>ODAJ011991284.1_pt1 | contig 15110 bp, 18 predicted proteins | sample 1539241 | NCBI WGS metagenome assembly ODAJ01 (sample SAMN02144231, study PRJEB22623) | gut metagenome | biome: sheep rumen | host: Ovis aries | place: New Zealand
GTCGGGCTGCCCCGTCCACTGAAGGAACTCCATGCGGGCGTTCTGATAGGTGGTGTAGTGGCTGTTGGTGTCTTCCATCAAGAGCGGACGCTGGCAGCCGTAGAAGCGGCACACGTCGTTGATGCCCATGCCTAAGACCTCAATCATTTGTTGGTCTTGCGCCGACATGCTGATGTTGTGGAGAGCCGACAGCCCACGGATGCCCACCACGTCCTGCTGGTACATCTTCGTGTTCAGTTCCTTGGCGTAGGAGTCTATCTGTTCCTTGTTCAGCAGTCCGAATGACAAAGTGCTATTACCTGGCGCAGGTTTCTCCTCGCCGATGATGAGTTTCACGCGGCCACCCTTTGCCGCCGTCTCCATTGCCTGGTTTGTTTCCGTCTTGATGAGCGAGAGCGTGTCGATAGCAAAACGGATGGTGGGGATGCCCCAGCCGTTGTCATACTTGTACGTGTTCGGGATGTGGATCACGTCCTCGGCTGGCACGTTGCTCTTCTGCACGATGCCCTTGCGGGTGTAGTATTGCAACAGGTAGTAGCCCGTCAGTTCGTTGTACTGAGCACCCGAGCAGAGCCACAAGGCTCTCGGCTCGCCGTCGTCGCCGCGCTCAATGTAGGCGATGCCGTTGCCGTTCTGCAACTTCGATATAACCAGCCCCTGCATGAAGGCCGAAGCGGTCATCATGGGATTGGGCCTTACCTGCAACAGATAGTTGAGCCGCTGACCGTTGTTGGCATACTTGCTGTTGGGGTTTCCCAGCACTGGGATGAAATTGCCGCCCTCGCTGTTCAGCCGTTGGTACTGCACTTGAAACTGCCCCTCCGTCCGCGCTATCAGTCCCACGGCACGATAGACGGCAGAGATGGTCAGTGCCGCGTGTGGCGAACGCACACTTACGATGCGGTCAGCGAACGACCCGGTGGCCGTCCCCTGGTTCTCCGCAGCCTTCGGGTCGGTGGTGGTGATAGTGCCTGGCGTTCCGTCGGCACTCGGCGCCTCCCTGACGATGGAAGGCAAGCCGACGGTACTGCGGTGGAATCCGTTGAATTTTGAAAAACTATTCATAGTTGCCTTTTATAAAACAAGGTCTTTGTGTTCCAGGTTTACGCTCAATATTTCGCGTTGGGAGTCAATCAACCCCGAACCTCTCTTTGTCGGAATAGTTGGCAAGCACCTACCTATATCACGTCGTCTCCTAATATAAAGTTTCCAGTGCCTACCAAGTCCTGACGCCACTCGTATGCCTTGCCGCTCGCAATCTCCTCCGTATATCTCAGACACCCGCTTTCGTGCAGCACCTGTCCGATGAAGTGCGCTGCCCTCAACGGAGTAGTAACCCCGAACTCCGAGGCCCACTTGTTAAAGTCGGCCACGAAGCTCGGAAGGTTCGCCTTGCTCACGTTAGGAGCAATCCGTCTTATTTGTGATTCGGTTATTCTCATACGTCATTTCCTAATATAAAGTTTCCAGTGCCTGCATTGCCAAAAAGTGTACCACTTACCTTGTCATACATATAGCCCACTTGGCCTACACGGAAGGGGATATAATCCAATATCAATTCGCCATGTAATTTAACGGAAAATCGGCGAATGCGCATATTACTTACTTGTTTGGAATGTGCGGCAAATAAATGTATTTTTTCTACGTATTTATCATTAAAAGACCTTGTGTCTGCTGCTATAACTCTCCCATCAAGAGTGCATGATTGTTCTGTGTCAAATACCTTATATTGCACAATATGCCATTCATTGACAGGAATTACAACGGTATCCGTATAAGGTGTCGAGTTTGGAAGAAGCTGGCACTGTATTTTCCCAGTCGTACTATATTGTCTAACTAACAATGGCCTACTAAGATTTCCAAAGATTGTGCCATACGATGTAAAACTATTAATGAGAAACTCACACTTAATGTCAAGACCTTCCTGAATAGGAACAAGTGTATTAATGGATATATTGTCGATGCCATTGCTCTCCAAATATTCCACTTCCGCACCATAAGGAAGACTTTTCTTCGCCATCCCCCTCCTCCTCATCAACAGCTCTATCATGCCCGTGCCTCCCATCCTGCGGGATAAGCCGCCGGCGAATAAGTGTTGTAGTCCATCAAGCTCACATAGTGCGCCCCCTCAAAGGTCACCTTGTCGCCCTTCATGTAGGCGTCATGTTGCCCCGTCGGCTGCCGCCATGCAGGCCACTCGTCTATTGTTACCTCGGTGAACAAAGACACACTTACATCAGGAGTCCAATTCTCCTGCACGGTATGCGATTGCACAACCTTCCACAGCTTCCCGTCGTACCAATACCGCTCGCCAACGCTGACCTGCTCTCCAATCTTGGAAGCCCAAGTAGGATAGAGTGCAGCCACCGCAAGAGCATCCTCGTCCGAAAGACTCTCGGTACTCTGCGCAAGCATCTTCTTCACGGCTTGGATAACCGAATACTCGTCTGGCTCAGTCATAGGATCTGGCGGTATCACGGGCGGCACATATTCCGCCCATCCTGCCTCCGCAATCTGCTCCGCAGTCGGATTGCTTATCCATATACCATCGTTCGTCTGTATTGTCTTACAATCTGAGAAAACTTGTCGGTCTCCGACCATCTTATAGTACATCATATCTTGTCCTCCTATACTTCAATTATTACTGCAATTCCGTCCATAACACTCACCTCGTAGCTCTTGGAAGCACTGATGGTAGGCGCACTTCCTCCGCTCCATCCCGTAATGCCAGCGGGCCATGTAATAGTAGGCGCAGTGCTTCCCGTTGAGAAGGTAAAGCACCATATCTTCGCCTCCGTGTCTCCACTTGCCACAGCAGAGAATGGTGGGATTGTCACACTTCCTGTCAATGTCCCCATCTGATACACCTTGTTCGGTTCGAGAGAAGCTGGCAATGTCGAGGCATCCACCACAACCACCTTGTCAGCCTTTCCGTTGATGTCCTGGTGCGATGTCAGATACCCTGCATCATTCGTGAAAGCACTCACGTTCGTCGGTACGGTAGGTATCACACCACTCTCAATGTCGCTCGCAGGGATGCCCGATGCAGGCTTCGTGTACTTCCCGTTCCACGCAGTCCGCTCCGCAGCGGTTATGTGCACCACTTTGTTAAAAATATGGTCATTAACTGCCCCCATCTGTACGCTGTAATTCTCGTTAAACACGCCATCCGACACCACGCCGAACAATATGCTGAGCCCAGTAGTCCCGTCCATCACGAACAACGTCCCTGCATACCTGTCATTGCTCTCGTCATACGTAGCCAACAGCAGCTCATTTTTGCTGCCCATGTACCACCCGTCGCCGTCAAGTTCTCTCAGCTTGCTCATGTGTCGGATGGGCTGGCTGTCGAGGTCGTTGTAGTCTCCCGTCCGTGCAACTTTAGCCAACGTCGAGAGGTCGGGGATCGTCGGCTTGTCCTTCAGGTCCGTGTAGCTGTTGGTATAGGCTGCTGTACCAAATCTGTCCTCCCATGCACTCCATTTTCCATACGAAAGTTTGCGCATCGAAATGCGACCGTCCCAGCCGAAGAGCGTCTGATGCACTTCATCAAGGCCCTGTGTAAATTTACTTTCGTCATAAGTCACCAGCAGCAGCTCCATGGCATATTTTCTGATTGCTGGCGGCCGACCCTGCGGAACAGTTTCTTCGTCGGCTCTTTCCACTCCGTAAAGCCCCGGAATTATCAGCTCGTCTATGTCCGTGTAGGCATACACCCCCTTAAAAGGCCGTCCTATCAGGTCCGCATACAGCCCCGACGTGGCCACCGCAGCCAACGAGGGCAGCACGGGTATCGTCGGCTTGTCTTCCAGGTCTTTGTATGACCCTGTATAGGCCACTGTTGCCAACTTGCTATCAAACCAGCAGACAACGTGGGTGGAGGCGTCGCCTTCGTTGCGCACGCCAACGAAATGCATCACATAGCAATTTTCCTCAATAAATTTCGGCGACCCTTGCTGAATTGTGCTGACACCGCTGGCAGATGTTACTGATAGGCTTAAATTGGCAGCAGCCTTGAAAATGAGAGTGCTTCTGGCAGCTCCTGCCTCCGAAATACCGTCGGCTACGATGTTAAGCATTTTTACAGGATTCTTGAGGATGTTGCAGGCACCCCATTCGGGATGGTAGAATAAAAGAGTTTCTGCGTTGTCAACATATTCTCCATCCATGCTGTCATCTCGCAGCCACTCCAGGAAGTCTGCCTCCGTGCCCTCATGTCCCTGCTGGAGCCATATCTCATACGCCGAGTAGCCGCGCATAATGTCAAACACGGCGGCTTCCAGCGTCCGCGTGGTCACGTCGTATTCCGTGCCTTCGTCGATGCCTGCATCCCTTGTTTGCTCCACTACCTGTATCTCGCTGGCCGAGTAGTAGCGGCGCTTTTTCCCGTCGGCACTGTCGATGAGTATCTCCACGCCATAGGTTCCCACGCCGATGGTGCCATTGTCTGTCACCTCGACCACGTTGCCAGTGATGGTCACGTCCGTTCCGACGAAGGTCTCCGTCCGGGTGAATCCGCGCAGGTTTACGGTGACGACATCCGTCGGCAGCGGATTATAGTCAACCGTCTCAACGGTCTCCTCATCATCTACCATGCGCCTGATGCGCTCTTGCAGCGGGATGGCCAGTGTCAGCGTGTTGCCTCTCACGTGGCGGACAACCACTTTTTCATTATCACAATTACAAGTCATATCTTCAGTTTTTTTTGTTAAAGAGTTGCTCAAGTGCGTCTATCTGAGCAAAGTTCCAGTCGTTGGATAGCACCAGGTGCTCCATCATGGCGGCCGGAATGAGATAGGTTTCCTCTACTTCTTCTGCAAAAACGTCGGCCGTGGTTTCCTCCGCCAGCCGCAGGGCCTCTTTTTCGTTGCCACACTCTGCCAGGGCTTTCTCCATGGCGTCGGTCATGGCCTCGCGGGTTTCCACGGCCACGGGTTTCATGGCGCGCAGCAGGCGCATGAAGGCTATCTTCTCTTCGTCGGTGAGCCGACCCATGCGGGCCATGCTCAGGAATCCGTAGGCTTCGGTCAGTTCTTTTCTTGTCATGGTACTGATGGCTTAGCGGATGAGACAATAGATGTAAAGGATGGCGATGGCCGTCAGCGTGAACACCAGCCGCCACGTGTAGAGTTGAAGGAATATCACGGTGGCGATGGCCACGAGCCACGCAAAGAGCAGCCACCACGTGCCGCCCATGCCCACAAGGAGCGTGGAGCAGACGAAGAAGATGATGCCGGCCACCACGCCCAGCCAGTCGTCGACGGTGTCCTCGCTGATGGTCTGGGCAATGATAAAGAGCAAAGCTCCGGCCAACGTCATGAAGGCCAGGTACTGACTGTCGGCAGCGGCACTGATGAGTGGCGCGCAGCCCAGCAGCAAGGCCATCGTGAGGCCGATATAGGGCACCATGCGGCGCGGCCACGAAATGGCATGCAGCATCTCGGTGAAGGACTTGGGCACGCGGCCCATGAGATAGCCCGTGCCGGCCACTCCAATGGCCAGCGAGAGCACGGAAAGAATGGTGAGTGTGTTCATAATCCTTTTTTTTGTTTTGGTTGTTGTTTATTGTTGCGCCACATACCAGCCGGCCGTGCCGCGCTGATAGTAGATGGTCTCGTAGAATTCCTGATGGCCATTGATGCGGAAAAGCACCTCCTCGGCTCCTGACGTTCCGCGCATGAAGGGCGTGCCGTTCTTTTGTCGGAAAACGAGGATGACATACTTGATGCCGGGGTTACTGGTCGTGCCGGTGGGCACGGAGAATCCCGATGCCGTCACGTCGGTGTAAGAGCCGCTCTGGGTGTCGCTCACAAGCATCATCTCCGGCGTGGTGTCAACGCCGCTCTCCACGTTGAAGGCCGTGAAGCTGGAGGGGTAGAACGTGGCGACGGTCGAGTGGGTGTTCTGCATCTTCATCTTCAGACAGAGCTCGCCGCTGCTGTTGCGGAAGCCGTAGCGCGTGGTGGTCAGGAACGAGTCCTCCAGCACGTCCTCCAGTACGTGCCACGCCAGCGACTGGCTGTATTCGGGCTGGATCCACACGTTATCTCGAGCGTCTGGCACTCCGCCGCCGCCACTCGATGCGTCGTAATAGACGCTCACGGGAATGGGGAAGCGGTTGTACGTGCCATACTGAGGAATCTTCATGTATTCATACAGACCGTTGTTGACGCGGAAAAGGAACATATACATCGGATGCGTGCTCCCGTCGAAGGTTCTTGGAAGGATAAAGTCGACGAAGCTGCCGGAATCGGGGTCGGTGATGGGGTAGCTGCTATAGTCGAATTCTCCGCCTATCATTACGGCGAGCTTCCAGAGCGAGAGGTCGGTGGCCGCGCCGTTGAAGTCGTAGCTCTGAAGGTTGTACTGTGAGTTGCCGGGGTCGGCCGAAACGGAGAACCTGACAACGCCATTGTTGCGCGCACGGTTAATGTTGTAGGATGCGCCTACATTGCAGATGATAAATGGCACGGCATAATGGCTGTAGCTCTTGAAGTCGCTCAGTCTGTAGGGCTGAGCCGTGCCGCCTGTCGGCCTTGTGTATTTCCAGTCGTAGATGCCCGTTTCATCTTCAAACATGTCGGTGATGTCTGACTCCTCGATGGAACTTCCACCCGACTTGACCGCGGGGGCGGTGAGCCCGTAGTTCACTGTCTTGGCCTCGTTCGCGCCGTCACTGTCGCCGAATCCTATGGGACCGATGCGCCTATAGCCTACCGGCTTGTGGCGGCTCCACATGTTGATGCGTGAGCTGCGGCATAGCGTGCCCAAGTCGTTGCTGCCTTCGCCGAGGATGTGCTGCACGTCGCTCATGGCAACAGGTGCGCTGATGATGCCGTCGTCTGTATTGTATGGCATAGTATTATGATATGATTGCTTTTGATGATGATCCGTTGTAGAAGTATAGCGTGCCGCTTCCGACGTAGAGGTAGGTGGTGGCCGAGAGGTAGAGCCGTTGCACCTGCAAGCCAGACGAGTTGACGGTGGCCATGGTGGTTGTGCCCGACTGGAGGTAGACGTTGGTGCCGCGGATATAGGTGCTGTGTCCGCTGGTGTTCCAGCCCTCGCCCACGTAGAGGGCGTTGCCGCTGGTCGAAAGCACCTTCAGCAGGGCGGCCGACGAGTCCTTCATCTGTATAGACTTCCCGTTGTCCATGTTGAGCGCGCTCGTCACCGAGAGCGTGGACACGGAGACCGACGCGCTGCCGCCGCCGCTGAAGCCCAGTGCCGACAAACCGCCCGTGGTGTAGAGGTGAGCCACGCCGCCCGTGGAGCTCATCACCTTGAAGGCATTGTTGGCCGAGTCCCACACTATCACGCCGTCGCCTATGCGCAGACCCTGGTTGGGCTGTCGGAGATAGAGCTGGCCGGCATTGGTGAACTCTCCTGCAAAGATGCCAGTGCTGTCAACGGTGAAACGGATGCTGCTGCCTTGCAAGTCGGTGAGGTAGTTTCTAACGCGTGCGCCATAACCTATGGCGAGTTGGTTGTAGGCATTGAATGTCATCGCCGAGACGGGATTATCGCTGGTGTCCTTAAACTGAATGCCGCCATTATTGTCGATTCTGATGACCCCGCTCATGAATATGTGTGTCACGTCGCTGAGTGTGCCTGTCACATTCTGAGTGCCGTTGAACGGCTGCCCCCACAGGGTCTTTGTATTGGTCAGCTGGTCGGCCTTCTTGGCCGCGCCGTTGTTGAAATAGCCCTTGAGTGTGTCAACGTCACCCTTGCTGCCGAAATTGGCTGTCACCCACGACGACCTGGCATATCCGGGAATGTTCAGGATGGCGTTCGCCGAGTCCCACGTAATGACGGCGTTCTCGCTGCTCGAAGTGCCTATCTTCAGGCCCTGGTTGCCATAGCGGATATTCACCAGACCATTCTCGTCGATGGTCATGGCCGTCAGAGAGCCAGCCGCATCGGTGTTTACACGGAAGTTGATGTTGTAGCCCTGGATGTCGGTGCTGTAGCCGGCATTGCGCGTGCCATAGCCGAGAGCAAGGCTGTTGTTGTTGTTGAGCACGAGCACCGAGCGCTCCGTGCCGTTGGCGTCGTTGATGAATATTGTGCCGTTGTTCTGCATGTATAGATAGCGCGCGGTGCGGATGTCGCGCACGCTTGTCAAGTCGCCCGACACGCTGCCATTGTTCAGGCTTTGCCCCCACCATGTGGCTCCAGCCACGGCATCCCACTGATTCTGTTTAGCCGTCGTGGGCAGACTGTAGCCGGAAGCAAAGCCCACTGTCAGCGTGCCCGACGATGTGACTGGTGAGCCCGTCACCAGGAATCCAGCGGGCATGCTCAGCCCCACGCGTGTCACGCTGCCCGTGCCACCGCCACCGCCTGCACGGTTGGTCCACTTGCCCGTCGTGGCGTTGTAGGTGAGCACCTGCCCGTCGGAGAGCGTGCCCAGGCTCACGTCTACAAGTCCGGCGAGCGTGGTGCTGCCACCACCGCCACCGCCACCACTACCACGGCCCAAGGCTGTCACGCCGCCCAGGGAGTAGAGGTTGAAGAGGGCACCTATCTCGGTGACCTTCGTCTGCACGTCGTTGGGAAGCACCGTCACCTCCGTGGTGGTCTCTTCGCCCGTATCTTCGTCGGTCTCGGTCACCTCGCCGTGAATCTTGAACAGGCGGTTGAAGAAGTCCTTCGACACGAACTGCCCCTCGGCCCACGACTGGGTGGCATAGCCCGCAAGGCTGCCGCCGGCATTGCCGCCACCGCCTACGACGGTGGACCCTGCACCTTCGAACATGCGCTTGATCTTCTCTCGGCTCAGTTGTTTCATGATGTTGCTTCTCTTGTCGTTTCTATTAATGATAGCGTGATGATGTCGTTCCACCAGTCATGACTGATGGCCAGCGGATAGAGCAGCGATCCGTCGAGCGTCACCTTGTGCTGGGGCGTCACGTCATCACTCAGCACATCCATGCGGAGCTCCACATCCATCTTGCGCTTGGATGCAGCCCAGTATGAAGTCACGCGGTCGGCCAGCGTCTGCTCGGGCCGCCACAGTACACCGCTCACTATGCCGTATGGCACGCCGCGCATGTAGGTGTCGTCGGGATTGATGAGCACGCCGTAGCCAAACTTGGAATTGTTCTCCGACGCAAAGATGCAGTCGGCATCCCATTGCTCGTTCACCTGATTGCCATTCTTCGAGGTGTACTCCACGCGGTCGCGCATCTCGCGCTCCACCCGGCGGGCGAAGTTTCCCGTGGGAAGATTCGACACGGCATATTCCCAGCCCGCACGCGAGAAGGCCACCGTGAAGTCGGCCACGTCAAAGCTGCGTACGCCATCGGTATCCTTGATGTCATCCGATCCCAGGAACTCAACGAACACATATCCGCAGAGCGCCACGTTGGCCGTCATGATGGTCAGGATGGTGTCATCCTGCCCGCCGGCCGGCACCTTGTAGGCAGTCGGGGTGGTTGTCCACGCTGCCCGCCCGCCAAAGCCACCGCCCTGGAACCACAGAGCCGTGGCGCGGCTCATGCCTACGCCGATGCGTATATACATGCTCTTGTTGGCCATGCCTGAGCCTTCGCGGTAGTCTTCATATTTCTCCGCGCCACGATAGAAGGTGCAACTCAACGTCAACGTCCCGTCGGTGTAGCAGTGCGGCCGGCCCGTCTGCAATGATGCAAAAGCCTGGGCATTCTCACCGGCAAACGACTTGAGGATTCTCACCACGCAACGGCTGTTGCTTCCCGTGGCGTCGGTGATGGTGGCAATGTTGAAGGAGCCGTAGCCGTCGCGGCACTGACCGCTGAGCAGTGGGTGGGTGAACGCGAGCAGGTTGGCCGTGTAGTGCACGGCAGCGGCATTGGCACCCGTGCCGGGCCCGAACGTCCCGCCCGACGTGCTGCCGCCCGACGTGTTGTTGTTCATCTGGTCGATGACACTTTTTGGGTAGATGGAGATGACATCTTCGTCGGCCGTGTTCACGTCGGCAGTCACCACGGCCTTGTTAGGGCCGCGCATCTGGAACGTGCTGTTCTCCCGGCTGGCAAAGATGTTGCCCGAGAGAGAGAGCGAGCGGAACGACTCGCCCGTGGTGCCGGCCGCCGTGCCACCTGCCATGGTCTGCAATTCCGCACGCGACAACCGAAGAAACGTGAACTCAAGGGCGCCGTCGCCGAAGGTGAGATAGATATTCTTTCTGTACGTTCGGGCCGTCCATCCCCAATAGCGGCACATGTCCTCTAAACAGGTAAAGAGGTCGTAGCGCGCCGAGAGATTCCCGTCGCCGTCATCTTCCACAAAGTTCATCCAGTCAATGCGCGACTGAAGCCACGTCTGGGCGTGTGCTCCGCCCTGCACCACTATCTCGTCGATGTCGAGCGATGGAATGCTGCACACGATCTCGTTGAGCAGATAGGCGAAGTTCTCAATGCCTGCATGGTCGTAGCTCACGTCAACGCCGCCAAGGATGCTGAGTGCACACTGCACGGGGAAATCTCTCACCTGCGGATTGCCGTAAAGCTCGCCGCTGAAGTTCTGGGCCTGCATGAATCCCTGCCAGCATATCTCGCCCGTGTCGTCTGTCAACGTCACAGGGCGCGACGTGTCGCTCTCAGGAATGAGGTCGCGCCAGTCTATCGCCGTGGCGGCATCGGCGCCGCCGCCAAAACCGTCGTCAACGATGCGCAGGTAGCCGCTCTGGGTGCGAATGGGCATGAACACGTCGTCATCGTCGTCCTCTTGAGTGACGAACGGGTTGGCAGCGCCCTTCAACTGGATGGGCTCGCCGCTGCCACCGCCAATGTTGACGGTGTACGTCGTGCCTTCGCGCAGCGACTTGAATACTATCTTATAATTGTTAGCCATCAATAAACCCGCGACATCACGTCGCGGGTTTACCACTCACATTAAAAACTAATAACCTAAAAAACTAATCCAAAAATCTGGCAGCTTCCCAAATGCGGCGGGAGAACAGACCGTCCGACTGTTTGCCGCCGGCCCACGTCCACCGCAGAAACTCACGTTGTATGTCGGCGGTCTTGGCTCCGTTCTCTATCTTGCGCTTCAGCGTGGAACCGCCGAAGCCTTTTACGCCGTAGCCTATGTTATAGCAAAAGTCCACCACGGCATCGAACTGGCCCTGTGTGCGGATGTTCCTCACCTTGCTATTGACGTAGTTTTCAAACTCCGCCAGGTCGTCGCGCAGAAACTGCTCGGCCTGATAGCCCGTGATGCGGTCGCCTGCCTTCACGCCCTTCGTGTGGCCATAGCCGATGGTCCACACGCCTGCAACATCCTGATAGGCTGTCAGACGGCAGCCCTCGGCCTTCTTCAAGAAATCAACGAGTGTCTGACTGGCGCGTCTCATGCTTCACCTCCTTTCTCTTTCCTGTTTTGCCGACGCGGATCAATCTCCCCGTCGTCCGATATGGTTACGGGCACGCGGATAGCACATCCGTCCCGTCCACATAGGAAAGGGCGCATGCACTCCAATATGCGGCCGTAGCGGGCGACTTTCATCTGCAAGTCGCGCACATTCTCGTCGGTCTTGTCCTGACGCTTGCGCAGGTCGTCGCGTTCCTGGCGCAAGTGGCGGCGGTCTTCCTTCAGTTCCGCAATGTACTGCTTCTGCTCCTCGTTGTACTGCTGTTGCGTCTCGAGGTTCGCCTTCAGGTCAGCAGTCAGCTGCTGGTACGAGTCTTGAATCTCTTTTATCAGCTGAGCGTTGGCCTGCATGGCCTCAAACTTTGCCCGTTCTGCCTCGGCCTCTGCTGCTTTGGCTTCCGATTTCGCCTTCCGCTGCTGGTATCGCCACGTGAAGAAGGCCCCGCCACCGCTGCCGAGCAAGAGCGACAATATGGCGATCAATGAGTCAATAGTGATTTCCATTTTCTTTCCTTTTCTTTAAAGAAAGAAAATGCGTTCGGGTTTACCCATAAAAAAACGGGCGAAGGTGGGTAGTTCCTTCGCCCGCTGAAACAATATGTGCGGAATAATTTAAAAATCATCGTCACTGTCGGCCGCCGCCTTCAGCTTAACACCCATGGCTGCAATCATCCCGTCGGCGGTCTCAACAATGTCCGCCATCAGCATCTCGCCACGCTTGCGCTTGTCGCCCTTGCTTTTCTTTACGGCATCGAGCACTTTCCCGATCGTATACGACCGCTCAAGATTGCCGCGGTTGTAGATGACGGTCATCTGAGCCACCGTCACAGTCACCTGTGCACGCCCGTCCTTGCAGCGCACCTTCACCGTGAAGTTGGCGTATCGGTTCCACCCGTCGCCAAGGAAAACGTTTTTAAAACCCAGCGAAAACGTGCCTTTATAAATCACGGTGTGCGTCTCCTGGTTCTGGTAGTCGATGCCGGCCTTCGCCTTGCCGTCGGGACCGGTCCAGTCCGAAAGGGCCATCATGGCGCGGTCGTAGAGCACAGCAGCATTCACGCCGTCAACATCCACCACCTCTTTCCGCTCATAAGCCCCTTCAGATGTCAGTTCTATGCCCTGGATGTCAATTTCCACCGGCCGAGGTTCTTTCTTTCCGGCACCATAGACATCATCCTGCGCCACAGCTGCCATGCCTGCCAGGATGAATGAAATAAGCAAACAAAATCTTTTCATAGTTTCTTGAATTTTTTTAGTGGTTCATTATTCCTTATTCCGTTATCACGTTATACCGAAATAACGTCATTTCCGCCGAATTATTTTAGCCGATACAAAAATTATCAGCCCGAAAATCACGATGCCGCCCACGTGCATCCGCGCCTGCTGCCACCACGTCAGCGGCTTCGCCACCTCTTTAACCACCTCCACGGGGTAGGGCACCGGCACGCTGTCGGTCCTTGCTCTGTACACGGTGTCGCAGTGCCAGCGATCGCGCCATTGAGTATGCCAGCGATCTATCAGCACCGTGTCGCCCCTCTCGCTCACGCAAACAGAGTCATGCACGTAGATGCTGTCCCGTGTGCTGCTGTACTTCAGCAGCGTGTCCGTCCGATGTTCCACCACCGGCACAAACTTCGTCGTCGTGCAGCTGCCCATAGCCATCAGCAAGAGCACCGCCATAGCTTGCAATAGTCCTTTCATATCGTTTTCCCGTTTAGTCCTATTTCGTCCCGTCTGCCGCAACCATGTTGCGGTCTCTCTTATCGGAAGGATGGTGGCGGTGGTTTACTCGCTTACTCTCTCGGCACGATGCGGATGTCGGCATCGAGTGCCTCGGCGATGGTCTGTAGGGTGTCGAAGCCGAAGTTGTACTTGCCCAGTTCCACACGGGTGATGTGGGGGCGCAGGATGGCGGTTGCGTCGCTTACCTGCTGCTGTGTCATGCCGCGCTGTCGGCGAAGGTCGGCTATCTCCTGACCTATGCGCTGGCGTTGCTGTTCCTTATTCATCGGCAGCGTCCTCCGTGATGTCGTAGAAGGGGTTAGGCACTCGGGCATCTACCTCGCAGTAGGCGTTGTTATCGTCGTCCACCCACACGGCGCGTCCGTATGAGCTGTCGGGGTGGTCGGTCGTGGCGTGTACTCTCACTTCCACGCCGTTCAGTTTGTTTCTCAATGTTGCTGTTCTTGCCATAGTTCTTGATATTTTTAGGGGTTAGAATCCAAACATGCCCCACAGCTCCTTGTTGGCCTCGTGTCTTTCCCGGCGGTCTGCCACGGCCTTGCGAGCGGCGGCGAACCAGTTCTTGCTGAAGAAGAAGCGTACGCGGATGTCCTTGCTGGCGGTCATGTCGGTGTACTGCATCCATACCTCGATGCAGTAGTGGTCGCCGCGCTTGCGGAATGGGAAGATGGTTGTGAAAATGTAAAGGTTTTCGCTCAGGAACTGCTCGGTGATGCGCTCCTTGGCTTCATTTGCCTGGCTCATGGCCTCGTTGTAGTCTGCTACGTTGATGGTGTAGGTCTCGCCCTTTGCAAATGTCTTGATGTCGTTAATCGTTGTCATGTCTTTGGTGCCGAATTGCTGTTGCCGCCAGATTTAATCGTTTAACTTCTTGTTTGATGTTGCAAAGGTAAGCATAATAATTGAAAGTACCAAATAAATTACAAAGAAAATGTAACTTGTTTGGTACTTTTAACATTTGCGGCCTGTTTTTGCCTAATTGCTGATGGTTATTATCTTCATATTCACGCTCGATTTGCCCGACTTCATGGCAGCTGCTATGCGGTGGTTGCCGTCTGTCACCATCACTTGGCTATCACCTTCAAATCGCACCCCGTAGGCACCATCGAATTTCTTTGTCTTCATGTATTTGCTCACGGTCTTGCTGTTGAGCGTTTCTTGTGGAGATACTATATCGTCAACACTGACGGTCTCACTGCGGCCAAGGTTGGAAAATGTTTTGTCCATGTCTCCCCAGTCCACAGAGATACTGTAGTCCTCGTCTAAATCAGAGAAAGCACTGTCAAATGCGTCTTCGTATATGCCGGCGTCATTCGTGCGAGTGATAAAGTTTCTCATTTCTCCACCGCCGCCTCCGAATCCTGCGCCGCCTCCTGCTCTTGTTCCCATAGATTATTATTTTTAGTGTCCCAGCCAGCTGTCGAACTGCGAGAGGAACGACTTCGCGTTCTTGGCGTTCTGCTGACTGACGTATGCCTTTACGTTGGGGTTGCTTGTGGTCTGTGCCTTCGGCGCGTCGTAGCGGGCATCTATCCACTGCTTCGCGCTGGTCATGCCCTTCATCTGGCTTTCCCACTTGCTGATGACGGCCTTTGCCTGCGGATTGGTTGCCAGCGGCTTCAGTGTGTTCAGGGCTTCCTGTGCGCCGCTGCGTATGTCGTTGGCCCATGACACTTGCTTCTCGCTACCTGTCAACGTCGGCCAACCGCCGCCACGACTTGCTCTTCCCATGCCTCCGGCTGCGCCGCCTCCTGCTCTACCTCCCATATCTATATACTTTTAATTGATTAAACATTCTACAATACGGCCGCAAAGCCGCTGAGGGTTTACTTTATTCGTGAAATCCGTAGTTGTCACTTAAACTGCCGGGCCTGGAGCTTGCGCTTGATGGCTTCGGCACGGAGGCGTTCCATGCCTTGCTGGAACTTCGCCACGGCCTTGTCGCGGTATTCGTGCAGGGGGTTGAGGGTGGGCATCATGGTGCCGTCCTTGCGGGGGATGGTGAAGGT
>ODAJ012193171.1_pt1 | contig 15091 bp, 14 predicted proteins | sample 1539241 | NCBI WGS metagenome assembly ODAJ01 (sample SAMN02144231, study PRJEB22623) | gut metagenome | biome: sheep rumen | host: Ovis aries | place: New Zealand
CATGACTCATCATGTGCGACAACTGCTGCACCAGATTGAATTCTGCTGTTGGAACAGCACAAGTACCATCAGCACCTTCCAACGTCACTTTATTGCGAAACTGCTCCTCAGCATTCTCTCGGAAGAAAGCCTGCAGTCGTCTGTCATGCTTTGGTGCATACATATACCTTGGAATATAGTGTACCTCCACCGCCACGTCATCGAACATAGGGAACTCGATGTGCATCCGTCCTCCCTTCACCTCTGGGAACCTCCTATGCACAAAGTCGTCCACCTTTCTTCTAACATCCTCCTTCTTACATCTTCCATCAACATCCACCCAAATATCGATGTCCCCCGAAGTCCTTGCCAACGGATTCGCATACATTCTTGCATTCCCCTGTCCTTTCAGGATGCACGCTTTAAAGCCTGCTTCAGCAAACATCCGTGTGATTTCCACACACCGCCTGTTCACTCTCAGGTTCTGCTGCTTAATCTCCTCCGCATCCCCAATCCACTGATAAAGCAAGTCAAAAGGCGGTTTCTGCCGCTGCTCGTTGAGACATTCAAGAGCATCAAAGGCAACGCCCGTCACAGACTGCTTCTGGCACATATTATATAAATTATGCCACAACGCTTCCGATGGGGTACGGCTAAGGACAGCTCTGTTGCCAAGTGACACTTGTATCAGTTCATAGAATAAAGTCATGCTTTTATCTCTGCTATAGCATCAAGATATGCCTTAACAACAATATTTCGGTCAAATTCTCGTTCAACCTTTTCCCGCGCCATTTGACCCATCAATTGTTTCTGACTATATGGTAGAGCTAAAAAAAGTTCAACACCATTTATTAATGATTTTGTATCCTTTGCATTTACCAAGATACCAGTTTTCCCATCATCAATTGTTTCCCTACATCCAGGAACATTTGTTGTAATTACAGGTCTACCATTTGCTGCACTCTCCAAATTAACATTTGACATGCCTTCATGGTACGAAGGTAAGATTGTACAATGAACTTCTGATAGATATGGACGAACATCAGAGGTTGTACCAAGATACTTAATGATACCTTTTGATACTAAATCAGCCAATTGTTTTTTATAATCACCTTCTACCCAACCAAGAACCTGAAATTCTGTCTGCGGGTGTTTTTCCCTGATTACTTTAGCCATTTCAAAGAACTCGTCAGTTCCCTTATCTTTGAGAAGTCTTGCTGTAAATAGAAATTTTACAATTCCATCTACGGGATATTTTTGGTAGATATGGTGCTGAAGGTTTACGCCAGACCCCGGTAGAACAATTGATTTGCTATCAGCAAAACCTAATTTTATACATGTATTCTGGTTAGAAGGGTTTTGGAAAAAAACTTGTCTTGCTTTGCTTATACCTAGTTTATATAAAGTAACTGTTAGTTTCTGCAACCAGCCACCATTTTCGATAGCATCACCTAAACCTGTCACATTAGCTATTTGAGGCGTACCAGTCAGACGACATGCAATTCCTCCATACACATTCGGTTTAATGGTATAGCTTAGCACAGCCTTGGGTTTCACTTGTCTTATCATCTTTCGATAAGTTAGCATCAGCTTAAAATCAGCCACAGGATTCATGCCTCTGCGATTAAATGAGGTCTTGATGATATGGCAGCCTATTTCCTCAAAATACTTTACCCGCTCATCATCATCCGGTTCTGATATATACACCTCATAACCGGCATCAACGATAGCCTTCATAACCTCCTTGCGGAAGCTATGAAGACCACCGATATTGTTTGTAAGGACTAGTATCCTTTCTTTCATCATTTACAATCTTCCATCAACAATACTACGGTCAAGAGTACACTTCACATCGAAGATGACATGCTTCTCTTTCAGCAATGCAGGAACATCCATTCCATCAAACTTCTTGTGAGCAACAGCAGCAATTGCAGCATCAAACTTCTCTGTAGGAAGTTCATTCACCACTTTAATGCCATACTCATGCTCCACTATGGCAGGATTAGCCCATGGATCATAAACGGTAATGTTCAGATTGTACTCCTTCAAAGCTTTGTAGATATCAATGACCTTGGTATTGCGAACATCCGGGCAGTTCTCCTTGAAAGTGAAACCAAGGATAATAATATTGGAGTTCAGCACCTGGATACCTTTCTTTAGCATCAGCTTGATGGTTTCGGTGGCCACATACTCTCCCATACCATCGTTCATACGACGACCAGCAAGGATAATCTCAGGGTTATAGCCGTGACGCTGAGCGCACTGTGCCAGATAGTAAGGGTCAACACCAATGCAATGGCCACCTACCAGACCGGGACGGAAAGGCAAGAAGTTCCATTTTGTGCCAGCAGCCTCTAGAACATCGAGGGTATCAATGCCCATCTTGTTGAATATCTTGGAGAGCTCGTTCACGAAAGCAATGTTGATATCACGCTGGCTATTCTCAATAACCTTTGCAGCTTCAGCAACCTTAATAGTTGGGGCAAGGTGAGTACCAGCAGTAATCACAGAAGAATATACCTCATTGATGTATTTACCAATTTCAGGAGTTGAACCAGAAGTCACTTTCTTGATGTGCTCAACAGTGTGCTGCTTGTCACCCGGGTTGATACGCTCAGGGGAATAGCCACCGTAGAAATCAACGTTCATCTTGAGACCACTTACATTCTCCACTACAGGAATGCACTCATCTTCAGTAACACCAGGATAAACGGTGGATTCATACACCACCACATCACCCTTGCTGATAACCTTACCAACGGTGGTAGAAGCACCTACAAGAGGAGTCAAGTCAGGATTGTTGTCTGCATCAACGGGAGTAGGAACGGCAACAATGTAGAAGTTGCAGTCCTTAATCTTCTCAATATCGCTGGTACAGATGAAACCGTGGTTGTTAATCGCATCCTGAAGGATGTCATCTGCCACTTCCAGAGTAGCATCGTGACCAGCCATCAGTGCGTCACAACGCTTCTGGTTCATATCAAAACCCACCGTGGGGTACTTGGTTGAAAACAGTCGGGCAAGGGGAAGGCCCACATAACCGAGTCCGATTACACAAATCTTTGTCTCTTTCATTGTTATTTAATGTTTTGTTGATTACAGATTAGCCTTATACCAATCAATAGCCTCTGCTAAACCTTTTGCAAAATCGTATTGAGGGTCATAGCCCAACATACGCTTTGCTTTGCTGATGTCAGCATTGCTGTGTTTGATGTCACCCGGGCGGTCTGGACCAAAATGGGGCTCAATATCCTTACCTAATGCCTTGGTAAGGTCATAGTAAATATCAATTAGATATTCGCGTCCACCGTATGCCACATTGAAAGCCTCTCCACTTGCCTCATCCGGTGCCAGACAAGCCTTGAGATTTGCCTCAATGACATTCTCTATATAAGTAAAGTCGCGACTCTGCTTACCATCTCCATTGATAGTGGGTTGCTCATCGTTTATCAGCATCTTGATAAACTTAGGTATAACTGCTGCATACGCACCATTCGGATCTTGGCGGCGGCCAAACACGTTGAAGTAGCGAAGGCCAATAGTCTTCAATCCATAATGCTTGGTGTATTGCTTAGCCCACTCTTCATCTGCACGTTTGGTGAGAGCGTAAGGGCTAAGAAGATTACCCTCTACGCCTTCCTGTTTGGGTAAGTGTTCCTCATCACCATAAACAGAGCTTGAAGAAGCATAAACAAAGGTCTTGACTCCTTTCTGCCGTGCGGCCTCCATCATGTTCAATGTGCCTTGTATGTTGTTGGCGCAATAGAACAGCGGCATCTCAATCGAGCGAGGTACACTTCCCCAGGCAGCCTCATTCATCACATAATCCACGCCTTCACAAGCCATCATACAGGTATCAAGGTCTTTGATATCACCCTTGATAAACTCGTAGTTGGGATTGTCCTTGAACAAATCCACATTGGCTTGTTTGCCCGTACTCAGGTCATCGAGGCAACGAACACGATAACCCATTTTCAGTATCGCCTCACACAGGTTGGAACCAATGAAGCCGGCACCACCTGTTACCAAGAACAAAGTGTCCTTCGGAAATTTCAAATCATTATATTTCATTATATCTAATATTTTTTATCTTAAATTATTTTTCCTTTTTCTTATTTCTTTAAATACGAGGATTGCCAAAGCCATAGAAATAGAAAGCACAGCTATCGAGTAAATAGGGTACTCATCAACAATCCAAAAAATCAGTCTTTTTTTTTCATTATTCTTTACTTTAAGATTTTTTACCCGTATATTCTCCGGTATTACCGTTTTGATTGGTCTCTCAAAAACATTGTCTGTTATAACCCAATTTTTTGAAGATCCCTCTCCTAAAAAATTATAAGGATGTGTATCGCCTGCAACATAATTATTTTTTATTGTTATGCCTGCCGTAGTTCCTTCTGATTTTATATTGATGTTAATTCCAACAATACTACTACTTATTCTATTTCCTATTATTGTAATATCATTAGCAGGTCCATCCTTTAAGGAAACTACACCAATTGCCCCTCCACTCCCATTAATACTATCAAGAGTATTATTTTCAATCATAATATGTTCTATTGTGTATGCAGAGTTATTCGGTTCAATATCAATTCCACCAGGCATACTTCTTTTTGACGTATTCTTAATCAGATTATTCTTAATTGTTACATTCTTTCCATTTATAATTGATATACCATTTCTATTATTAAAATGTCTCCCACCCTTTATCGTATTATTAATAATCTTTACTTTCTGATTTCTTGTCCGTTCTCCGGTTTCGGGATTATCACCATAATGACTAAGGCATATTGCATCGCCCCAAAAATCATTGAAATTACAATCCTTTATTATCAGGCCATTAACTCCAATTGTCTTAATAGTATGCATGAACTCATGGAAATCTCTGCCATTATTGTGAACAGAGAACTTTATATTACTGATCTCAATATTTCTTACACTATTTCGAATTTGATTTGGTTTTGAAAAAATACAAATAGTCCCCAAAGGTTCATAAGTAACAAACTCCGTCCCCTTTTCGCCAGTCAAACTTACATTGTTTTTACATATTCCTATATTTGCCTTTACGGATGGTAATAAGACATCATCTATAATCCCAGATGGATTGTACTCAGATATTAGTCTATATCTTCCTTTTGGAAAATAAAGATGTTCACAAACTTCAATCATCTCATTGATTAGATGTGCATCGTCTGTCTTACCATCCATGTAGCATATCCAAGAAGCATTGAAGACCTTATTCTTTATCGTGCCTCCTATGGTCGAATGTTTCAAATTCACATTACCACAAAGTTCGGTATTCCTAAAAATTATAGGTCCAGACAAAGATCCGCCTTCAAATTTAAGAATACTGTTACTTGGTACAATAAGTGTATCTACAAATATATGACTAAATCTGATAACATATACCGCATTCTTCTCCACAAAGAAGTCCTGTACTCTCATACCCTCTTTGTCATTGAACGTTCGTGCCAATGACATTGTTGAAATGAGAGCCATGATGAATGCCAACAAGTACTTCTTTGTCATCATAAAAGAATCATTCTGATTTTAACATATTCTTAAGAATCTCATATGGTGCATTCATTGGTTCTGCATGCCATTGCAAATTTCTGTCATAGTAGCCACCAGATGCCATTATTGCCTGATGAGAAAATCCATAACTCATCTCAACTATAACTCCCTCACCCGTTTGATTGTTTACAACATAATCATAACCCATGCATTGAGATCCTAATGCATCTGATACTCTGAAAGCACTTTCAATTATTTGCTTATTAAAATACTTTTTATCAAAGAACACTTCTCCTCCTCCAGATGCTCTGAAGTCATGTGATCTAACGGGTCTTACCAGGAATGCGCACTTATCTCCTACAACGGCAACTTTCATATCATAACCATCGTTAGGTATAAATTGCTGTAAATAGACATAATCTTTCTCATGCGGAAAATGTCTTGCGCTTGCAAGCGTTCTTAAGAATTCTGGTGCTCTTTTCAATTTACTAATAAATTGCTGCTTGTTGTGCGATGAGCGGATATTAGATGTCGTCTTATATAAAAGGCTTGGAGCAGGATTATACCCCCCCGAGAACATTTTTGAGGCATAACTCATCAGGGCATGTTTCGATTTCAACAGTTTAACGTTATGGGAGCCGGATCCTGTCCGTAACTTACCCACAATTGGAATTTCGATCAATCCCGATTCCACATCTTTCTTCAATGTCTCTTTATCGTAATAAACTCGTGATTGTGGAATTGGAGCGCCAAGGGCCTGCAGTATATACATTTCTGCCACTTTATCATCAAAGTGCCAAGCATCGTCAAAATCAGGAAATACTTTTAGACCCATACGCTTCGCCGTATAAAGAATGCTTCTTGCCTCCAGCATTTCAGCATGGCGATACTGTCCGAAATGCCATAATAGAACATCAAATTGTTTCAGTTCATTAACGGCATCACATTTCATTATATCAATAATTTCATAGTCTATATGATTTTCCTTGCAATAATCTTCCCAAGGAAATATCCAACTTGTTGAATGTGCGATTACTGATGAATCGTTTTGAATAGCAACTCTCATATCTTCTAAATTTAAAAATCAAATTAAAACCATGTACCAATCTTCTTATCCCATTCTTCATCTTCAAATGGCAGGAAACCTGCATGGTCAAAAAAGGTTAGTTCTCCGAAGTAAACCTTTCCATGAATATCAAAGAAGTCAACACGAATAAACTTAAAGTTTTTAGATAACTTACTGGCTAGTTCCTTCATGAGTTCAAACTCTGCCGGTTTAGTGTATTCCGGTGTCCGTCGAGGATAGCAGCGCTTAACATCGATAGGATTAAAATCCATATCATAGAAGTTCTCAAGTATTTTCCCAGCCTTTCCTTTGTTTGTGATATACATAATCTTGGGCTCGCCATTAAAGCACCACCACTTATAATCCTGCAATTCTCCTTCTCTGCCATCGTCGAGCAATTCATCGGCAATGATTCTCCTTGTAGCGTTTTTATAAGGCCACTCTCGTCCATACCAATAATAATCGGTATTCTGAGACTTGACAATTTTCTTGCGGGCATTTTCAAAATCAAAGTTTTTCTTCCCTCTACATATGGCAATTCCACTACTGTCGTGAGTACACTTAAGAATAAACTTGTCTGGGAGCTTGTCAAAGTCTATATTATCAAAATCATCCCATACCCCATAGCATGGCACAACATACTCTTCTCCTATGGTTTTAGCAACGAAAGATTTTACCTCATATTTATCTACATACTTCCAATACTCCGGGTTACGGTCATAGACCTTAGACCTATTGAGTTTTTGGGTAAATGTTTGAGCACAAGAAATTCCCCCCTCAGTCCTACCAAATTTCAGCCGATAAAGGATACTAACATACCATTTGACTGGCCACAACTTGCGTGTTATGACCATTACTCCTTCAGCTATTTTTGAAGGTTTTCTAAATTTACTGTATTTCATTTTATTTTGATTTTAATGCTTCTTCTAAACTATCTTCCCTTAGACATAATTCTATTGGTAATTCCGTACTCCATTTCTTTTTATTAAGTTTATCCATCAGACCAAGGTGATGGCACAACCAGTATATAATCAACTTAATGCAAGAAAAGGCGTACTTTTTTATATACCAAAAAAAAGACTTTCCATATTTCTTATAGTTCTTATATATTGGGCTAAGAGACTTGAATGCCCTAATTTTCTTATCCAAAGACTGTGTATCAAACTCTCTGTAAAAGAGCAAAGGTTGTGGTATGTTATAAAAATTATATTTATCTTGTGTTCTTAGCCACAATTCATAGTCTTGGCTCCTTCGTAACATTTCATTATAGGGGTTATCTCTAAACCATTTGGTTTTTGCCATTATTGTCGGGTGGATAAATCCTTTCGTTACGCCAGATAGATTCATAGTATGCGTAATAACATTATTTGCATCTATAACCATCACCGATGAACCTATAACATCAACCTCTTGATGTTCCAACATATAGTTTATTTGTGATTCAATTCTATTAACTACCATTATATCATCATCATCCATCCTGGCATAATAATCACCTTTCGCCATGTTCACTGTTTCATTCAAACGTACAGCTAGGCCTTTATTATGCCCATCGGCTATGACTCTTATCCTTTCGTCTATTTTTTCATAACATTTTGCTATATTTAAAGACTCGTCCCGACTACCATCATCTATCAAAATCAATTCCCACTTTTTATAACTTTGATTTATCACTGACTGAATAGCATATCCTAAATAATCCTCTCTATTGAAAAAGGGGATTGCGATAGTAACTAAAGGTTGCACATCCATTAACTTACTATTATTTTTTTCCATTTATCTAATGCCAAAGTAGTATCTGATCCACGTAACCACTTGTTTGGACTTATTACAATGCTATCACTTCGTTCATTTAAAACAGCACCCCACCAGCTAAATGAACTATTGGATATAATGTGATGATGGCACAAAGACATTAATTCGATATAGGCAAACTGACATATATCATAGTTAGGTATATAAGTAACATTCTCTTTCAAATCAATATGAGACTTAGACCATTCAAGATCATCCGAGAACAAATAAAAATGAGCGTCTTGTATTTCTTTAATTATCATACTAATGGCCTGCTCATAATATTTTTCTGTACACAACCCATACAAATTGACAAATTGAGGTTTAAAATAATCCCCTCTCCTAACATGTATTGAAACGCTATTAGCGTTTGCTAATATTTCACTTTTCAATTCTGATAATTGTCTAGGGAACTCTTTTATCTTCAAATCAAAATTATAGTTAGTCTTTAACCAATCATAATACTTGACGTCCTGCCAATATGCCTGAAGATAATACTCCTTTTTCGCATCAAAATTCTCTGGTATCTTTTCGCTTAAACCAACAAAAGTGTGCCAAGGATTCAATTGATACAGATATCTCATCAATCTTCCTTTCATTCCTGCATATTTACTAAACGCGCAATGATTATCATATGAGATGTCAACATTCAACCCATCCAACTCACGTTTTCGCAGTTTATCTGTTGATATATAGGAATTGTCGTCATACACTACCACTTGTTGATAACGGTAACGAACATATTGTCCAAAAACGTACTGGAATAGTTGATTACCTATACCACCCCACAATTTAACTATTACCATACTATTTTATTTTTATCATCCCAGCAATTTTAAGCCATCCTACTTTGATATACTCTTTATATAAAAAAGCCGAAACTAAAAATGTAGACAAAAAAAACAACAATCTTAACGCGAAATAATCAATTAAGTATATACTTAACAACATAAGTGATACTGACATAACAATAATCTGTATAAACTTGAATATATTATATACCCATCTACCACAAATATGGCGTGTCATTATCATATGAAATATAAAATATAAAAAATAAGCTACCATAGTCACATATGCTGCAATTTTATAGCTGTAGCTTTGCATAAGTATATAATTTAATAAGACATTGAATAGTGCACAGAATACAGTTGAGAAAGCTATATACTGAGTTTTTTTGAAGAAATACTCAATTTCGCACGGTATATAGTAGAGGGTTGCAAAATAACATCCTATCAAAACGATAATCGAAATATCCATCGCATCATAATAATCCTCTGTAGCCAATAATCTTATTATTTCAGGAACCAAATAAGACATTAATATAAAAACAAAAGAAATTAAAGCGGCAAATTTAATCGAACCATCATTAATTGCACTATAGTCTTTCTTATCAATCTGCTCAAATATCCATGGTTCCCAAACATTTGAAATTGAATTAAATAAAATCTGGGGAACTAATGACACTGTATACGTAAAACTAAATATGCCAGCCAAATGTGCACTATAGAAAAATTTTATCATAATTCGATTTGCAGAACTTAATACGATTTGAGACAATCCATGAGGAATAATAGGTAGTGTTATCTTCAATCCATATATCCATGATGCAATGTTTACTTTCGAAAAACCATGTTTAAATATTTTTATCAAAATAAAAATGGCGGCTGATAATTGGCCAATAAGGCCCCCCCAGACACGCCCTAGATAATGGTTGAAATCAAAAAGTGTAAAAATAAATAAAAGAGACATTGATATGCCAACCAAAACAGATATAAATGAAACCGTAATGAAATCACGTGAACGATATTCCATAATCAGAGTAGCTGAGTATATGGAAACTACTGCTTGACAAAAACCTGAAACAACCAACAAATTTACTTCTTGAAAAGATAAATCTATTATAGACTGATAGAAAAAACACAATATATTAGCAATAATGAGAAGAGTAATACTATTAAAGAAATCTAGATAAATGCAATTCTTTACATATTTATCATAAGTATCTTTTTTATCATAGTAAGCATTCTTTATACTTGCATGTATTGTAAGACCACTAAATATGAATAATATACTCTCAAACGATATAAACACATTATATTTACCAAATTCTTCCGGTGTAAGAAGCCTGATGAAAAGAGGGACTGTTAGGAACGATATACCCCTCAACATCACGTTGCATATAGTATATGCAAGACCTGCTTTTATGATTTTATTTGCCATAGTCATATGGTTCGTTTGAGCCAACTCCGAACTGATATTAAATCAACAACTAAAGTTGCAAATATAGCAAATACAACATATATATATGCTACTTTATAACATGTCAATAACAAAATTGGAAAAACTAATATAAATAGGGGATATGTTGAAATGTTTAAGAAAATATATTTAATAAATCTTGCTAAACTATGTTTAATTTTAGCAGAAGGTTTAACCTCTTCATTTTCTTTCAACCTCCACACGATTTCAAAAGTCTGGAAATTTCTAAATATCGAATCCAAAAATCCAAGGCACCCAATAAGAACAGTAAATAGAGCATCACTTTCATAAGTATTTAGCATCAACGATATAGTAATAAGTGGATGATCTATTGCGTGTGCAGTATAATCAAGTTCTTTTCCATATTTTGAGAAAGTTTGAGTAGCTCTTGCAACTTCACCATCACATAAATCCATTGTATACCATAACATGAACAAAATAATACCCACTATTTTAAAATACAAACAAGGTATAGCATAAAAAAATGCACCTAAAACACCAAAAAGAATCATCAACCCCGTTACTTTGTTGGGCACAATATTATATTTAATAAATAATTTAGTAAAGAATGGTGATACAAATGCTAGTATATGATCATTTAAAAATCCATCATACAACCAATGATACTGTTTTTCCCTAATTTCTTTATAAGTAATTACTTTTTTCATAAACTCTAATTCTTAAAATGAAAACCATTTGTTATTTTCAAAACAATATAAGCAGATATAGCACCAAAAAGCGTATTATGTATATGTGCTTTGGTTAACAAAACCTTGAAATAGTATAATATATCTTTCTTAAAGTCATCCTTCCCATGAGTTCCACTAATACCTCTAATAATTGGCAATATAGGGAACTGGTGAAATTCTGCATATTTTAAAGAATCTCTAAATTTCATCTCATACCATTGATTATTCTTATCATTAACATACTTATATGTATGCAAAAGAAATTTAACATAATCAGACTTTTTAATTATATAAAATCGCGTATCTATCGACTTCCAAAATCTTAAAGTCAGAATATTAAAATAATTTTTATTATAGGAAATTCGTTTCAAAATTTTATCAATATTATCCACATAAAGCCTGCCTGTAATCTTACAAAACACATTTTCATCCTTCAACAAGACACTATTATTTATAACGTACTCCATTATCTCTCCTTCTCCATATCCTTTTCCTTGATCTTTCACTTTATCAAAGTCACCCATAAATGAAAGCACTTCTAGTTTTATGCCATTTCTTAGTGCCTCCTCTGTAATACTATTACCGAATGTATAGGAAGAATTATCACAAATCACAATCTTATCAAATACTTTACTACATAATATTTTCTTTAAGCTTTCTTTTGTATATTGCAATCTTTTCTTCGGTTCAGATAAGGCTAAGTTATCTTGTGGAGGGGGTGCAATACATGATGTAATTATTAAAATCATATAGTTAGAATATCATTAATAACCAACTTGGGTCTCCATAAAGAACAGAATAAATTATATCTTCAGGAGGCCCCATGAAGAAATTAGAAACATACATAAATGAAATCATTGTTAAAAATGTCGCAAATAAAACTGAACGCCTATAACGTTTATTAATTGTAACAATACTATACAACAACACAGATTCACACAAAACTAACAAAATAAGATCTCTATGAAAGCGCATAGCGCTAAGAGTAATAACACAAAATGGGAGTATTATAGCAGCTACCTTTACAAGATTAAAAATTAAAGTAGATAAACGCTTAATATCAACCTTGGCAAATGATGAACCAACAAATTCACGTTTTTGAATCTTTTTATCACAAAAGTAAGTAATAAAATATAACTGCAAATAAAAGGTTAAAGCAATCAAAGATCCAAAATTTGTTGAACTTTCAACAGTATCGCTGAATTTTTGAATATTAATCAAGCTTTGAATTTGAGAATAAAAATTAAAATTATGTGTAAAGAAGACAAATACATATGCACCTAACCCTATCCAAAATATACAAGTGATAAATTTGTCTTTTCCAAATCTTACTGCGCAAAAAAAGAGAGCAATGAGAGTAAAAAGTAGATGATTTGCTACCGACATCAACAAAAAGAAAAAAAGAAATTTATCTTTCTTTTCATATAAACTATAAAAAGCTAAATACATAAAAGAAAGTGAAATTGTGTTTCTCAACTGCATTGCATCATCAAAAAAGGGACCAATAAGATATAAAAACAAGATACATACAGGGAAAATAGAAATCTTATTAATTGCGAAAGTAATAAATGATACTGAGATGGAAACAACTAAAAACTTAAAAAGAAAAAAGTTATTTATACCTATAAAATTAAAGAATCTAATTATTGAAGCATAACCATATCCTACTGTAATAATATTTCTTTCATCATAGTAATTTTTATAACGAGTCATTTCATCAAAACCTCTTATAAAATTCTCTGTATCATAACCTACTCTCATACTCGATGCAAGAAGTGCAATTGAAGAGAACACTAATAACCAGAACAAAAAAGGCATTTTCTTTTGCCTAATAAACAAAAGACATGTTATCAAAACAAAGTAGTATAAATAAATCATATACAACCTTTATACTTATATGAAATACATTATATAACTATTCTTTAGGGTTTTGTATAATTCTATCTATCAACAAAGTAGCCACTTTAGATGCGTCCTCTATCAAGACATTCTTTGGTATAATTACACCATACTTATTTTTTACCTTACATATCAGTTCGTCTGTGTAAGAGAGACAACCATCTTCCACATTCTCAATTCCATCACAATAAATTGAATTGCGGTTCACTTGCTCCATCTCTTCAAGAGAATAGTTTGGAGCCATATAACCCTTCACTTCTTCACCCGTTCCATCAATAATGAAAGGATAACCACCAATGTAACCGTTAACGCCAGGAGTATGAATCTTTATGGCCTTCTTCTCACGAATAGCAGATAGAATGCTATAGATGATGTCAAAGTTGCTGGAAGCGTTCATCATATTACGCTTCTGATCGGTGGGCATTGGAATACCACAAGCCTTATAAACCTCATCATGATTGATGTCAAGCTCCTTACCCTGATACTTAATGCTGAGCAGAAGTTTAACGCCTTCAGTATGTCCTTCCTTACTGATAACCACATCATGGAAATGGCTAGCTACAAGGGTAATATCAATATCATTCAGGTTCTCAATCCCAAACTTATCAGCCACAAAGAACTTCATACGAGGAATCAGGTGGTTCAAGTTGCCACTACCAAAGTCAAAGTAAGGCATTCCAGCACTCTTCAGCCAAGGAATAACGGCATCAGAATAAGAGGTATTGATGCTAATGGCATTGCAATCTGCTTTTCCGTATGCCTCCATGATGTTCTTACCGAGAAGGACAGACATAGGGCTCCAGATGCCGTAAGCACGCAGGTTGGACCAGGAAATTGTTCCATATTTCAATCCAGCATAAAGACGGCTGCTGTTTACAATAAAGTCTGGTTGAATCTTTCTCAAAGCAGCCTCTATAGAAGCAACGTCCTTGAAGTCACAACCTCCTTCAACCACAATCTCACTACGCATCTGTCTGCGGATTGTTGCAGCAGTACGAATAATATTCACATCCTGCTGCATCTTCTCTGCATTACGACCTACAACCACAATGCGGAGTTGAGGATCTGCAAGTGATACCAAATAATCCAGCAGGTAACAACCTACACTACCCAAACCAAAGATAGCGATAGTCACCCTCTCACCTCCGTCAAGCTTCTTCTTCAGGAGGTTCAACTTCTCATTTAATGTCTTCATTATCGTTTCTTTTAAAATTCAATATTATTGTACTTAGTGGATTTGTAATATAACGACAATCAATCTTCTTTATCAAAAGAATAGATACGCTGATAATCAAAAAAGCTATCCCAAGTTCTATATAAATATTCTGTGGAGCAATTGAAGGTACTATATGTGCAAATACACCCTGAATGACATATACGACCAATGTAGCACTACCTAATCTCGATATACTTTCAGGTATACTAAACTTCTCAATAAAAGCGATAGACATAATAATCGCGCAAAGTATTAAAACAATCCTTATTCCAATCAATACATCTATTGATATGCAACTATCTTTACTTATAGACCATGCGTCCACGTTGTAGAATTCAAGCACATGAAGAGTACGTGAAGAAAAATATATAATGAACATTGTAATTATTGCTGCAAGAAACAAATGCAATGTACTATACTTCATTTTGCTCTCTAAGGGTAATTTAATATTGTTAATGCGGCATAGGTATCCCCCAAAAAAGAAGGGGAACATCTGAAATGTTCTATTGAAAGAAAAAGCTCTACCATATACACCTAAAGGCATTGCGAAAACAACCATTGAAATTAAGATTGAGAGAATACCCCCCCCAGGCCGTCCGAGAACCCTGATTTTAACGGCATTTTAGCCTGATTCGGGGTAATTTTGGAGCCATATAAAGACCTCTACCG
>ODAJ012162105.1_pt1 | contig 15071 bp, 11 predicted proteins | sample 1539241 | NCBI WGS metagenome assembly ODAJ01 (sample SAMN02144231, study PRJEB22623) | gut metagenome | biome: sheep rumen | host: Ovis aries | place: New Zealand
TATTATATGATTACAAGCAAACAGAGAGCCTATCTGATCGGGCTGTCCAATTCCCTGGATCCGATCGTGCAGGTAGGCATGCAGGGCGTCACACCCGAAGTCGTAAAATCTGCAGAGGAAGCCTTCAATACCCATGAGCTCGTCAAGGGTGCTGTCCAGAAAAACGTGCTCGAAGATGTCCGCTCCTGTGCGGAGACCCTGGCGGAGCGTTCCCGCTCCGAGCTGGTCACTGTCATCGGACGAAAATTTATCCTGTACAAACCCTTTAAAGACAAGCCCGTCATTGTACTGCCCAAAAAGAAGGGTTCTGCAGATGTTACTGAATGAACCTGTTGAAAAAATGACCAAATAGAGGGGATTCTTAGATGACCAGTCAGATGTTTACGGAAAAAGAAGGAAAGACCGGTGCCGGCAGGAAGGTCGGCATCCTGGGCGGTACATTTGATCCCATTCACACGGCGCATCTGATCATTGCGGAGGCGGCCTACGATGCCTTCCGGCTCGATGAAGTGCTTCTGATGCCTTCCGGACATTCCTATTTTAAAGACAGCCGTGCGCAGAAAGTGCTGCCTTCAGAAGTCCGATACGCAATGGTCTGTGAGGCTGCTGCGGATAATCCGCACTTTACCCCTTCCGATTACGAGATCCAGAGGGAGGGAAACACTTATACCTTCGAGACTCTGCGGGGACTAAAGGACCTTCATCCGGAAAATCATTATTATTTTATCGTCGGGGCAGATTCCGTCAGAGATATCCTCACCTGGAAAAACCCGGAATCCATCTTTGCGGACTGCACGCTTCTGGCCGCTCTTCGCGAGGACGGGATCCCGACAGAGGAATTTCTGGCGGAAGTGGAGAAACTCCGTACACACTACGGAGCGGATATTTACACTCTGGAGATACCGGCTATTGGAATCTCATCGACCGATATACGAAATCGTGTAAAAAATGGCAGAACGATACATTATCTCGTGCCTGAACGTGTTGAAAGGTATATAATAGAGTCAGGGATTTACAGATAATCCTGTTCGTACCAGATTGTAGGGATTATATGCGGCAGTTGGGCTGCCTTTGATCCGGCTCAAGACACAGCAAAGAGTATACAGATGACAGGAGCAGGAACAGGTGAAGAAGCTTACCAGGATTGACCTGATCAGAACACTGGAACAGGAATTGAACTATAAGAGATTTGTACATACGCTTGCCGTTGCCGGCACAGCTGCATCCCTGGCCATGTGCTATGGAGCAGATATTGAAAAAGCGGAGATAGCGGGACTTTTACATGACTGCGCAAAGTGTTTAGATGTCAGGAAGATGCAGCGGCTCTGTGAGAAGGCAGGACTCGAGATTTCTCCCTATGAAAGGAGCAGCGGGTCCTTGCTGCACTCCAAAGCGGGAAGTGTCCTGGCAGCTGAAAAATATGGGGTTACAGATCCGGATCTTCTCAACGCGATCCGCTATCACACGACCGGACGACCGGGCATGAGCCTTCTGGAAAAGATCATTTTCGTGGCGGATTATATTGAACCGGGCCGGTTTTCGGCCAAAAATCTGCCTCTGGTCAGGAAAATGGCATTTGCCGACATCGACGAGGCTCTTTTGAAGATCCTGTATGATACACTTGTATATCTCAATTCCACCGGAAATACTGTGGATCCTATGACACAGAAGACCTATGACTACTATAAACGCCTAGATGAGGAGAGTAATATTTATGACTGATATCAATGAGAAGAATATGGTCCCCGAAAACGAGATGGAGGAAGGAAAGCAGCGTTCCGCAGAATTGGCCCGGCTTGCAATCGGCGCTCTGGAAGACAAAAAGGCAGAAGATGTCCGCGTCATTGACATCGGAGGCGTTTCTGTCCTTGCGGATTATTTTATCATTGCCAGCGGCAATAACCGCGCCCAGGTCCAGGCAATGGCAGACGAAGTCGAGCAGCGCATGGGCCGTGCAGGTGCAGCTCCCAGGCAGATCGAAGGATATCAGGCCGGAAACTGGGTCCTGATGGATTTCGGCGATGTGATCATCCACATTTTCGATGCGCAGAACCGCCTGTTCTACGATCTTGAGCGCATCTGGAAGGATGGCACGCAGATCGATCCTGAACAGCTGTAAAAACTCTGCGCAGCTGCCGGAAACTTTGAAAGTGCGCTTTGCGGAAGAGCCCGCAGCAAATATAAATGACTCGTATGAAAAGACACTTGATCCGTAATAAACTGTGGGGATTTCTCAAATGAGAAATCCCCTTTTTCATATAGGGTTTGACATAAATAACATGAGCGGTTTTGGAGCGCGCAGCGCGTAAAAGCGCGGGGTGTAAAAGCGCGGGACTCATGCCGCAATGTGCCCGTTTGCCGGGCAACTCATAACGTATAAAGGAGAGCTGAATGACTGAACAGAAACCTTTGCCTCAGGGGGTTAATGAGGAAGTCCCGGACAGAGACAGGATCATTGTACGCACCAGTATGGTAGGGATTGCCGCCAATATCCTTCTCGCCGCCTTTAAGGCCGTGGTTGGAATTTTGTCACATTCCATTGCCATCACCCTGGATGCAGTCAACAATCTGTCCGACGCGCTCTCGTCCGTCATTACGATCTTCGGCTCCAAACTGGCCGGCCGCCGTCCGGACAAAGAGCATCCCATGGGACACGGAAGGACGGAATATCTGAGTGCCCTGACGGTAGCTGTCATCGTTCTCTACGCCGGCATTACTTCAGCAGCTGAATCTGTCAGAAAGATCATCTCGCCGGTGAGACCGCAGTACTCGAACATTTCTCTTATGATCATTGCCGTGGCTGTTGCGGTCAAGATCATTCTGGGAAGATATTTTGTCAGGAAGGGAAAAGAAGCCGGCTCGGGCGCTCTGGAGGCTTCCGGTGCGGATGCTCTTTTTGACGCCGTTCTCTCTTTTTCCGTGCTGGTCTGTGCCATCCTGTTCCAGGTGACGAATATTTCCCTGGAAGCCTATGTGGGCGCCCTTATATCGGTATTCATTATTCGCTCGGGCATTGAAATGCTGCGTAAGACGACCGACGATATCATAGGAAAACGCGCCAATCCCGACCTCGTCCGAAAGATCAAAAAGCTGATCATGCAGGAAGAGGAAGTGAGGGGCGCGTATGATATGATCATAAATAACTACGGTCCGGAGGCCGACTATGCCTCCGTACATGTGGAACTGCCGGACACGATGACAGTGGACGAAGTGGACAGCATCACCCGCCGGCTGCAGAAAAAGGTCTATAAAGAGACAGGCGTGATCTTAACCTGTGTGGGAGTCTATTCATATAATACCGGCAATTACGAAGCTGCCAGGATCCGCAATGCTGTCATGGAGACGGTCATGCGGCATGAGTGGGCCCTGCAGGTCCATGCTTTCCATGCCGATACGAAAAACCACACCATGCGGTTTGACGTTGTATTCAGCTTTGACATCGACCCGGCGGAGGGCTGTGAGATCATCCGCAAGGAGATTATCGGACTCTATCCGGAGTATACGCTTCAGATCAGAGCGGATGCCGATATTACCTGACAAATGCTTCAGCGCATGAGACGGAAGACGCCGAAAACTTTGCCGAGGATCTGACAGTCGTCAACGATGATGGGATCCATAGTGTCGTTTTCGGGCTGAAGGCGGATGTGGTCCTTCTCTTTATAAAAGGTCTTGACAGTCGCGGAGTCGTCGACCAGAGCGACTATGATCTCCCCGTTGCGGGCTGTATTGCAGGAATTGACAAAGACCCTGTCTCCGTCGAAGATGCCCGCATTGATCATGGAGTCTCCGCGGACCCTGAGGATGAAGGATTCACCGGAGGGGATAAGCTCGGAGGGAACAGGGAAGTAGCTCATGATGTTCTCCTGTGCCAGGATGGGGAGCCCTGCCGCCACATCACCGACCTCGGGCAGAGAAGTGATCTCTGTGCGGACGATCTGGAAGCTGTCGTCACAGATCTCGATGGCACGGGGCTTGGTGGGATCGCGGCGGATATAGCCGTTTTTCTCCAGTGTGGACAGATGCGCGTGAACAGAGGAAGTCGAACGAAGACCGACAGTCTCGCAGATCTCGCGCACTGTGGGCGGATAGCCCTTTTTCAAAATCTCATCTTTGATGTAATCCAGTATTTTCTGCTGTTTCTCGGTCAATGCTCTGCCGCTCATGCTCTTGTATCCATCCTTTCTCTTTCGTGGCTGACTACACGAACTGACTGTCTGCCGCAGCCCGGTACTTGTTTTAATCAGTATACACCATCGGACTTAAAAAAAGCAAACGTATATTCCGAACATTTATTCAGAAAATATGTTCGATTTTTATTGACATACAAATGTATGTTCGATATAATGATCGTGAACCAAACAATAGTTCGAGAAGGTGGAAGATATGAACGGTATCAGTGTAATGGCTTGTGTACAGGCAGACCGCCCGGGATTCTCCGCAGTTTATGGAAAAGAGACCCGGATGCAGCAGAAATATATTAAGATCTCCCGTCAGAGAGAAGAAAAGGATTCTGCAGCATCTGCCGGTGTTTCGTCCGGCCGGAACTGTAAAAAGCAGGAGACAAGACCCGCACAGGTTCGCAGGACGCGGCGGGCTTCTAAAAGAAGAGCCGGTTTTGCGGCACGTTCCCTTGTGCTTGCTGTGATCTTTGCCGGGATGCTTGCCGGTTTTCAGATGATGACCAGGGCTTCCAGCCGCGATCAGGAGCAGACCTACAAGTATTATACGACTGTGACCATAGGATACGGGGAGGATCTCTCGGATATCATTTACCGCTATTGCGACAGCAATGAATATGAGAATGCGGATGCGTATCTGAAAGAAATCTGTGAGATCAACAGCCTGCCCTATCATGAGGGTGAGGTGAATGATCTTCGAGCAGGGACAAAGATTGTTATTCCTTATTATTCCGCGGAATTAAAATGACACAAAGCTGCAGAATGAAGAGTGTATGAAGAGCAGGGCGTCACGATCGTGTGACTGCCCTGTATTTTTTGTCTGTCTCGAGGTTTTTAGCCCTTTTCAGTGCAAAAAACCGGGTGCGGCGGCGAAAATATCATCTCGATATCGATAACAAAGTTTCGGCTTGCAGGATGTTTTTTTCGCAAGACTCGCGAGCGAGTCTTAAATCACGCTCTTTGAGGGGGTGTCTACAGCAGCTTAATGATTGTATACGATGATTCCGGAATACATTTCTCTTGACAATCTGTGTATGTATTTGCCATAATACGGTGAAACAACCATTCATCTAAGGCAAGGTGATGAGAACCGGCGGGTCTTGAAATGCGGCAGGAGACTGTCCCCACCGGCACACAGTAAATACAGGAGGAGATTTATTTGAAACCTTATGCAGAAATGACCTTTGAAGAACTCTCCGAAGAGTTTGCGAATCTGAAAAAGCAGTATAAAGAATATCAGAACATGGATCTGAACCTGAATATGTCCAGAGGCAAGCCCAGCCTGAAGCAGCTGGATCTGTCCATGGGGATTATGGATGTCCTCAATTCGGACGCAGACATGTTCTGTGAAGACGGAACAGACTGCCGCAACTACGGTGTGCTGGACGGAATTGAAGAGTGCAAGGACCTGATCGGCGATATGATGGAGAACCGCCCTGATAATATTATTATCTACGGCAACTCCTCCCTCAATGTCATGTATGATACGGTCTCCCGCGCAATGACACATGGTATCATGGGCAACACACCCTGGGGAAAACTGGATAAGGTGAATTTCCTCTGCCCTGTACCCGGCTATGACAGACATTTTGCTATCACCGAATACTTCGGGATCGGTATGATCCCTGTTCCCATGAGCCCCACTGGCCCGGATATGGATATGGTCGAAAAGCTTGTTTCTGAAGACGAGTCCATCAAGGGTATCTGGTGCGTTCCCAAATATTCGAATCCGACCGGCTATTCCTACAGTGATGAGACGGTCCGCCGCTTTGCAAGGCTCAAACCTGCAGCGAAAGACTTCCGTATCTTCTGGGACAATGCCTACGGCATCCATCACCTCTATGATCTTGATCAGGATTATCTGATCGAGATCCTGGCGGAATGCAAACGCGTGGGCAATCCTGATATGGTCTATAAGTTTGCCTCCACGTCCAAGATCACTTTCCCCGGCAGCGGCATCTCTGCCCTTGCAACCTCTTCGAACAACCTCGAGGATATCCGCAAACAGCTCTCCATCCAGACCATCGGACATGATAAGGTCAACCAGCTCCGCCATGTCCGCTTCTTTGGAGATATCTCCGGTATGGTCGCGCATATGCACAAGCATGCTGAGATTCTCCGTCCCAAGTTTGAGATGGTCGAGGAGACACTTCGTGATAATCTGGAAGGCCTGGAGATCGGCACATGGACCAATCCCAAGGGCGGATATTTTATCAGCTTCGATACGCTCCCCGGATGTGCCAAGGCAGTTGTCGCCGCCTGCAAAAAAGCCGGCGTCATGATGACAAAGGCAGGCGCTACATGGCCCTACGGACGCGATCCCTATGATACCAACATCCGTATTGCTCCCTCCTACCCTCCGATCGAGGATCTGAAGATCGCGGCAGGACTTTTTGCCCTCTGCGTCAAAATGGTCAGTGCAAAGAAGATCCTGGAGGAGAAAAAGGCTGAGCAGACCGGCAGCGCCCAGTGATCATCCTGTCATAAACGACAGGCCGGGACAGCAGGCCAGTCCAAGATGATCTTTTTTATGACCGGTGGACATTTCAGACGAAGTCCCGCTGTGCTGATACATATTTGTTCATACGGAAACAGGCGGAAGGATATCTCTGCCTGTTTCTTTTTTTAAACTATAGTTGCAGGAAGGCATGCTTTCTGATAGAATCTGTAAGATTTACCCGAATGTATATATAAAAAAGAAAGTGAAAAAGGAAATAATAATGAAACAATATCTGATTCCGTTTCTGGTTTCCATGGTGCCTCTGATCGAGCTCCGAGGCGCGATCCCGATCGCACAGGGTATGGGGCTCCCGATCGTCACCTCTTATCTTGTATGCATCATTGGAAACATGATCCCTGTACCGTTTATATACCTGTTTGCCAGAAAGGTTCTGGAATGGGGTGCCGACAAGCCCGTGACAGGAAAGTTCTTTTCCTTCTGTCTGGAAAAGGGGCAGAAGGGCGGCAGGAAGCTGACGGAAAAGGCAGGCCGCGGCTTGTTTCTGGCGCTCCTTTTGTTCGTAGGTATTCCGCTTCCCGGAACAGGTGCCTGGACGGGAACCCTGGCCGCCAGCATTCTGGACATGGATTTTGTGCCGACGATCATTGCTGTCATGCTTGGCGTTCTTCTGGCAGGTGTGATCATGATGACAGCCAGTGTGGTAGGTTTTTCCCTTCTGTGACAGTAAATGTATGTCATGGAGGATAAAACAATATAAGACAATCTAATATTTTTTGAAAGGAAGTGCATTTACAACATGAATTCCAGTCAGCCAATTTATGACGCTTCAAAACTCGGATATCCCAAAATGGCGATTCTCGGACTGCAGCACCTTTTTGCAATGTTCGGCGCGACCATTCTGGTACCCATCCTTGTAAACAGTTATTTTCACGGAGAGGGACTCAGCATCCAGGTCACACTGTTCTTTGCAGGAGTCGGAACACTTCTTTTCCACTTCCTCTCGAAGTGGAAGGTGCCCGCTTTCCTCGGTTCCTCATTTGCATTCCTGGGCGGCTTTGCCACTGTGGCCGAGCTCAAATCCGGCAAATTTGCCGACATGACCTATGGAGAGAAGCTTCCTTATGCCTGCGGCGGCATTGTGATCGCCGGGCTTCTGTATCTGGTGCTTGCCCTGATCATCCGCACCGTCGGTGTCAAAAACGTAATGCGTTTTCTGCCTCCGATCGTGACAGGACCGATCATCATCTGCATCGGCCTTGGTCTTGCGCCTTCCGCAATCTCCAATGCTTCCTCCAACTGGCCTCTGGCTCTGGTGGCGCTTGCCGTTGTCGTTTTCTTCAATATCTGGGGCAAAGGAATGTTAAAGATCATCCCCATTCTCCTGGGCGTTGTCATTTCCTATATTTGCGCCCTGATCTTCAATGCAATGGGCATGACAAACGCGGATGGCAGCGCGATCCTCAATTTCCAGCCGATTGCAGAGGCGGGTTTCGTAGGTCTCCCTCCTTTTATCCTGGCGAAATTTGACCTCACAGCCATCTTTGTGATGGCTCCGATCGCCATCGCATCCATGATGGAGCACATCGGTGATATTTCCGCCATCTCCGCAACAACCGAGAAGAACTTTATCGAAGACCCCGGCCTGCACCGTACACTGGTGGGTGACGGACTTGCCACTGCCCTGGCCGGCATGTTTGGCGGTCCTGCAAACACCACCTACGGCGAAAATACCGGCGTCCTGGAGCTGAGCAAGGTCTATGATCCCAAGGTCATCCGCCTGGCAGCCTGCTATGCCATTGTCCTGAGCTTTATCCCCAAGATGGCGCAGGTGATCGGCACCATGCCCTCCGCGATCATCGGAGGCATCAGCTTTATCCTGTATGGTATGATCTCCGCGATCGGCATCCGCAACATGGTTGAGAACCAGGTGGATTTCACCAAGTCCCGCAACCTGATCATCGCAGCCGTCATCATGGTCTGCGGCCTGGGTCTTGGCGACGGCGCCACATTTACCATCGGCGGCGTGACCATCACTCTGACAGCTCTTGCCATTGCCTCTATTGTCGGCATTGTCCTCAATGCGGTCCTTCCCGGCAATGACTACGAGTTTGGCGTAAACCCCCAGGGCGATGAAAACAGAGGTATCCACGTCTAAACAACAAAGTAATGATAAATAAATGCAGTCCGGACATGTAAAAATGTTTTCGGACTGCTTTTTTTTGTTATAATAGAGCGGTGAACATTTTTTATTTCGACACCTGATTGACCAGACAAATGAGAGGAAGACAGATGAAAAATATCAACAGCAGCAGGATCATTTCCACAATTCTCATAATTGCGCTTACAGCAGCTTCTTTGGCAGGCTGCGGCCTGGTCAGAAAAAAGAAAAAAGTGACCAAGGTGGCCTCCCTGGAGGACACGGTTTATATAGAGACGGATTCCCCGCTGAAGGATATCCTGAAATCCGCAGACAGCAGTTCCGGTGAAAATTCTGAAGAAGCGTCTGAAGACGAGATCTCCGATGACATGGAAGAGGAAAGATTTAATTTTTCCGGAGTGTCCGCAGTAAACGGGAAGTACTATACCATGTATACGGATATCCAGAATGAAGGCATGACCTGTCTGTGTGTCTTTGACGAAGAGGGAAAAAACAGTATGACTCTGCCGCTTCCTTCTTTGAAGGACGGCACGATCTCTCAGTTCAGTGTTGCGCCGGATGAAAGTATCCGTCTGGTCTTCAATGAATATGACGAGAAAAAGGAAGTTTTTGTGTGGCAGATGGGCTGCTATAAGCTGGAGACAGGAGAGCAGGCGAAGCTGAGTCAGGTCTGGAAGACAGTGCTGACCGAAGAGGAAGACTTTTTTACCAACGGTATGGTATCTACCGCATCGGATACATATGTGCTGACAGAGACCAGCCTGATCGTCTATGACAACGCAGACGGAAGCGAGAAGACAAAACTGAATCTTCCCGACGGATTTTTAGGAAATATCTGCCTGACTCCTGCCGGTGAACCGCTTCTGGTCGGAAGCGGGGCCAAAGGAGTCACTTCCTTTAAGCCGGATCTGTCGAGCGGCAAATATGCAAAAACGGACTTCAATGCATCGGACATCTTTATTGTGGACACGGTTGCATCCGGCAGCGGCTCCTATGATTTCTTTGTGGCGACGGGAAGCGACCTGTATGGCTTTAAAATGGCAGAAGCAGAACCGGTGAAGGTGATGAATTATGTTGCATCCGATCTGGAAGTGGCCTCCGTCTCCGGGGCAGCATCTTTGTCAGAGAATACGATCGTACTCCTGTTTGTTGATGCGGAGTCCGGCATGCACGCGGGACTGTTCAAAAAGGGCGATGCTTCGCATCAGGAAGGAAAGACCGCTCTTTCGCTCGCCTGTACATACGCAAGTGTGGATTTGAGCAAAGCGGTTGTAAGCTTTAACAAAAAGAGTGATAAATACAGGATCAACTTGAAAGAGTATCCCTATGATGACGAAGGAAACAGTGTACTGAATATGGAGATCGCTTCCGGCAATATCCCGGACATGCTGTGCGTGTCCGCGGATATGCCGATAGAGAGCTATGCTGCAAAGGGAATGTTTGAGGATCTGGAACCTTATTTTACGGGAGATAAAGAAATCTCCCGTATTGATTATATGGACAACATCCTGGAAGCATTCAAGATCGACGGCAAAATGTATTTCGTCACGCCCTCCTTCAATGTCATCGGTCTTATCGGCAAGAAGAAGGATTTCGGAGATACCAGGGGTGTCACGACTTCACAGATCGAGAAAATGATGAAGCAGCGCAATATTAAATATGATACCGTAATGGGCATCGCTTCCCGTGAGACGCTCTTGTCCTGGGTCATCTACTGTGCTCTGGAGGAATATGTCGACTGGGATGCGGGAACATGCAGTTTCGGTTCTGAATCATTTATCAACCTTCTGGAATTCTGTGATAAATTTCCCAAAAAGGTCAATTATGAAAATGTAAACTGGTCGGAGTTTGAAGCCGGCATGCGTGAAGGAAGGCAGCTCCTCCGGGACGGATATCTCTACAACTTTGACGGTTACATGCAGGAGAGATACGGATATGTCGGTGAAGAGATCAGCTTCATGGGATATCCCGGAAACGGCAATAACGGGCCGGTCGTGCAGAGTGAGGAGGCTATCGCCATCAGCCACGGTGCTGCCGACCCGGACGGATGCTGGGAGTTTTTGCGCACATTCTATCTGGAGGACTATCAGAACCGCATTGATATCGCTTTCCCGATCAGTGAGAAAGCATTTGACAGGTTGGCGGAAAAGGCCATGAATCCTCCCAATCACACCTATACGGATGAAAACGGAAAAGAGGTGACCGAACCCGAAACGGGCGTGGTCAATCTGAACGGCAAAGATATCAAACTTCCGGTCACTTCAAAGGAGGATGTGGAAGCGGTAAGAAAGATCCTGAAATCTCTGGATATGAAAGCCAGCGTCGACAGTAAGATCAGTGAGATCATCAACGATGAAGCCGGGGCTTTCTTCGCGGGACAAAAGGGCGCGAAGGAGACGGCGGACATCATTCAAAGCCGTGTCAAGGTTTACATCAGTGAGACGAAGTAATACCGTGTTCGGATCTTTGATCCCCTGCTGTCTTAGAAGCAACGCGAGCGAGTCTTGAATGAAAGAAGATTTATGAGCTATTCCTTTTGTTTTGGCCCTTCCGGAGCCGGAAAGAGCCATCTGCTGCGGCAGATCATCATTCAGAAAGCGGAGAGATCTCTTGCATCGATGGGACAGGATCGGACGAAATATATCGTGATCGTTCCGGAACAGTATTCCATGCAGACACAGCGGGAACTGGTGCAGGAGCAGCCTTCGCAGGTATTAATGAATATAGATGTTCTTAGCTTCGGGCGTCTGGCACACCGTGTATTTGAAGAGACCGGTGTGGACAGGCGCACCGTTTTGAATGACATCGGCAAGAGCCTGCTCCTGAGGCGGGTGGCTTCCCGCTGCGCAAAAGATCTGCAGATCCTGCAGAAGGGCATCCACAGACCGGGGATGATCGACGAGGTAAAGTCTGTTCTCTCCGAGTTCATGCAGTACGGTATTGCAGAAGACCAGATCGAGGAGATGGCCGTCTACGCGGCAGAACACGGACAGAATGCCCTGCAGGCCAGACTCCGCGATCTGAAAACCCTTTACAGGGAATTTCGCAGAGCAGAGAAGGATTCCTATGTGACCAGTGAAGAGACACTGGATCTTCTGGCAAAAGCGATACCGGATGCGGAGAGCCTCCGGGGCAGCGTGATCGTTTTTGACGGCTTTACCGGGTTTACAACCGTACAGTACCGCGTTGTCATGGCCCTGATCCGCGCCGCGTCGGAAGTGACCTTTTCCTTTACGGTATCCGGAGACGGCGGCCCTGATATTGGTGTGACAGCTGCGGGCGGATCCGCCGGAAGCGAGGAAAATCTCTTTTACCTGAGCCGCAGGACGGTGCGTGATATCATCCGTATGGCATCTGCAGAGGGATTTGCGCGCGGAGAGGACCTTTATATCGGCCTGGAGAGCAGGAACCGGGAAAGCAGGGATCGGGAAAGCGCGGGACAAAAAGGAAAAAGTTCCAATGGTCTTTCTGATCCGGCGGCCACGGAACAGACAGGCAAAAACGGAGCCCGTCCGGACTGTCCGCCCAGGTTTTCCCAAAGCCGGGTCCTGGCACATCTGGAGCGCCGGCTTTTCCGTTATCCGGAGCTTCCCTTTGCCGCAGGGACCCCCGAAGAGACTGCAGAGAGCCTGTGTCTGTTTGCTGCCACATCTCCCCAGGAGGAAGTGCGGCAGATCTTCAGCAGGGTGCGCAGGATGATCGCAAAAACCGGATGCGCCTACCGGGATTTCGCAATCGTAACGGCAGACCTGGATACATATGGAGATCTTTTTGCCCTGGAAGCGGAGAGGGCCGGGATCCCTGTCTATATCGACCGGACGAGCGGCGCCTTTCACAATATCCTCATCGAGGGAATCCGGAGCGTCCTGCAGATCTCTTCGGAGAACTTCTCCTATGCTGCCGTTTTCCGTTATCTAAGGAGCGGTCTGAGCAGCCTGACGGAAGATGAAGCTGACAGACTGGAAAATTACTGCCTGGCACACGGCGTGCGGGGCAGGACAAAGTGGACGACGGCCTTTGATGCCTCCTGTGAAGAAGCCAGGGTCAGGTTTCTGCGTGAAGTGGAGCCTGTGACGGGACTTGCCGTGCGTGCGGACAAAGCCGCGGCCGGGGTGGAGACCGCAGAGAAAACCGCCCCGAGGAAGGCGAGGACAGCCGCAGTGCGGACAAGAGAGCTGTATGATTTCCTTGTCGGATGCGGAGCCCAGGCCAGAGCGGAAGCGCTCGCGGATGAATTCGGCCGGGCAGGGGATGTGGTACGTGAACTTCAATACCGCCAGATCTACCGTACTGTCATCGATCTTCTTGATCAGATCTATGACCTGGCGGGACAGGAGAGAATGAGCGCCCGGGATTATCTGGAACTTCTGGAGGCCGGTTTTACACAGATCCGTCTCGGAACCCTTCCGCAGCGCGTCGACCGCATCCTGGTCGGTGATATCGAGCGTACCAGGCTGACCCAGATCAGCCATCTTTTTATTGCCGGAGTCAATGAGGGAAGTATTCCCAGAAGTGCTTCCAGAGGCGGTATCCTGTCAGATATGGATCGGGAATTTCTGGCGGAAGGCGGGGCGGTGCTGGCACCGACACCCAGACAGCAGATGTTTATTCAGCGTCTGTATCTGTATCTGAATATGACAAAGCCGTCCCGGACACTCACCATTTCTTTCGCGACCGTTTCCAGGGATGGAAAGAGTATGCGTCCCTCCTATCTGGTGTCTATGATGCAGAGACTTTTCCCGGATCTTGTGATGGAATTTCCCGAGCAGGAGCCCGTACAGAAAAGGATCACCGGCCGGGCGGACAGCCTCCATCTTCTGGCGGATCAGCTCCGTGTCTTTGTGGAGGGCGGCGCATCTGCGGACGAACAATCTGCCCGTGATTTCTCCATGATCTACGGATTTCTTACCAGTCCGGAAGTCATGCGGGATGAACGGATGCGCGCATCCGTACAGCGCCTGCGCAGTGCGGCTCTTTCTCTCTACAGGCCGGAGGTTCTGCAGAGTCCGATCGCCCGCGCCCTCTACGGCAATATGATCGTCGGCAGCATCAGCAGAATGGAGACCGGGGCAAAATGCTGCCTTCGCCACCACCTTCAGTACGGGCTTCGTCTGCAGGAACGGGATCTCTACGAGTTCTCTCCCGCAGACGGCGGCAGTATCCTGCATGCAGCCCTGCAGCGCTTTGATGCCTGCCTGCAGGCGGAAGAGATTTCCTGGAAGGACTTTACGGCTGAGGAAGCCGTCCGGCTCAGTGCCCGTGCCCTGCAGGATGAGGCGGCTGTATACCGCAGCCTTCTGCTCTACAAGAGCGCCAGGGATGAAGGAAGGCTGGATAGATATGCCCGCCAGCTTCTGCGCACGGTGGACACTCTGCAGTACCAGATCAGAAAAGGAGATTTTACGCCTCTTGCATCGGAGCTTTCCTTCGGAGGCATGAACAGCACCATGCCCGCCATCCAGTTTGCCCTCGACAAGGGCCGAAGACTCGTGCTCAGGGGCAGGATCGACCGTGTCGACCTGTGTGTGGAAGACGGAAGGCACTATCTGCGGATCATGGACTATAAGACCGGAAAGAATGACCTGGATGAGGACCTGATCCGAAGAGGCCTGCAGCTGCAGCTTATCATCTATATGGAGGCCCTGCTGAACGCCGGATCCGACAGCCTCGATGTCCTTGCGGAGAAAGCTTACGGCAGCCGGCCGGCCGGACCGGATGCGGGAAGGGCGGACAGCCCTGCAGATGCACAGCAGGAGATCGTGCCCTCCGCCATGCTCTATTACCGGATGAGCGACCCCGTGATCAGAAGGACAGCGGCGGACATCGATCTGACCCGTCAGGAGGAAAAAGGGTCCGGCAGTAACGAAGAAGGGCTTTTCAGACGTCAGGAGACAGAGGAGATCCACGGACAGCTTCGTCCGACAGGCCTTGTCTATGAGGATGAAGAGAGTATCGACCATCTGGACAGGTCTTTTTCAGGCAGATCCGATGTCATTCCGGTCACACGAAAGAAAGCAGGCGGCTATACAGCCGCATCCCGTCTGATCGACCGGGTGAAATATGCAGAGCTGGCCGGGAAGGCCAGGGAAGCAGTCTGCAGCCTGGCGGAACAGATCCTGGACGGCGATATCAGCGCCAGCCCGGCAATACTGGATGCAAAATCCACCGCCTGCGATTACTGCCCCTACAAGGAAGCCTGCGGCTTTGACCCGCGGATCCCGGGATACAGCTTCAGAAAATAAAAGGAAGAAGCAGATAGAGCATAAGAAAAAAA
>ODAJ012076322.1_pt1 | contig 15054 bp, 7 predicted proteins | sample 1539241 | NCBI WGS metagenome assembly ODAJ01 (sample SAMN02144231, study PRJEB22623) | gut metagenome | biome: sheep rumen | host: Ovis aries | place: New Zealand
TCTGCAGCGATGTTTATGGCGGCTCGGCCAAGTCGGTAGTGTTCATTCCCTACCTGGTCACCATCGTCTATCTGCTCGTGGCAGAGCTGTATGCCAAGCAGCCCGACCCCGTGGGCAACTGGGCCTACACCATGCTCTCACAGATGTACATCGCCCTACCCTTCTCGCTGCTCAACGTGCTGGCCTTCACAGCCACGCCCGACGGCCGCGTCATGTTCAACACCGTGCTGCCGCTCTCGGTCTTCGTGTGCCTCTGGCTGAACGATACCGGGGCCTACTGCTTCGGCTCGCTGCTGGGCCGCCACAAGCTGTTTCCGCGCGTGTCGCCAGGCAAGTCGTGGGAGGGCAGCATAGGCGGCGGCCTGCTCGTAGTAGCCGCAGCCTACGCCTTCGGCTGGTTTGAGAACGCCGGGGATCACGCCATGCTCAGCGAGTGGCAGTGGGCCGGCCTGGGCCTCGTGGTAGTCGTCTTCGGCACGTGGGGCGACCTGGTGGAGAGCCTCTTCAAGCGCACCCTTGGCATCAAGGACTCTGGCAACATTCTGCCCGGCCACGGCGGCATGCTCGACCGTTTCGACTCCTCGCTACTGGCCATTCCCGCCGCCGTCGTTTATCTTTACACGCTGACGCTGTTTTAGAGCGTCAGCCCCCCTTCCGTCCCCCGGGGGGGAAACAGCTACGCCAAAAGCCTCTCCTCGGGGAGGTTTGGAGGGGGCTCACCTGCTCACTAACTATAACAAGGAGTAAAGAAAAAAATATATCTGGATTTTCTTGCATAGTTGTTCGTTTTTTCGTACTTTTGCAGTCCATAAAACGAACCAAAATGCGACAACTGGTAGTTTCTTTATTCCTTCTGGCAGCTTTCCTCTGCAGCTGTACTGAGGCTCCGCAGCCCTACGTCATCGGAGTCTCGCAGTGCTCGGAAGACATCTGGCGCAACAAGCAGAACGCGGAACTTCTCATGAGTTCCTATCTGCACGACAATGTGGAGCTGCGCTTTGCTTCAGCATACGATAGCGACGAGCGTCAGGTTCAGCAGATTGACAGCCTGCTCACGGCAGGCATCGACCTGCTCATCGTGGCTCCTAACCAGGTGGCCACCATTTCGCCGGCCATAGACCGGGCCTACGACAGGGGCATACCTGTCATCGTGTTTGAACGAAAAACCAACTCCCGTAAGTTCACCGCCTTTATGAGTGCCGACAACTACGAGATGGGGCGCCAGATGGGCGAGTACATTGCCAAGCGGCTCGGTGGCAAGGGGCGCGTCATGGAGGTAATGGGACTGAAAGGCTCCTCACCAGCCATAGACCGTCACAAGGGTTTCACCGATGCCATTGGCCGTTACCCCGACATTACCATTGCGGCCACGCTGCAAGGCGACTGGACAGAGCAGAGCGCCTTCAAGGCAGTAGAGAGCTACGGGGGCGAACTGAACAGCATCGACTATGTCTTTGCCCAGAACGACCGCATGGCGATGGGGGCTCGCAAGGCCTTCATGCAACACAACGCCCAGTCAGCCAAGACCCGCTTCTGCGGCATTGACGGACTACCCGGTGAGGACGGCGGCATCAGACTGGTGCGCGACTCCATTCTGGATGCCAGCTACATCTACCCCACCCATGGCGACCAGCTCATACAGCTGGCTGTCGATATTCTGGAAGGCAAGCCTTACGAGAAGGAGACCCACCTGCAGTCGGCCTTAGTAACACGAGACAACGCTGACGTGCTTTTCATGCAGAGTGGCGAAATCATGCGTCAGGCAGCCTATTTGGACCAGCTACACAACAAGGCCGACAGCTACGTACAGCAGTTGGACACTCAGCGCACCATTACCTGGCTGGCCTGCGCCATCATCGCTTTGCTCATAGTAGCCATTGTGCTGCTATACCTATATTATATAGGGAAAGCTAACATGCAACGCGAAAGAATTGCCAATACCCTGTGGGATCTGGCACCCGAGCCAGAGCCAGCAAGGAGCGAGGAGCAGGTAACAGAAAAGGGCGAGGAGCCAACAAGCGGGAGCAACGAGAAGCAGGCAACAGAGAGGAGCAACGAAGCAGAAGAGAAGAGTGAGGAGCAGGCAACGGAAAAGAGCGAGGACAGGGCAGAGAGAAGCGAGGAGCCAAACACGACATCGCTCTTCATCACAAGATTCAGGTCGGTCGTTGAGGCCCGTCTCTCAGACAGTGAACTGAGTGTTGAAGACTTGGCGGCAGACATGCATCTGAGCAGAGTACAGCTGTACCGTAAGGTAAAGGCCGTGAGCGGCTCGACACCCAACGAGCTGTTGCGCAGTGCCCGCCTGAAGCGAGCCTACCAGCTGCTACTGACCACAGACAAGAGCATCAGCGAGGTGGCCTACCTTGTAGGCTTTACAGCGCCAAGTTACTTTACGAAGTGCTTTAAGGAAGAGTACGGGCAGTTGCCCGGCGAGATAAAAAAAGGTGTGGACTGATATTTCCTCAGCTACTATAGGTTGTCGCAGACCTGGTTCGCATAAGCTGGAAATAATCAGTTCCACGCCTAACTATTTTTACCTATTTCTGAATCGTTGGCAAAGGTAAGCAAAAGCCGCCAGCAGCTATAACAATAATCGTTCAAAGGCTACAATTTTTGTTGCTTAGAACGATTTTTTCTATGCTATGAAACAACTTTTTCATCCCGTATGCGCGAGAAGACGTACTTTTGCGGCACAAATCTCAATTTTTATACTAACCAAAAAACAAAAGCAAATGAAACAAGCAAAGAGATTCATTCTGAGTTTTCTGTCGCTGCTGCTCACCATGGCAATGTACGCGCAACAGGAAATTACGGGTAACGTGGTTGACCCCGAGGGCGAACCCGTTATCGGCGCTACCGTCATGGAGAAAGGCACGTCGAACGGTGTCATCACCGACATTGACGGAAACTTCCGCGTAAAAGTGAAGTCAGGTGCTACGCTGGTGTTCTCCTACATCGGCTATGACACACAAGAGCTGCCTGCCCAGAACGGCATGCAAGTGACCCTCAAAGAAGATGCCACGGAGCTGGCAGAAGTCGTGGTAGTAGGTTACCAGACACAGCGTAAGGCCGACCTGACGGGTTCGGTGGCCGTGGTGCAGACCAAAGAACTGAAGACCAGTGCCGACACCGACCCCATGCGTGCGCTGCAAGGTAAGGTGCCGGGCATGACCATTACGAGCGACGGTTCGCCCGTTGGTGCTGGTACGGTGCGTATTCGTGGTATCGGTTCGTTCAACTCGTCGCAGGACCCGCTCTTCATCATTGACGGCGTGCCCACCACGACTAACCTGAACACGCTGAACATGAACGACATTGAGTCGATGCAGGTACTGAAGGACGCTGCCTCAGCCTCTATCTATGGTAGCCGTGCTGCCAACGGTGTCATCATCATCACCACCCGTTCGGGCAAGAAGGGCGACAAGCTGAAGATAGACTTCTCGGCCAACCTGACCGCTCAGTTCTACAACAAGCAGAGCATGATGAAGCTGGCCAACACAGCCGACTATGCCACCTCGATGGCACAGGCCGCCATGAACGACGGACTGGACCCCGAGCAGTATGCCAACAACTACGGACTGACGCTGCACGCTCCGGCCGGCACGCCCATCAGTGCCTGGAACCCCGCTACAGGACAGATGGAGAGCTTCACGGTAAACGGTCTGTACGATGGATTCATGAACTCAAAGAAGACCATGCGCTTCAGCGATACCGACTGGCTCGACGAAATATCGCGCACTGGCTTCTCTCAGAACTACGACCTCTCTATCTCTGGAGCTACAGACAAGTTCTCGGCCCTGTTCTCTGCCGGCTATAAGAAGAACAAAGGTATCCTGAAATATACAGACTTCGAGAGCTTCTCGGGCCGTATCAATACCAGCTACAAGCTGAACAGCATTGTAACCGTTGGTGAGAACCTGACGGTGACCTACTCTAACCAGGCCGACTGCCAGCCTCTGGAGAACGCCCTGAAGATGGCACCCACACTGCCCGTCTATGAGGAAGACGGCACGACGTTCTCGGGCCCCGTGGGCGGCATGAGCGACCGTCAGAACCCGCTGCGCGAGCTCTACCATAACCGCGACAACCGCCTGAAGATTTGGCGTATCTTCGGTAACGCCTTCGTTAACCTTACCCCAGTTAAGGGACTGACGCTGCGCAGCAGCTTCGGTATTGACTACGATGCCGGCTTCATACACAGTGTAACCTACACATGGCACTCTGACGTGGTCAACAACTCCACCCCCTCATCGACCGTCTCTCAGGCTAACGACATGAAGTGGACGTGGTCGAACACCGCTACCTACAACTTCGTACTGAACAACGAGCACACGTTCAACGTGCTGGGCGGTATCGAGCTGTACAGCCAGACACGCGACGACTTCTCGGCTTACGCCCAGATGTACGCCATAGAGAACTACAAGTACATGTGGCCCAACGCCGCCACCGGCACACAGCGTGCCAACGGTATTGAAGAGGGTTACCACCTGGTATCGTTCTTCGGTAAGGCCGACTACAACTGGAAAGACCTGATCCTGGCTTCGTTCACCATCCGTCACGACGGTTCAAGCCGCTTCGGTGAGAACAACCGCTACGGTACGTTCCCCGCAGCTACTATTGGCTACCGTCTCTCACAGAACCTCAACCTCGACTGGCTCAGCGACCTGAAGCTGCGTGCTTCTTGGGGACAGACCGGTAACCAGGCCATCAGCAACTACGCACGCTACGGACTCTACGCTGCCACCTACGGCGGCGGACGCAACGAATCGACGGCCTACGACCTTGGCCTGGAGGGTTCGGGCGTATTCCCCTCTGGCTATCGTGCTACACAGGCACAGAACAACGACCTGAAGTGGGAGACCACCGAGCAGTGGAACGTCGGTCTTGACTTCTCACTCTTCGGAGGCGAACTCTACGGTACGTGGGATACCTATATCAAGAAGGTAAAGGACATGCTCATCAATCCGGCCTACTTAGGCTCCATGGGTGAGGGCGGCGCTTCCTGGCTCAACGGCCCCTCGCTGAAGAACTGGGGTATGGAGTTTGCCCTGGGCTATCGCCACACCACCGAGTACGGTCTGCGCTACAACATCAACGGTAACCTGGACTTCTTCCGCTCGAAAGTTACCTACCTGCCTGAGACGACTACCGGTTCCTACGTTCACACGTCGAAGGAGAACCTCGTAGAGAGTGGCAAGCCTTACGGCTCCATCGTAGGCTACGTGGCTGACGGCTTGTTCCAGAGCCGCGAGGAAGTGCTGGCCAGCGGTCAGGAGAACGCCCGCGTGGGTGGCCTGAAGTATGCCGACCTTGACGGTAATGGCGTCATCAACGAGCAGGACCAGACCTGGATTTTCAATCCCGTGCCCAACTTCTCTTGGGGTCTGAACGTTGAGTTAGGCTATAAGGACTTCGACTTCTCGATGTTCTGGCAGGGCGTAGCCGGACAGGACATCTACAACGACCAGAAGTTCCAGACAGACTTCTACTCCATCACCGATGCCGGTTCCAACAAGGGTAGCCGCATGCTCGACGCCTGGACCACAGGCAACACGGGTTCAAGCATCCCCGCCCTGACCACCAACAACACTGGCAACGAAGGCCGCACTTCCAGCTACTTCGTGGAGAACGGCTCTTACGCCAAGCTGCGCCAGGTACAGATAGGCTACAACATTCCTGAGAAGGTCCTCAAGCCGCTGCACATGACCAGTGCCCGCATCTATATCTCAGGCCACAACCTGCTGACGGTGAAGAGTGGCTCGCTGACCTGCTCTGACCCGGAGAACCCCCGTTGGATGTATCCTAACAGCACTTCGCTCTCCTTCGGTATTCAAACTTCTTTCTAAAGGTAAAAAGGTAACAAAGTTAAAAAGTTAAATAGTTATGAAAGCAATATATAAGTTTTTCTGCGCTGGTTTAGTTTGCTGCGGTATTGCAGCAACCATGACGAGCTGCAACGACTTCATCGATGTAGAGCCGCAGGGTGTCATCAGCGAAGACCTGGCCATGAGCCAACCCGACGAAATGGTGACCGCTGCCTACGCCAAGTTAGGCGACGACTGGTACACCTACCCCTTCAACCTCTGGCCTTACGGCGACCTGACGAGTGACGACTGCATGAAGGGCGGCTCGGGTACTACCGACACGAACTATCACCCCTTCGAGGTATGGTCAACCCTGACGGCCTCAACGCCCGACCACATGGACGAAATGTGGTATCACCTCTACTGCAGCGTCAGCCGTTGCAACCGTGCACTGGTGTCGCTCGATACTTACGGCGAAGAGAAGTTAGGAGCCGAGACGGCCGCCATCCGTAAGGGTGAGGTGCTCTTCCTGCGCGCTCACTTCTACTTCAAGCTGGTTCAAATCTGGAACCAAGTGCCTTGGGTTGACGAAGAGGTCTATAAAACTCACTCCGAGGAGCAGACCCGCAATGACGAGTTTACCCACGAGGAGCTGATGCAGAAGATCATTGCCGACTTCAAGACGGCCTACGACGTACTGCCTGAGAAGCAGGCCCAGGGCGGACGTGCCAACAAGATAGCTGCAGCTGCCTATCTGGCCAAGTGCTACCTCACCATGGCCTGGGGCGACGGTTACGAAGCCAACACCGGCGTCAGCCACATTAACAGCCAGTACATGCAGGAAGTGCTGAAATACACCGACGTGGTGAAGAACTCACAGTACGGCTACTTAGAGGACTACGGCGACATCTTCCTGCCTGAGTACAAGAACTCGAAGGAGAGCGTCTTTGCCGTGCAGCACTCTAACTATCAGGACGACAACACGCTCTACGGACGTGCCAACTGGTCGAACATGCTGAACGGCTGCTGGGGCATCTGGTCGTGCGGATGGGACTTCCACAAGCCCACACAGAACCTGGTCAACGCCTTCAAGACCAAGGACGGCCTGCCCATGTTCAACGACTACAACAACAGCATAGACTACCCCATCAATGGCGTACCTACCGCACAGAAGTGGGATCCGCGCCTCTTCCACACCGTGGGCATGCCTACCTTCCCTTACAAGTATGAGGTCGATTACACCATGACAAAGGACAACTCGCGTACGCCTAACACCTACGGCTACTACGCGTCGCTGAAGGAAGTGCCGCAGCGCTCAAAGGGTGAGACCTTCGACAACCCCTGGCAGGCTTTCGCCATGAACGACTATGTGTTCCGCTACACCGACGTCATGCTGATGCGTGCCGAAGCACTCATCGAGACCGGTTCGCTTGAGGAGGCCCGCACCATCATCAACGATATTCGCCAGCGTGCCAAGAACTCCATCGACAAGCACATCGGCTACGCCAAGGACCAGTGCGAAATAGCACTCTACCCCGCCAGCTACTTCCAGAGCAAAGATCAGGCCCGCCAGTGCCTGCAGTGGGAGCGCCGCTTAGAGCTGGCCATGGAGAACGGCCGCTACTTCGACCTGCGCCGCTGGGGCATTGCCTCGAAGACGCTCAACACGTTCTTCGAAAAGGAGAAGGACGTCATCTATGACGGTCAGACCTACGCTCAGTACTACAAGGACGCCCACTTCACGGCGGGCAAGAACGAGTACTTCCCCCTGCCTTACATCCAGCTCTTCTACGTGCCCGGACTCTACACGCAGAACAAGGGATATTAAGATGAAACACGAAACATTAAAACATTAAAGATTAAGAAAGTTATGACAACTAACATATATAACAAGATGCGCAGCCTCGGTGTGCTCTTTATGCTCTGCATGCTCTGTGCTGCCTGCCAGAACAAGGACATCGACCGCGAGGCTATGAAACTGAAGGCTCCCGACGTGTCACAAATCAGCGGACAGCTGCAGGGCGACAACTACGTCATCAGCTGGCCGGCACAGGACGCCCAGATGCAGGTAACCATCTACCGCAACGGTACGCTCTCTGCCTCTGAGGTGGTCAGCGGCAACAGCTACACCCAGCGCGACGTACCCACGAACGTGCCCTTCGAGTACGTCTTCAAACTGACCGACGGCACCAACTTCTCTGAAGGTGTTATTACGCGCTACACGCGCGAAGGTGCCACCAGCATCAGCGGCGTGCAGATGTCGCAGGTGGATAAGGCCGGCGGCTACGATGCACTGGTAGAATGGACGAAGGCCGCCGACGCCTCCTCCATCATCTTCAAGGCTACCAACGGCAGCCGCACCATCAACGAGACACTCAGCGGTACGGCCACGAGCTACACCATCAACAACGTAGAGACGGGCGACACATGGGAGGTAACGCTCATTGCCCAAAACGAGAAGGGCGCGTCGCTCGCTACCACCTCCTCGCTGCGCATCGGTAAGACGGCCATCGGCTTCCTCAGCGTCTATGCTACGCCCGAAGAACTCATTCTGAACGGCGACGACGACGAGGCCTCGGCCTGGCTCTGGCTGCACGAGCAGTACCCCACCGCTCAGTATCTGTACTTCGGCGACATTCACTCTGCTGACGACGTAGAGCCCTTCCGCGTGCTTTTCTGGCTGCGTGACCTTGAGGGTGTAGGCGAAGACCAGGTCTGGGCCGTTCCCAGCGTCGTAGAGGCTGCCACGCCAGTTATCAAGGAGTGGTACAAGCAGGGCGGCTCGCTGCTGCTCTGGAGCCACGCCACGACCTACATTGGCCACCTGGGCCGTGTCAGCCTTGACGAAATGAAGGGTAACGACCATGCCATCGGCACGGGTGAGGGCGGCATCAACAACGACGTCTGGAAGATGGCTGTGCAGCTGAATCCCGGCTCGCGCTTCTCGAAGGATGCCTCTACGCACCCCATCTTCAAGGGACTGGAGGTGGAAAGCACCGACCGCACGAAGCTCATCGCCTTCAAGGGTCCGGGCTGGACGGAGGACCACAACTGCCTGTTCTTCAACCTGCCTTCACTCTGGACCGGCATAGGCAACCAGGAGGAGGCCTGCTACACGCAGGTCACTCAGACCTACGGCGTCTATCCGCTCGGCACGTGGGACAGCCAAATTGACTGGGTCAGCCAGCTGAACGTATGGGAAGCCCAGCAGGGCAACACCGAGTTCAAGGGCACCGTGCTCTGCATCGGTAACGGTGGCTGCGAGTTCTCCATGAAGAACCCCGACGGCACACCCGACAAGAGTGCTCACCCCAAGAACAACATCTATCAAGACAATGTGCTCCAACTGGCCAAGAACGCATTAGAATACCTCAAGACACGTTAACTTGATGATGATGACGAAGCATAAAAGCATCAGCAACCTCATAGCAGCCGTCTTCCTGACGGCTGCTATGACGGCTTGTGGAGGCGACGACGCTCCCACCACCCAGAACCCAACACCCACTACCCAGGACCCAACCCCCACCACCCAGGACCCAACACCCACCACGCAGACGGGCTACGACGAGCTGTACCGCCCACAGATACACTACACGCCCGCCAAGAACTGGGTAAACGACCCGAACGGTCTGGTCTATGCCGACGGTGTCTGGCACCTGTTCTATCAGTACAACCCGCAGGGTAACTCCTGGGGCAACATGTCGTGGGGTCACGCCACGTCGGCCGACCTGCTGCACTGGCAGGAGCAGACCGTGGCACTGACGCGCGACGAGCTGGGCGACATCTTCAGCGGCTCAGCCGTCATCGACCGTAACAACACGGCTGGATTCGGAGCCGGCACCATGGTGGCACTCTACACCTCGGCCAGCCAGGCTCAGCAGCAGTCGCTGGCCTACTCTACCGACGGCGGCAAGACTTTCACCCGCTATAACGGAAACCCCGTCATCAGCAACAACGACGACAACCTGCGCGACCCCAAGGTGTTCTGGCACGAAGCGTCACAGCGCTGGGTGATGGCCCTGGCCAAGGGTTGGAAGATGGGTGTAGAGTTCTACGGCTCGACCAACCTGAAGCAGTGGCAGCACCTGAGCACGTTCTTCCTTCCGCTGACGGGGCGTCCCTCGCTGCAGTGGGAGTGTCCTGACCTCATACAGATGGGCGACAAGTGGGTGCTTCTGGTCAGCGTCAACCCCGGCGGCCCCATTCTGGGTTCCGGCACCATGTACTTCGTCGGACAGTTTGACGGTACTACCTTTACGGCCGACGAGCTGGACTACCCCCTGTGGCTCGACTACGGCATGGACAACTACGCCGGCGTCACCTGGTCGAACGTGCCCGACGGCCGCCACATCCTCATAGGCTGGATGAACAACTGGCAGTATGCCGGCGACGTGCCTTGCTCGCCTTGGCGCTCCGCCTTCACGCTGCCGCGCGAACTGAAGCTCACCACCTTCGAGGGCAAGCCCCTCGTCACCAGCACCGTGGTGAAGGAGATAGACCAGATAGCCAGCTCGTGGCAGGCAGCCGGCGACGTGCTCGCCGTAAAGGATGCCTACCAGCTGCGCCTGAACATCGGGCTCGACCGCGATGCTACCATCACGCTCTCGAACGACCAGGACGAGAAGTTCGTGGTAACCATCAATGCTGCAGCACGCACAGCCAGCGTTCGACGTACGGCGGCAACGGGCCGTACCAACTTTAACGGCACCTTCTCGGTTCCCTCCATGCAGGCTCCCCTCTCGGTTGAGGGCGACCACGTCGTGCTCGACTTCTTTGTCGATCAGTCGTCGGTAGAGCTGTTCACCCAGGAGGGCACCATGTCCATGACCAATCTGGTGTTCCCGCAGTCGCTCTACAACCAGCTGCACGTCGAGGGCAACGTCATCGAGGCCCAAGTGCGCAGCCTGAAGAGCATCTGGAAACAATAAACAACCGATAATCACGTTAAAATACACCCGACAAGAGTGCCACGCCCCGTAACAACTCCTGCCAGCAGAACATTCTGCGCATGGCCAAGAACAGCGTTGACTACCTCATGTCAATCTGATAAACGAACGAAAGAGAACGGGTGTCGCCATGGGCCGCCCGTTCTTTTTTTGTTATTTTTCTTGTAGAAAAGTGTGCCGTTACAAAATGTTTTCGTAATTTTGCGACGGAAAATACGTCACACGTTTTGAAAGCGAATGAAAAAAAGTATAGCCCTAAGCATACTGGCCATAACGACCGTTATTACCAGTTGTTCCGACAGCAGCAACTACCGCATTGGCGTGTCGCAGTGCTCCGGAGGCGCATGGCGCGAAAAAGTCAACAACGAGATGCTGGCCGCACAGCACCTCTACGAGCAGGCGGTGAAAGTCAGCATAGCCTGCGCCTACGACGACACCGAGCGACAGATACAGCAGATAGACTCGCTGGTCGACAGCGGCATCGACCTGCTGGTCATAGCCCCCAACGAGTCAGCACCCCTTTCGGCGGCACTCCAGCGCGTCAGGCAGCGCGGCATCCCCGTCGTCTGCTTCGACCGCAGGGTGGCCGACCAGAACTGCACCGCTTTCATTGGCGGCAGCAACGTGGAGGCCGGACATGCCGTGGGAGTGAATGTCGTTGACGTTGCCCACGGACTCACCCGTCTCGGTCGGAAGCCCCGCATACTGGAAGTGACGGCACTCATGAGCAGCTCACCCGCAAGAGAGCGCCATCAGGGTTTTGCCCAAGCCTTGAGGGGGCACGACGAGTTGGAGTACCTCTGCCGTCAGAGCGACTGGAGTTCTGAGGAGACCTACCGCATCGTTAAACAACTCATCCTCGAGGGCTGCCAACCGGACATTGTCTTCTGTCATAACGACGGCATGGCCACAGGAGCTTATAAAGCCGTAGTGGAGACGCAGACCGCAGACCACATACAGATTTTCGGCATCGACGGCATGCCGGGTGAAGGGCTTGACTACGTGCAGTTCGGCCACCAAACGGCCAGTTACGTTTATCCGACGGGAGGCAGCGAAATCATCCGTCTTGCCCTCGACATCCTCACGGGCCGGCCATATAAGCGCGAGAACATCCTGCCAGGCATTCTTGTGGTGCGCGAAAACGCATGGTCCATAGCCCAGACCAGCAGCGAACTGATGCGACAAAATAAAGACCTTGTCACCATTCAGGATAAGCTCGAAGACTATCTTGGACTCTACAACTTGCAGCGCAAGTTGCTCTGGGCGCTGGCCGCAGGGTGTCTGGCTCTGGCTGTTGGCTGTCTGCTCACCTGGCGAGCCTTCATCCAGATGCGCCGCGTGGTGCGCCAGCGCCAGACCATGCACGAAGAGCAGACGCTCTTCTACACCAACCCCGACAGCCGCACACTTCTACAGGTCTTTGAGAGCGATAATGAAACGTTGCCCACGCCACGCTCGCAGGACTCCATCTTTGCAGAGACGCTCAACGAGGCTATACGCCAAACCATGTCGAACCCCAACCTGAAGATGGATGACCTGGGCAACGCCGTAGGGCTAAGCCGTGTGCAGCTATACCGCAAAGTGAAGGCAATCACCGGTCTATCGCCCGTTGAGTTGCTCCGTCAGATGCGCCTACAGCAAGGTTACGTGCTGTTAGCCACCACCAACAAGACCGTACAGGAAATAGCCTACGAGGTGGGCTTCGGTACACCAGGCTATTTCTCCAAGTGCTTCCGTCAGCAGTACGGAAAATACCCCATGGAACTGCGCAACGAACAAAGTTGACATAATAGTCAACAATTGTTTCTTGAAACATTTTTGCGAGTCAACGAACGATAATTGACAGTTCGTTGGCTCTTGTTTCTATATCTTTGCAACGGATTTTCCAAATTACTAACCCTTAAATGAGATATAAAGATGAAAAAGATTTTACTTTTGGCAGCACTGTTTGCTGCAACAGTGAGTAACGCACAGGTCGTACTGTGGGACGGCGAAGACAAGGAACCAGGCTCTGACGGAGGATTCTGGAATCGGGCAGAACCTACGGTAGTGGATGAAGCAGGCAACAAGGTTATGAAGTTCACCACCAAAGCGAATCCTGAAGGTTGGGACAAGGAACACTGCAACTTTGCGTTGCCTTTGGGCGATGTTGACTTCAAGGGCTTGCGCCGCCTGACGCTGAGAATCAAGATGAGCGTCAACCACAACGTACTGGTAAGACTGGTCAAAGACGGTGACGGTGGCTATTCTTCGGGACGTCTGTTCTGGTGTGGCAATGCCGACGAATGGAATATCTTAACCTTTGAGTTTGCTGCCGGTCCTGATAATGAGAAGATAACCGATACTGGCAATACGGTGCTGGAAATCTGGCCGTTCGAAGAAGGTGATGCCCTAAGTAATGTAGGGCAGACGGTCTATGTTGACGATATTAAGCTGGAAGGCCCCATGACCGACGGCATGGCTGTGCGTACCGTAGCCGACAATTCTCTGACAGGCGAGGTGGTGGTCACGGGTGTCATTGGCAAGGGAAGCTATCAAAACACCTGGGACGGTGACTGGCACCCCGAGACTTACGACGACTATGCCCTGCTGGCTGCCAAGCTGGCTCCTTCAGCTACGAAGCTCGACGTGACAGCTGCCGGACATTGGGAAGAGGACTGGGACCAGATTCTGACAAAATGTCCTGATATCACCATCGTTACTGCCGACGGAGCCATCACTGCCATTGCTCCCATCGTCCGTCAGTCAACCGCCACTGCCCACGTTTACACACTCGAGGGTCAGCGTGTCAGCCAGCCAACAAAGGGTCTGTATATTATTAACGGTAAGAAGGTCTTGTTGAAATAGTTACACTAAAAGGCGGTTCCCCCATGGTGACCGCCTTTATATTTAGAGTTTACAAAGTTGACAAAATAGTCAATAAATGTTTCCTGAAACATTATTATTAATCAAGGAACGATGTTTTTTACCTTTTTTTTGAGGGTATCGTTACTTTTGCAGCAGATATTTAAATAAAAACAATATGTACTAACCAAAAAACTGTAAGAAATGAAACAATCGAAAAGACTGATTCTGAGTTTCCTTGTTACGTTGCTATCTACAATAATGTACGCGCAACAGGAAATTACAGGTAACGTGGTGGACCCTGAAGGAGAACCGATTATCGGTGCCACCGTCATGGAGAAGGGGACATCGAATGGTGTCATTACCGACATCGATGGTAATTTCAAGATGAAGGTAGCTGCCGGCACCACGCTGGTATTCTCCTACATCGGCTTCAACACGCAGGAACTTCCTGCCCAAAACGGCATGCAGGTTCAGCTGAAAGAAGATGCCACCGAGCTGGCCGAAGTTGTCGTCGTTGGCTACACTACCCAGCGCAAGGCCGACCTTACGGGTGCTATTTCGACCGTGAGCATTGATGAAATCGCCAAGCAGAACGAAAACAACCCCATGAAGGCTCTGCAAGGCCGCGTGCCAGGCATGAACATTCAAGCCGACGGTAACCCCTCGGGAGCTGCTACCGTACGAATTCGCGGTATCGGCACACTGAACGACAACGACCCACTTTACATCATCGACGGCGTGCCCACCAAGGCAGGCATGCACGAACTGAACGGCAACGACATTGAGAGCATTCAGGTGCTCAAGGATGCCGCCTCGGCTTCAATCTACGGTAGCCGTGCTGCCAACGGTGTGATTATCATCACCACCAAGAAGGGCAAGGACGGCAAGGTGAAGGTGAACTTCGACGGTAGCGTGGCCACCTCTTTCTACACGAACAAGATTGAGACCATGAATGCCAGCCAGTGGGGACGCGCTTTCTGGCAGGCCAACATAAACGACGGACTGAACCCCAACAACAACAACCTGGGCTACAACTACGACTGGAGCTACAACGCTCAGGGTCACCCTGTGCTGAACAAGATGACGATGGACATGTATCTGGACGAGAATGCTTCCGTACGTGCCGGCGATACTGACTGGTTCAAGGAGATTACCCGTACGGGTGTGGTACAGCAGTACAACCTCTCGGTGAGCAACGGAAACGAACGGGGCAACGCATTCCTCAGCCTGGGATACTATGACAACCAGGGCACCATCAAGGACAGCTACTTCAACCGTCTCTCGGCACGTGCCAATGCTGACTACAAACTGATGGACGGCATCATCGTCATTGGTGAGAACTTCACCGTCAACCGCACCAAGGGTGTAGATGCCCCGGGGGGCGTGCTGGAGCATGCACTGGAGTTCAACCCCAACTTCCCCATCTATGCTGAGAACGGCAAGTATGCCCAGGC
>ODAJ012100654.1_pt1 | contig 15049 bp, 12 predicted proteins | sample 1539241 | NCBI WGS metagenome assembly ODAJ01 (sample SAMN02144231, study PRJEB22623) | gut metagenome | biome: sheep rumen | host: Ovis aries | place: New Zealand
TTCATATACGTAATTCCTTCATTGTCATGATATCGACTAATCAAGTCTTCGGTTATCACGAATTTTCTGAAACTGTCGTTGATGCTCTTCAGACTTCGTACTTCTTGCTCGCGTTTCTCTTCACTGGGCAGACGTAATGCTGACTGTATGTAATACCGCTGGCTCCCTTGGTTACATACAAAGTCCACTTCCAGTTGCTTCCTCACACTCACGCCGTTGGCATCCTTTTCGTTTTTCACAACGACACCGACATCCACACTCATGCCTCGCAACCGAAGTTCATTGTATATTAGATTCTCCATCAAGTGGGTTTCCTCATACTGGCGAAAGTTTATTCTTGCATTGCGTAGCCCCAAGTCTGAAAAATAGTATTTAGCAGGTGTATCAATATACTTGCGTCCCTTGATATCATAACGAACAGACCTTTCTATGAGAAAAACATCTTGCAACATGTCAAGATAAGACTTGATTGTTGTATGTGTGATAGTGCTGTGCTTCACAGTCTGGAAGGTGTTCTCCAACTTTGATGGATTAGTAAGCCCGCCGATGGACGAAGCCATTATGTCTATCAATTCTTCCAAGTCGTCATCATTCTTTATCTTATAACGCTCCTTAATATCGGTCAGATAAGTCTTCTTGAAGAGACCTTTCAAGTATTCTGCCTTACGTTCTATTGTGGGATAATCAAGAATCTTCGGCAGTCCCCCATAAAGCATATATTCCTCCAGCCCTTTTTCCTTGGTGCCCTGATATACAGACATAAACTCACGGAAGCATAGTGGGGCAATTCTTATCTCGTCTCCACGTCCACGGAACTCCGTAATGACATCTGTTGAGAGAAACCTGGAGTTGCTGCCAGTCACATAGACATCAGCATTTTCAATTTTCAGATAACTATTCAGAACGTCTTCAAATTCATTCACATGCTGTACCTCATCAAGCAGTATATAGTACATCTGCTGGTCTGTCATGTGGCTATCTATATAGCGGAGCAACGCATCTGGATCCCGGAGCTCTTTGTTACGACGGTCTTCCAAGTCCACTTTTATGATATGGTCATCAGCTATACCAGCTTCTTTCAAATGTTGATAGAAGAGATTGAAAAGCAGATAAGACTTGCCACAGCGCCTTATGCCTGTCACAACTTTTATCATCCCATTGTGCTTGCTGTCAATGAGTTTCTTCAGATGAATATCTCGTTTTATCACCATAGCCATTTACCTTTTCTGCGTAAATACGCAATTTCTGTTTGTTGCAAATATAAGCAGAAATATTGATATATCGAAAGATCCATTTACTTTTTTTGCGTAAATACGCAATTTCTGCCAATAACCTCCTGCCCAACTTGCGCAATAATGGCACAAGCAGTTTTTAAAGCATACCCCATGAAAACACCAGCGAGACAAACAATCATTCGTGTTCATCTCGCTGGTGTTAAGCGGTTTAGACTTAAATATAAGCCTTAGTACTCGTCTTCGTTGAACAGGAAGTCTTCCTTAGTTGGGTAGTCGGGCCAGATGTCTTCTATACTGTCGTAGACATCGCCTTCGTCTTCAATTTCTTGCAGGTTCTCAAGCACCTCAAGGGGCGCGCCAGAACGCACGGCGTAGTCAATTAGTTCGTCCTTTGTGGCTGGCCAAGGTGCATCCTCAAGTTTTGATGCTAATTCTAATGTCCAATACATAAGTCAAAAAAAGTTTACAAGTTGTTTTATAGCGTGCAAAAATAGTAATTTTTATATTATCTGCAAGTGATATTGGACTTTTTTGATGGCAATGTAAATAAATCTTTAGTGTTGTATAATAATTCCGGCATTTCCTTATTTATAATAATATAGTAATGAAAACGGAAATGACAGACAGGAAATAGTGAGTCGGATAGTGAGCCACGGCGATGCCGCAGCCTTCTCCGAGGTCGTAAGGCGCTACTCTTCAGTGCTCTATTCCAAGACTCTCGGTGTGGTGAAGCGCACCGACGTGGCCCAGGACATCGTGCAGCAAGCTTTCTGCAAGGCTTATCAGGGCATCGACACCTGGCGCGGCGAGTGCCTCGGTAGAGTGATTTTCCCGCCGCCGGAGTGTAATAATATCCAAGCATGGCTGTCATATATATGTGAAGGCCAACGCGCGAAAGCTTTTCCAAAACTTCAAGACATACATTTATTAAATTATAATCTGCAATAACAATGAAAAAGAAAACACTATTCACTATACTGCTGACCCTTGCGTTCCCCCTTGCAGCATTGGCGCAGCTCGAAAGCGTAAAGGAAATCACGATGAAGTCCCAGTATTTCAACCATGAGCGGCAGGTGCTCATATACACTCCTGCGGGCTATAAGCAGTACGACCAGACTTACTACGACGTCATTTACGTGTTCGACGCGCAAGACCGCACTATGTTCGACCTCGTCCACTGCCTGCTCAACATTGCCTGCAAGCCCGACCCCGACGGCGGCAGGAGCACGAGTTACATTATCGTTGGCATCTGCTCGCCCAACCTTTTCGACATCAATTACTTCCGCAACAACGACTACCTGCCCATGCCGCTGCACGGCAACAAGGGATTGTTCAAGGAAGGATACTACTACGGCAACTCGCCCGACCTGAAGAAGTTTGTCAGAAACGAGCTGAAACCATACATCGACCAGAACTACCGCACGTCGGGGCGCACTCTCGGCATAGGCCACTCGCTGAGCGCATCGTTTGTTCTTGACGCCATGATTACCGATGACCTGTTCGACGACTACATCGCCGTGTCGCCAAACTGCGCCTACGACGAGTACCGGCTGGCCGCAGACATTGAGGCTTACCGCTTCAAAGACCGCACGGCTCCCCGTTTCGTCTACGCATCGATGGCAAACGAAATAGAACAAGGGCCTGGATATTGGGGCGACGAGTGGAAAACGGGCTGGGAGCGCGTCGCCACTGTCCTCAACGACAGCTCGCGCTTCGCTGAGAACACAGTCACTGCCGTGCAGACGTTCCCCAGCTATGAGCATTACAACAGTTTCATGCCCAGCCTGACGGCAGCCCTGAATGAATATATCGTGTTTGGCGCAAAGACCCTCGTTGCATATACGGGCAAGGAAACAAGCCCCGTACACATAGAACTCCGCGGCAAGCATCTGCCCGACGACATCTACATCACCGGCAACCAGGACGCACTGGCCAACTGGGAGGCCAAGGGCATCAAGATGAACCTCGTCAACGACAGCACAGCTGCCATCGACCTCCGCCTGCATCTGCCCGCCCAGTTCAAGTTCACACGCGGCAGCTGGGATCGCGAGGCCATCATTGAAAACGCTGATGCAGGCAACCACGTCATCCACGACCGGCGACACACAACACGCGTGTACCGCCTGTGGGAGCGAAACCCCTGGATGGGCGAGCCAGCCGCGCAGTAAACCGCTGATGCCTGATAGTAGGGAACCATGCGGATGCTGACAGTGCGCCCCCCAAGGTGGGGGAGGAAGGCTTATAGGTCTTATAAGGCTTATGGGACTTATAGGACTTATATGCCTTATGTGAGAGCCTTTCGGCTCCCCCCAAGGGGGATGAGGTAATTGTTCATTGTTCATTATTCATTAACCAATATGACTCATATTGGTCGGTAATATGGCCCATATTGGTCGGTAATATGGCCCATATTGGTCAGTAATATGGCCCATATTACTTTGCCGTTGCTTATTTTTGGAAAGGCTGTTGACAATAAATGCGGATGCGAAGCGTTATTTAATCGTGTTTAAACGTAAATCAGTCTTTTTGCTGCTGCTTGTCTTTGCGTTTACAAAGGCAGCCGCACAGTACGATGTTTCCTTGAGCCACTACTGGGATTTAGAGCCTTCGTTCAATCCTGCCGCCGTGGGCAAGGAGGCAAAGCTCAACGTCGTGGGCACCTACCACATCGACTTTGCCGGATTTGAACACAATCCGCAGGTCGCATATATAGGTGCCGACATGCCCTTCTATTTTGCCCGCAGCTACCACGGAGTGGGTCTTTCGATGATCAACGACAAGATTGGTCTGTTCCGCCACCAGCGCATAGGCGCTCAGTATGCGTTCCGCAAGAAGCTGCTCGGCGGCCAGCTGTCGGTAGGCTTGCAGGCGGCACTGCTCCTCGAGACCTTCAAGGGCTCGGAAATAGATGTCGATGCCTCGGAGGATGTTGACCCGGTGCTCATCAAGTCGGACGTGAGCGGCAACAGCTTCGACCTTGGTGCCGGCATCTACTATCAGCGCGGACGGTGGTATGTGGGTGCGTCGGCCCAGCATCTGACGGCTCCCACCGTTCATCTTGGCGAGACTAACGATCTCAAGATAAAGCGAACCTATTATTTGACTGGCGGATACAATATTAAGCTAAGAAATCCGTTTCTATCTATACCGACCTCTGTGCTCGCACGCTACGACGGTACCGCCTATCGCGCCGACATCACGGCGCGGCTCGTCTACACCCATGAGAAGAAGCGCCTGTACTTGGGAGTGGGCTACAGCCCTACCAACTCGGTCACTGCATACATCGGCGGAAGCTTCCACGGAGTGCAGCTGGGCTACAGCTACGAGATGTATACCACCGGAGTGGGCATCGGTCACGGCAGCCACGGATTGGTGGTGAAGTATCAGACCGACATAAACCTGCAGAAGCGCGGGCGCAACAAGCACAAGAGCGTCAGGTTCCTGTGATGCCGCAAGGCTGGGCAGGCAATGCATTTCCCTTGGAACGACTAAAGAAAACACAAGATAGATGAAAACAAACAAGTCAATACTACTCTCAGGCTTGTGCCTTGGCATGGTGCTCATGCTGGCCAGTTGCTACGGCAGCAAGTCCGCATCGTCGTCTGGTCGCGGCGGTGAGGTGGTCGGAGTAGGGCGCGGACGCAGCTTCAAGGAGCCCGCTCCCTACGGAATGACCCTCGTTAAGCGAGGCTTCCTGAAGATGGGCATCGAGAAGCAAGACACCCTCTGGGGCAAGCAGACCCCGGTGAAGGAGATTTCGGTTGACGGTTTCTGGATGGACGAGACCGAAATAACCAACTCCGAGTACAAGCAGTTCGTCTACTGGGTGCGCGACTCTATCCTTCGCACGCGCCTTGCCGATCCGTCATACGGTGGCGACGAGACCTACATGATTACCGAAGACCGCAGGGGCGACCCCGTCACTCCCCACCTGAACTGGAAGAAGGCTCTGCCGCGCAAGCCCAACGAGGACGAGCTGCGCGCCATAGAGAGCCTCTATGTGACCAATCCCGTCACCGGAGAGAAGTCGCTCGATGCCAGCCAGATGAACTACAAGTACGAGGTCTACGACTACACTACGGCTGCCCTGCGCCGCAACCGTCTCAATCCGGCTGAGCGCAACCTCAACACCGATGTTGCCGTGAACCCCAACGAGGTGATTATGATTTCCAAGGACACCGCATACATCGACGACGAGGGCCGCATAGTGCGCCAGACCATCAACCGTCCGCTGTCGGGGCCGTGGGATTTCCTCAACACTTACATCGTCAATGTATATCCCGACACCACCTGCTGGGTCAACGATTTCCGCAACAGCGACAACGAAACCTACCTGCGCAACTACTTCAGCAACCCCACCTACAACGACTATCCCGTTGTCGGCGTGACGTGGGAGCAGGCTAATGCTTTCTGCGCATGGCGTACCGACTATCTGCTCAAGGGTCTTGGCCCCGAGGCTCGCTACGTGCAGCGTTACCGTCTGCCCACCGAGGCCGAGTGGGAATATGCCGCACGCGGTCGCGACCAGAACGAGTTTCCGTGGGAAAACGAGGACGTGGTGAGCGGCAACGGCTGTTTCTTTGCCAACTTCAAGCCCGACCGAGGCAACTACACCAAGGACGGCAACCTCATAACGAGCAAGGTGGGCATCTTCTCGTCGAACTCCAACGGCCTGTTCGACATGGCCGGAAACGTTGCCGAGTGGACGAGCACCATCTATACCGAGGCTGGAGTGGATGCCATGAACGACCTCAATCCGCAGCTCGACTACAAAGCTGCCAAGGAAGACCCCTACCGTCTGAAGAAGAAGAGCGTCAGAGGCGGTTCGTGGAAGGACCCCGAGTCGTACATACGCAGTGCCTGGCGCACATGGGAATACCAGAACCAGCCACGCTCCTACATCGGCTTCCGCTGCGTGCGCAGCCTGGCAAGCTCGTCGAGTGAGGCCGCAAAACATCTGAAGAAAAGAAAGAAGAAATAGCTATGACTGAATACAGCAAGTTCAACTTTGTCTATCGTATGCAGAAATGGATGGACAGCGTGCCCGGACAGACGTTCCTCAACTACGCATATAGCTGGGGTGCCTCGATTGTTATCCTCGGAACATTGTTCAAACTGACCCACCTTCCGGGAGCAAACATCATGCTTTTCCTCGGAATGGGCACCGAGGTGCTGGTGTTTTTCATCTCCGCCTTCGACCGTCCGTTCGACAAGACTGCCGACGGACGTGAGCTTCCGACCCATCTCACCGAGCAAGACCTCGCCATGGAGTATGAGTACGACGACGAGGGCAACGTGATAGGGCAGCATCCGATAGCTCCTGCTGCCCCTGCCGTGCAGCCAGCAGCTGCCGCCGGTAGTACTATTATAATAGGTGGAGGCTCGGGCACCGCTGCCAAGCCTGAAGCAGCTGCCACACAGCAGCCCGCCGCAGCCCAGCCGGCAGCCGCCGCTCAGAGCTCGGCAACCGCAAGTCAGCCTTCGGCAGCCGAGATTGCCGCCGCAATGCAGGCTCAGGCCGCGTGGATACCGTCGCAGATGGACAGCACTCCCGAGATGGCTGAGGCTCAAAGCAAGTATGTCGACGCGCTCGGCGAGCTCACCGATATGCTCAGCAAGGTGGCTCAGCAGAGCGAACGCCTCACGCGCGACTCCGAAGAGATGGAGAACCTCAACCGAACGCTCACCGGCATCACCAAGATCTACGAGATGCAGCTCAAGGCTGCAAGCCAGCAGGTGGGCACCATAGACCAAATCAACGAACAGACACGCCGCATGGCCCAGCAGATAGAGCAGCTCAATGCCATCTATGCACGCATGATTGAGGCCATGACGGTGAATATGCGCGCCGCAAATCCCAACCTGTAAGAACCACAACCAATGGCAATAAGGAAAAGACCGGCTTCTCCACGCCAGAAGATGATTAACCTTATGTACGTCGTCCTCATGGCTATGCTTGCCTTGAACATCTCTACCGAGGTGCTCAACGGCTTCTCTATCGTGGAAGAAAGCCTGAACCGCACCACTGCCAACTCGAGCAAGCAGAACAAAGCCATATTCGACGACTTTGAGCAGCAGATGAAGAAGAACCCCGCCAAGGTGCGCGAGTGGTTCGAGAAAGCCACGGCTGTGAAGAACATGAGCGACTCGCTGTTCAACTTCGCACAGCGGCTGAAGCTCGAGATTGTGCGTGAGGCCGACGGCAAGGATGCCGACCCGCTCAACATTGAGAACAAGGACGACCTCGAGGCTGCCGCTCAGGTGATGCTTTCGCCTGCCACCGGACAGGGCCACAAGCTCTTCGAGGCCATAAACAACTATCGCCGCCAGATACTTTCCTACGTCAGCGACCCCGGACAGCGCAAGATAATAGAGAGCAACCTCTCTACTGCCGTGCCGCAGAACGAGAACACGCTCGGAAAGAACTGGGAGGAGTATATGTTCGAGGATATGCCGGTGGCTGCTGCGGTGACTCTGCTGAGCAAGTTGCAGAGCGACGTGAGATATGCCGAGGGCGAAGTGCTCCATTCGTTGGTGGCTAACGTAGGGCTGAAAGACATCCGCGTGAACAAGCTCGAGGCTTTCGTGGTACCCAGCGCCACCAAACTGTTCCCCGGCGAGCAGCTCACCGCGAAGATGGTGCTGGCTGCCGTCGACACCACACAGGTGCCGGAGGTCTACATCAACGGGCGTAAGCTCACGGGCGACACCTATTCGTTCAACGTGGGCGGAGTGGGAGAGTACACCTTCGGAGGATATATTCTCACCCATGATGTGGCCGGCAACACGCTTCGACGCGACTTCACACAGAAATACTCGGTAGTGGCACCGCCTCTGGCACCCACCGGAGCCACGCTGACAGCCGACATGATGAATGTGCTCTATGCCGGATACAAGAACCCCATCAGCGTAAGCGTGTCCAACGCGCCGCAGAGTGCCGTGTCGGTGACGATGAGCGGCGGCTCGCTCAGCCAGACCTCGCCCGGCCATTACATTGCCGTGCCGTCGGCAGTGGGCCAGGACGTGACGTTCAACGTATCGGCCAAGGGAGCCAGCGTGGGCTCGTTCACCTTCAAGGTGCGCAAACTGCCCGACCCGACAGCCTACATCGCCGTGGGCAGCAACCGCTTCAAGGGAGGTGGTTTGGCCAAGGCATCCATCATGGGAGCACCGGGCATCAAGGCTGCCATCGACGACGGACTGCTCGATATAGAGTTCCGCGTCAACAGTTTCGAGACTGTGTTCTACGACAATATGGGCAACGCAGTGCCTGTGGCTTCGGCTGGAGCATCGTTCTCGGCACGTCAGAAGGAGATGTTCCGCTCGCTTTCGCGCAACAAGCGTTTCTATATCACGCGTGTCGTGGCGGTCGGACCCGACGGCATCACGCGCACTTTGCCAGGTGCTTTGGAGGTTATAGTGAAGTAAAAGGAAAACCCACCCCCGGCCCCTCCCCAAGGGAGGGGAGGCTGAAAGGAACCCCACCCCCGTCCCCTCCTCAAGGTAGAGGAGGCTGAAAGATAGTTTTCTTCTGGAGTTCATTAAGCCCATTAAGCCCATCTTGCCCATTACACCCATCGCAAACAGAAAACAAAAGACATAAAATAAAGACAAAAAGAGATATGAGACAACTGCTATTGATATTGATAATGGCTTGTATAGGACAGGCAGCGACAGCCCAGCCTGCACGCCGCCGCGCCGAACAGCAGAATCAGCAGAGCCAGCATACGGCTTCGGGAGGCAACACCATCACCACTAGGGCGCAAATCAGCTTCCCCGTGCAGAAGGAAATGTCGGAGGATGTGGTGTGGAGGCGCGACATCTACCGCGAGCTGAATCTCGAGGAAGATGCCAATGCCGGACTCTACTACCCCGTGGAGCCCATCGGTTCGCAGATGAACCTGTTCACATACATATTCAAACTGATGATGACAGGCAGCGTGAAGGTCTACGAATATCGTCTCGACGGCAACGAGCTGTTCAACGACTCGTCTCGCGTAAAACCCTTGCAGTTCCTCGACAACTACCACATCTACTACGAGCGCAACGGCGGCAAGGTGCGCCTCGACAACAGCGACATCCCCTCGCGTGAGGTTCGCGGCTACTATCTCAAGGAAAGTGCCTACTACGATCAGGGCACATCGACCTTCCATCGCAAGGTAGTGGCTCTCTGTCCCATAATGACGCGTGAGGACGACTTTGGCGACGGCACTGCCAAATACCCCTTGTTCTGGGTCCGCTACGACGATATTGCACCGTTCCTGAGCAAGCAGACCATTATGACGAGCAACCTCAACAACGCCGCAACCATGTCGGTTGACGACTATTTCACGCGCAACCAGTATAAGGGAAAAATCTACAAGACCACCAATATGCTCGGTCGCACGCTGGCGCAATACTGTCCCACCGACTCGGCAATGACTGCCGAGCAGAACAAGATTGAGCGCGAGCTTAAGGATTTCGAGAAAAACATATTCGGCGACCCAGCCAAGAGAGACTCGCTCGACAGCATTGCAGCAGCCGAGAAGAACCTGAAGCCTGGCAAGAAGTCGCGTTCGCGCCGCAGCGGTTCGTCTTCCAGTGTGAGCAAGAGCCGTCGCAGCAGCTCATCGTCGAGCTCGTCGTCGGGCAGCGCGCGACTGTCGGTTCGCCGTGAGCGTCATTAAGCAAACTAACAAACTCACAATCAATAAATCTTAACCACATTATGAAAAAGTTTTTTGTAATCGCATTTGCAGCAACAATGCTCTTCGCTGGTCACGCCAGTGCGCAGGTGAAGGCAGGTATCAAGGCCGGTCTCAACCTGACAAACATGTCGTTGAGCAAGACCATGTTCTCTTCACAGAACCGTGCCGGCTTCTTCGTAGGCCCGACGGTCAACTTCACCCTTCCCGTAGTTGGTCTTGCACTCGACGCCTCGTTGCTCTACGACCAGCGTTCGGCCAAGATGAAGTACGTAGACGAGAGCAGCAGCGAGCTTGAGAGCACCGTAAAGCAGAAAGCCCTGAACGTTCCCATCAACGTGCGCTACGGACTGGGACTGGGCAGCACGGCCAGCATCTACCTCTTTGCAGGTCCGCAGTTCGGCTTCAACGTCGGCAGCAAGGACTTCAAGTGGACCGATGGCTCGAACTACGCCCTCAAGTCCACGCAGTTCAGCATTAACGTAGGTCTCGGCGTGATGCTTATGAAACACTTGCAGCTGTCGGCCAACTACAACATTGCCCTTGGCAAGACCGGCGAACTGACTCCTGGAACCGTCATCAAGGACATTGTGAAGGGGCAGAAGGTAGACGAGGGCCGCATCAACGCATGGCAGATTTCGGCTGCCTACCTCTTCTAAGCATCGCAAGGGGGAGCTAATCAGGCCAGAAACCGGCCATAGAGACCATAAGCCGATGGTGCAAAGACTTTGTGCCATCGGCTTTTTCAGTGTCCGTAGCTTGCTTGTTGGTTTGCATGAATGATGCTGTCCGATATGCGGCGATAAACAAATGTATCGCATTATGGCATGAAAGATAAAATAATGTTGCAGATTTTTGGCTTATTTAAACAATTATCCATATATTTGCAGCAAACTACGATATTACAGAAATTAACCATTTACAAAATTAAAACAACTGTTATTATCATGAAAAAAAATCTCATTGCATTATTATCGCTTGCCCTGTGGTTCGCTCCGGCGGCTGTTCAGGCGCAGGAAAACGGCATTTTCAATCATGCCTCGGCAGGTGTGTCGGTCGGCGACGACGGTATCGGTTTCCACGTTGCAGCCCCCATCGGCCAGTATGTTCAGGCACGAATGGGCTATTCCTTCATGCCTGCGTTCAAGTACAGGACTGAAGTCAACGTTGTTGACGACCAGTCGAAGAGCAAGGGCAAGGAAAAGATAGAAGGCAAGCTCAACATGGGCGACTTCAATCTACTGTTCGACGTGTTCCCCTTTCCCAAGAGTTCTTCCTTCCACGTCACGGCAGGAGCCTACATAGGCCGTTCCAAGGTGGTGGATGTCTATAACATCGAGCCGATAAAGAACGCTGAGCCGGGCGACGGCATCGAGATTGGCGACTACTTCATCAAGATTGACGAGAACCGCAACGCCAGTGCAAAAATCAAGGTCAACAGTTTCAAACCATACGTTGGTATCGGCTTCGGACGTGCAGTGCCCAAGAGCCGCATTGGAGTGCTCTTCGACCTGGGCGTTCAGTTCTGGGGCACCCCCAAGGTATATGCCTACGATCCCGATGCCAAGACCGACGTGCAGGTCACGAGCGAAGACATTGGCAAGAAGGACGGCGGTTTCATCAAGACCATCTCTAAGATTAAGGTGTGGCCCGTGCTCAGTTTGAAGCTGTTCGGGCGCTTCATCTAAGGCCGACAAATCAACAATTTAATAACAGAATAAACACAGCAACATTATGAAAAAGACATTTCTCTATGGCCTGATGGCCTGCTTGTCGCTCGCTTTCTATGCTTGCGGCAGCGACAGTGACGACAAGGGTGCCATTCCGGGCAACTCACGCTCGACGACTCCCCCGTCTTATCAGAAGGAACCCAAAGCCGATTGTGCCAATAAGTTCATTTCCAATGCCGGAAACGTTGAGTTCTTCGGCAACGGAAAGTACTCTATGCCCGCCGGAATGAAGGACAAGAGCCTCAGCGCACGCCAGATGCGTATGTCGCCTGCGGCTCCTGACACTTACGCTACGGGCACCTACGACTATGCCGACGGAGTCTACACCCTCGACAACGGCACCACCATCACTGTCAACGGCAACAGCCTGCTCTTCGACTATGGCAAGGACAACGTTGAAAGCTATGATGTGAAAGCGGCATCAAAGGTTATCAGCACCGCACAGACCATCGGAATGTGCCGCACATGGAACATCAAGAAGACGCGCATTTCCGTTGACTACGACGGAACGAACGTAGCCCACGAGTTCTCGGGCTTCAATCCCAACGAGATTGCCCAGTATGCCATAGGCAAAGGGGTGCAGATGGAGGGCGATTACGCCAATCACAAACTCCAGAACGTTTATTTCTCGCCCTACGGCACCTATATGCTCACATACGACGACGGTACTTACGAGATTGGAAAATGGAGCATAAACGGCAACACCGTGAAGTACACGTGGGACAGCGAAGAGTACGGCTTCGAGTTTGAGAACGGCGATATGTACGTAGAGTGGGAAGGCCAGACCATGGTGCTCACTTACACTGCCAAGTTCACCTCTGGCTCTACTACCTACAATGCCAAGATGACCTGGTGGGTAGCTATCTAAGTTGCCATCAGTGCCAAATAATGTAGGGCAAGTCCTCCCCGGGCTTGCCCTTTTTCAGCGTATTCCGCTCGGATAAGCTTTGTATGTATGCGGAAAAACCTTAATTTTGCACCACCTTATTATTGTATAGTAGTCCGTTGCCGCGCTACGTAAACGTCATATTGCCCCTGCCGCTCGAGGGAGAGTTCACCTACAGCGTGCCGGACGACCTGCAGGCGCAGGTCGCTGTGGGCGTGCGCGTGGTGGTTCCGCTGGGCAAGTCTAAGACCTATGTGGCTCTCGTCACTGCCGTTCTCGACTCCCTGCCCGAGCCGCTCCTTGCCTCCGGCCAGGCCGACAAGGTGCGCCCGCTGCATCAGGTGGCCGACGATGCGCCCGTTGTGCTCGACAGTCAGCTTGAGCTTTGGCGGTGGATAGCCGACTACTATATGTCTCCCATCGGCGAAGTGATGAAGGCTGCCCTGCCTTCGGGCATGAAACAGGAAGACGGCTACGTGCCGAAGACCGAGACCTGGGTGAGCCTTGCCGAGCCTTTCCGCAGCGAAGAGGCTCTCCATCTGGCCCTCGATATGCTTCGCCGCGCACCGCGACAGCGCGACATCATGCTCACTTTGATAGAAATGATGCCTGCTGCCGACTACTCGTTCACCCTCTCGCGCGACGAGCTGCTCAACTCCTCGCACTCCACTCCACTTGCTTTTCGCCAGCTGCAGGAACGCGGCATACTTGTGACCTTCCAGCGCGAGGTGGGCCGCCTCAACCGTGGTGGAGAGCCTTCGCCGCAAAACATCAAGCCGCTCACGCCTCCGCAGGCCGATGCCTACAACCGGCTGCTCGTCGAGATGATGGCCCACAGGGTGACGTTGCTCCACGGCGTCACCTCGAGCGGCAAGACCGAGCTCTACATCCACCTCATACAGCGCGCCATCGACCGTGGCGAGCAGGTGCTCTACCTGCTTCCCGAGATAGCACTCACGGTGCAGATCACCACCCGCTTGCAGCGAGTCTTCGGCAGACGGCTGGGAATCTACCACTCCAAATACAGCGATGCCGAGCGTGTGGAGATATGGCAGAAGCAGCTCTCTGCCTCTCCCTACGACGTGATACTGGGCGCGCGGTCGGCCTGTCTGCTGCCTTTCCAGCGGCTCGGGCTGGTCATCATCGACGAAGAACACGAAAACTCGTTCAAGCAGCAAGACCCGGCACCGCGCTATCATGCCCGTTCCACGGCAATAATGATGGCTCACATGAGCGACGCACGGGTGGTGCTGGGCACGGCCACGCCCTCCGTGGAGAGCTATCACAACGCCATGAGCGGCAAGTATGGCCTCGTGGAACTGACGCAGCGCTATCAGGGCATAGAGCTTCCGCGAATAGAGGTGGTCGACATCAAGGACCTCCGCCGGCGAAAGATGATGAACGGCCCCTTCTCTCCGCAGCTGCTGGCTGCCCTGAAGGCCACTTTCGAGCGAGGCGAGCAGGCCATCCTGTTCCAGAACAGGCGTGGATTTGCTCCCATGATAGAGTGCAGGGAGTGCGGGTGGGTGCCGAAGTGCCAGAACTGCGACGTGTCGCTCACGCTTCACAAGAACCTGAATATGCTGACGTGCCACTACTGCGGCTTCACCTATCCCGTGCCGCAGAAGTGCCCCAACTGCGAGAGCACCGACCTGCGGGGCCGTGGCTATGGCACCGAAAAGATAGAAGACCAGGTGCAGACCATCTTCCCCGACATCAAGGTGGCGCGCATGGACCTCGACACCACACGCACACGAACGGCCTACGAGCGCCTTATCAGCGACTTCTCGCAGGGCAAGACGCAGCTGCTCATAGGCACGCAGATGGTCACTAAGGGCCTCGACTTCGACCGGGTGTCGCTCGTGGGCATACTCGATGCCGATGCCATGCTCAACTATCCAGACTTCCGAAGCTACGAACACGCCTTTATGATGATGGCGCAGGTGGCCGGACGTGCCGGGCGCAAGGGGCGGCAGGGGCTTGTTATCCTGCAGACGCGCAACCCGGAACTGCCCGTCGTGGGGCAGGTGGTGGCCAACGATTATGCCGGTTTCTACCGAAGCCTGCTCGCCGAACGCCGCGACTTCTGCTATCCGCCATATTTCAGGCTCGTATATGTCTACCTGAAGCATCGCCACGACGATCTTGTCAGCACGGCGGCAACCGAGCTGGCAGGGCGCATGAGGCAGGTGTTCGGCAAGCGCGTGCTCGGTCCCGACAAGCCGGCAGTGGCTCGGGTGAAGCAGCTGCACATAAGGAAGATAGTGCTCAAGGTGGAAACGGCAGCCGACTATCGCCGCGTGCGCACGGCTCTGCGCACCATTCAGGCTCAGCTTATGGCCGACAAGCGCTACTCGCAGCTGCAAATCTACTTCGACGTTGACCCACAGTAAAGCCCCCTCGGTCCCCCCAAGGGGGGGAGAGGGGTTTATAGGGCTTATAAGTCTTATGGGGCTTATAGGACTTATAAGCCTTATGAGAAAGCCTTTCAGCCTCCCTCCCTTGGGGAGGGGT
>ODAJ012031924.1_pt1 | contig 15043 bp, 20 predicted proteins | sample 1539241 | NCBI WGS metagenome assembly ODAJ01 (sample SAMN02144231, study PRJEB22623) | gut metagenome | biome: sheep rumen | host: Ovis aries | place: New Zealand
GCTCGATACATATAGTTATATCTTGCTACCGCCTCGGCTCTTGCTTGTTCCTGCTCTTTCTGCGCCACTTGTATAAGTTCTTGGGCTTTCTGGTAAGCTTTGTTAATGCGCTTTAGTTTCCATCCCTTATACATTTCTCGCAAAGAGTTAATATCGTGTCCATCCATGATTAGGTTATAGAACTGCAAAGCATCTTCGGTAGGTGGTATTACCGCCATATCTTCGATTTTAGGGGCTTTCTCCATATCGGTGGAACTGTTACCCACCTTTGCAATTTCTTGCGCTTGTGGGGCTTTATTTGCACCCTCGGCTGGCTTTACCTCTCTTGTGTGGATGGTTACACCGTTAGCGGTTTCCTCATGCTCATGGATGGTAGTACCATCTTTCTGCACTTGGTCGGTGTCGATAGTGAGGTTTGCGCCCTCTTTCGGTTGAGCGTTTTTTATCTCATCCATGATGGCTTGTATTTCCTCGTTTCCAGTGTTCTTTTTCTTGTTGCTCATAATTTATTTTCCTTTCTTATTTTTTGTATTATTACTCTTTTCCAGTTCCTTTGCCAGATTATAGCAAGCCCTTATAACGCACCCATCGCACCAGATGTTAATAGGGTCGTTAAGATAGGCACTTGTGTAGTAAGCTATTTGCCTACGCTGGTCGGGTGTTATCTCACTTATGGCTTGTGTCCTTGCTGCCTCCATGATGATAGCTTTTATTTTTTCGTCTTGTATCTTTAACATATCGCTTATTATATTTAATTGTTTATACTAATCTACTTGAAAACCAATCTAATACCTTATTTAGTAAAAGTTTTGCTATAACGCTTGTATAACTAAAAGCGGCTGCAAAGCCTACACCGTATATAAAGCGTACATCGCCCATGATGGTGTTATATATAAGACACACCCACCAAGTAAAACACAAGCTGCACTCCGTAAGCCCTGCAAGCAAGGAAATATAACTTTTGTTATATGGTATTTCCTTACCAAAGATACATCTAAAGATGTATCGGTTAAGACTTGGTAGGGCTTTCGATATATCGATTATAAAAACCGATATAAGCATTATTATAGCGTTATCTATGATAGTTTGTGCCATATATCCTTAGTCCTTACGGTTTCTTTCGTTACGCATTATCTTTTTAACTTGTGCTTTAAGTTCGTCTATGGCGGCTCTTGCTTTGTAGCTTGTAGTGCCAAAGAACTTTGCAAGCTTTAGGATGCTATGGTTTTCGGTATAGGCATACCAAAGTACCCTGCTATACTCATCCATTTGGCTTGCTATGCGCTGCACCATCAAATCCTCATCGCTTACTACGAAATCCTGCCCCAAGTTCTCATACTTAGCTATTAAAGCTTGTATCTCTGGAGTTCTTGCAATCTCAAACCTTTTCATTATTTATTTCCCTTTCCTTATTTTGTTGTTTCTTATACGTTTTATAAAATGGGCTGGTGCTACTGCAAAACTGGTGCTTTGCCACTTGGCTAATATAGCGCACAAGTTCGCCACGCTCGTTAAGCCCTACCACTAAATCGTTATCCTTTCCAAGCATGATGATAACCACCTCTTGCACCAGTTCATCGAGCAAGTATCTATCTTGGCAGTACATCTTGCATACATCAAGTATAACACCCTGCTTATATATCATAGTGATTATATCACTTTTTATACTATTTTTAACTATTTCGTTTGCCATCTTGCTAAGACTTTATTTTATTTCTAAATATATATATGGTTATATCGCTAATCATGCGATTTTGTGCGACTTTCACCGATGCAAAGATACAACAATATAACGAAAATTATATCATTATTTTGTAAAACTTTTGGAGATTTGTGTTAAACTTTATTTACATTTATACAAAAATATTAAGAAAATAACTATATCGCATAGTTTGTATTTCTTTTTAACATTTAATAAGAGAAAATTTGCGGTTTTGTGTGAGGTTATAACAAAATGCAAAGTTTTTGGGAAAATCCTTTGTGGTTAAAGATTTTATGTGTATATTTGCACCCGAAAACGTAAACCAAGCGGATGGAATATTAACAATTTGGTATATTGCAAGTGTTTCTCCAAATTTTGGTTTACATAAACGAAAATTAAAAATATATAGAAATGGAAATTAAGGACTTAAAAGAAATGCTCATAACAAACTACTTGGATGAGCAAGGTGTAAAGCCAGTTAGGAGGCGAGGACACCATTTGTATTATCAAAGGTTTTGGGTAGCTGGAGCCGATGGGGTAAACCTTGCGGTAGATACCAAGCTAAACTTGTGGAGAGATTTAACCGATGGAAAAGGTGGTAGCATTATCGATTTGGTTATGCTCGATAGGCGGTTATCTTTCCATGATGCTTGCAATTACCTTGCATCGATAGCAAGCCCAAGCCTAACCACCAAAAAGGATATTAGCGAGTTTGCGACCATCGAGCCAGTAGTGAAAGATAGCAAGATGGAGGTAAGACAAGTTAGGGAAATCCAGCTAACACCAGTTATCGACTATATCAAGAAAAGGGGCATTTCCCTTTCTTGGGCTAAACGCTACTGCAAAGAGGTGTTTTATAACTTTGTCGGCAGCACCAAGCATAACTTTTTCGCTTTGGGCTTTCCAAACGATAATGGCTCTTACGTTATCCGAAACGGCAAAGTAAAGATAACGGTAGGGCATCAAGATATTAGCACTATATGGGTAGATAGGGAAAGCCAAGCTTGGATGGTTGTAGAGGGCTTTATGGACTTTCTTAGCTATCTGGAGTTCTGGGGCATCCCCAAGGTTAATGTTATCGTACTTAATAGTACATCTAACTTGAAAAAAGCCCTTAAACGGCTTGAAAATTGCAAAGTGGTATATTCCTTACTCGATGCTGACAAAGCAGGCACACAAGCCTTGGAAACGCTTGTAGCGACCTTTGGCGATAGGGTAGTAAATAAAAACTATATCTTTGAGGGCTACAAAGACCTTAACGAGAAACTAATGAAAGAAAGGGGCTTGGTATGATTACGGAAAGCAAATGGCAAAGAAAGGGTATCGATGAGAAAGGGCGCACCATATATGAGTGCGATATACCCAAAAGCGTTATAAATAGGTGTGCAAAAGAGGATAGGCAGATTTTCTTGTCGGACTTTATCGAGGGTGGTGTAATACCCACTGGCTGCATCTTTGTTAAGTCAGTGCCTGGGTGTGGTGCTACCACCATGATACTTAACCAGACCGATAGAAACATGATAGTAGCGTTTCCGATGGTAAACCTTTGCATTTCCAAGGTAGCGGAAAAAGACCCACTTACCCACGAAATAATGAGGTGGAGGGATAACGAAACCGATGGGGATATGCTTTGTGTTTATAGTAGCCATAACGATAAGCCAGAGGCGATTTTACGCTACATTAAGCGCATACAAGCCCAAGATGGTAAGTTTTGTAAGATAGTCTGCACCTACGACCAAGTATATAAGATTATCCAAACCATGAAAGATAACGGCTTTTCTCCAGAGGTAGGTAGATGGTACTTGTATATCGATGAGATACACCAAGTAGTATTTTCCTATAATGGGCAAAGAAAGCAGCACCTAAAACAAATGCTGGCTTGTGTCGAGGAGTTCGGAAATAGATGTACCGCCATAACCGCTACACCATTAAAAGCCCACCAGTGGTATAAGGAACTACCAAAGGAAATACGCAAGGTTAATTATCCAGTGGAACTTATGCGGAGATTTACCGAGGTAAGCTTGCATACTAATTTGCTAACCGATGTTAGGGATGAGGTGTTATCCTACCTTGATGGCAGGAGAGAGGGCGCACATGGCTATTTCTTTGTTAATAGTGTGCGCTTTATTAGGGATGTACTTTCAAAGCCCATGATAGAAAAGTATGGTAGCCAGATAAGGGTAATTTGTTCTAACCAAGATATAAACGAGCAAATAATAAGACAAGTAACAAACAAAGCTTTGGAAAGAGCCACCAAGGACTATATAGCAGGGATGGAACAAGGGGAACAAATCTTTTTGCAAGCTTGTAGGGAAACAAGAGAGTTAAGGGATATGCCCATAGCAAGCGTTAATAGCGCACCCACCAAGGTTACTTTCCTTACAAGCACCGCTTTTTGTGGTGTGGACTTGTTCGACCCTCATGGAGTAACATATCTAATAAGCGACCCAAGAAACGCTAACACCTTGCACGATATATCTACTATCGTGGTGCAAGTTCTTGGGCGCATCCGAGATACAAGAAACCATACCGCCTACCACTGGATAGCCACTGGCGGCACTCGCTACCTTTCCGATGATGGTACGCAAAGCACTTACGAAACGGAAAAGCAAACTATCTTGGGATGGGCTAAACAAATCTTGGAAATGCCAGATATGGGCGGCACTGGTAGAAACTACGCTTGGGAACAATACCAAAAGGACTTGGAAAAGGGAGATAGCCGCATGGAAAACTTGCACCTTTCCCCAAAGCTTGATGGTACACAAGAAATGGAGTACGACCCACTTTTGGAACTTAAAGACGAAATCGCCCACGATGTAGTAACAAACCAGTACACCATAGCGGCAAACATTCCTGCAAAGCTTATCCAGCAAGGTATTAAAGCCGAGTATAAGGGCTTGGTAACGCACACAAAGGATGAGGTAAGCGAAAGGGATATAATTAACCAGCCGCACAAGAAAACCACGTTTAAGCAGTGTTTCTTGCTATATTGTGAGCATCGAGAGGGTACACGCATTTTCTTTAATGAGGATGAGCGATATATATTTATCCGTACCGCTGAAAAGCGATACCCATTTATTAGGGATGCTTACGATAAGTTAGGAAAGAAACGAGTGGCAGAACTACACTACCGCACCGATACCGTACAAAAAGCGGTAGAGGATATGAGCGTACAAGACTACCAAAGCGATATATATAGGACTTTCGGGCTTAAAGTAGGCGATATGGTTACACCAGCAAGGGCAAAAGAACTTTGTGAGCGTATAGCGCAAAAGTTTCCAGAACTTGCAGGAAACAAGAAACTAAAGTTTGGTGCTTTCTTTGATTACAAAGCCACTACCACAAGGGATAAGGGCGGTAATATAGTAAAGTGCTATAAAATCATAAGCAAGATATGGAAACCGACCTAAAAGCTTTGTAGATAGGCGATTTTTGCGTATCTTTGCACCCAAGTTTTATTTCCATTTTTATAATGGCTATAAAATTTAATTTTCGTTTGAAACACCTTGCTTGTGAAAGTAGGGTGTTTCTTTTTTGACTAAAAAATATATCGCAAAATATAACTTTCCCACTTTCCTAAAATCGCATTTCGCAAGCAAGATTTTTAGCCAAAATAAAATGGGTGCAACCTTTCGGAAACACCCACCAAGAAATAACTAATACCTCTATATACAAATGGAAATCCAAAAACTTTACTCATCGTTTCTTTCTACCACAAAGGGCTTGATACTCCAGTCCTTATCGGGCATTATCTTTCTAAAGTTACGGCTAATTTCCTTTTGGCATGGTGCTATAACCGTACTTTGGAAAATGCTATAACTCTCCAGATACTCATTTTTCGTGAAACCAGTGTTTGCAGGAGTACGACCAAGCAGCGTAAGAGAGGTTAAGCGGTGTGCGATAGATATACTTTCGTTTGTGTCCTTGGAAAGCTGCAAGAATTTCTTATCGATATTATCATCATCCAGCTTTTCCACCGTTATAGCGTTATCCTTGTTTTCATTCCAAGACAAAAGGAACTGACCCGCACTTGTGGAACTGCAAAACTTTTCCCTAAACTTTTTCTCGAAAGCCTCCCTTTCCTCATCCGATGGTACACCGTTATTAAGGTTTACGACCACGTTAGGAGTAAAGCCATACTTTAGGTTACTTATATGGTAATCTTGTATAAGCATTTCCGTTTGGATAGCGGTACACCCTGCATAATAAGATGGGATGGGGTAGTATGTACGACTGTTTCCACGATAGTAGAAAATCTGGCTTGTCTTGTTAGTCATAGCCAAATTAAATGTGTCGTACTCTATCGGGCTTGTCTGGTAGCTACTCCAATCGTCTGCCCAATATGCTTTGGTAGCGTTTTTGTTTATTCTAAGCTTGCTAAAATCTGCCCAATATATTTCGGCTATCTTACCAGCTTTGTTAAAGATAACTTGCACCGCAAAGCCACCAAACAAGTGGTAATCTTGCGTACATTTGCGCCCTACCTCGTTAAATGTTTCCCCTCTAAAGTTCGCTTGTTCCTCTCCGCAAGCAAAGCCCTCGCCCATCGTAAACATGGTTTTGGCATCGATGATAGCCCCATGTGTAGGACTATTAAGATAGAGGGTATAAAGAAAGTCTGGGAACTTGTTATCGCTACCATAACACACCCAATCTTTGCCAGTGCTGAAAGCTTCAGCAAAGCGAGTTTGCGTTACGTTAGCCACTGGCGGCATCGATAGCATGGTTAAGGTACTTGCGACCTTTTTATTATCTTTCTTAGCCATAAAGTCCTCTTTTTAATTGATAAGGGGCAGGGCATAGACCCCACCCCCAAATCTTACTTTATATTTTTGCAGAAATTTATCCTTTCGGTTTACTCTCCAAGGGATGAGATAATAACCTTTGATGGGAAAGCGATTTGTGCGCCCTGACCCCAACAAATAGCAAGCTTAAATAACTGGTCATCCTTTGAGTACCAGAAATCAAACTTTTCCTCATCGCCCTGCATATCCGTACCATAGTACAAGTTCTTGTCGGCGGCGGCGATAATCTCACTTGTGCCATCAAGACCAGCGCAAGCCCTAATCTTAATGCTACTACCTTGGTAGAGGTGTTCGCTCTCATCTACACCATCGCCAGCCTCATGGTACAAGTTAGCCTGCTGCAAAGCCATGATATAGAGGCGGTAAACATCATAACCAAGGTTAATAACGGCATCCTTGATAATTTCGGTAGGAATAGCAAGCACCACGTTATCGATAACGCTACGCACATTTGAAAGCGTAATAGCATCGTGTTCCAGCTTGTTTGCGGCTGGTACACCATCGTTAGCCTTGGCAATCTTGATAATACCATCCGACCATTTCAAAGTGTTATCGGTGGTCTTGGTGGTATCGCCCTGCCATACAAGCTTTTCACTTGCAAGGGCTACTTGTGCGACAACATCAGCGATAAAGTCTTGCTCAAACGGCAGCGTCTTTTGTCCGGCTGCTACTCTTACCTCATGCTGCAAAGCGGAGTTAAGCAAGTTTTTCTCGCAAAAGTCCATATTAACCTTAACCAGAGGTGCTTTAATAATACGGTCAGAAATGGTGCTTGTACCAGCAGCTTGGAAACCGCAAGTGCTACCATCCTGCAAGACTACATTTGTAGCAAGCAGATTAAGAGCCGTACCGTTAGGCTTAACTCCAGTTTGCAAAGTAAAGTGCTTTGCGCTGCTTGCACCTAAAACTACATCACGCAAAAGCTTATCGTGGTTTTGCTCGACGTATGAGGGTAGATTATTAACAATACTCATTTTTCAAAAAATTTTTATTTGTTATTACTTAATTCCAAAAATTCTTGCGGCTTTCTCAAAGCGAGTGCCTTTTACGTTTTCGCTTACCTCTCCAGTTTCATGGGTAGCCATTTCGGTACGCTGCGGCACTGGTTCGGCTTGGGGCTTTTTCAGTTCCTCAAGTTCAGCTTTAAGCGTTTCGTTTTCGGCTTTCAAAGCCTCGTTTTCTGCGCTTAGTTCTGCTATCTTGGTGTCCTTATCATCCGTTTCCGTTTCAAGCGTTTCTATGGGCTTTTCTGGGCTTTCTACGGGCTTTTCATCCTCTACCTTGCTTTCCTTTTCGGGCATCTGGTTTACTTTGCCATCCTTAACTACCACCTTAACACCCTCGATGGTATATTCTCCATCCTCCAAAGGTACTACATCGCCCTTTTCATTATAGGTGTTAATCTCCAAGCCCTCATGGATGCTTTCTGCATCATAAATGAAAGTCTTATCGCCATCCTCGACTACCGAAAAATTAGCGATAAACTTACCAAATTGCTTTCTAAGCTCTATAAATCTATTATTCATAAAATCTAATTTTTACCTATATATATAACTTTCTTGTCTATCGTGTGAAAGTGTGCGATTTTGTTACCAGATAATAAAAGAGTTTGATATTAAGTGCATCTTTGTACCGATGGTATAACCGCCTACCTCATACAAAGCATCGCCACCAACACTTAGCACCTGCCCATTTCCCTTGCAAGTGTATGTACGCCCTTGGATGGTTATTTCTACCTCCCAAGAACCGCTACCCCTCTTTGGTGTGGGCGGTATGTTAGACAAATCCAAGTAAGGACAAAGCAAGATATATTCGTTTGTGCGCAAAGTTCCGCTTTCGTCTTGCTCCAAGTGCTGCACACTACATGGCAGATTATCCGCTACTGGATATTCCGTTACTATATCATCCCTACTGGTTTCTACCGTTTCGATATATGTAACCTTGCATCGATGGGGAAACATCTTGTTTATAACCTCCCCTTTGCTCATCCTTGATACTTTCATACACCATACAAGTTTATAGCACTTAACAAACGTACCTTATCGCTTTCGCCATTTGCGGCATATAGCTTGTTAGCCTCGTTTCGCATCGCCTGCCTATCTGCCAAAGGTATCAAACCACCGCTAACCGTCATACTAAATGCCTCGTTACCAGTCTTGTTTGCCCATGTTTGGCTTGCCCTCGACAAAGCCATTAAAACATCAGCCACAAGTAACTCTCTATCCTTTTTTTCGGTGTTTGCGCACTCATCATCAGGAGTAAAACCACGCTCCCAAAGAATAGACGTTATTAACTCATCCGCTACTGGAAAGTTAAACACACCCTGCAAATATTCCTTTAACGTAAACATATACTATCTTATCTTTAATTCGTTATACATCTTTATGGCATCCGATAAGCTTACCTTGTCATAGGTAAATATACCACTTACCGAGATACCGAAATTTTCCAAAAATTGTGAACCACCACCACCAGAGCCAGACACCGAAAAACGTGTGTTTTTTACACTTATTATTCCTACCCAAGTGCCATCGGGTAGTGCTGGATAGTCATTATACACTTTTCCCTTGCTATAATCGATTTGGAAACTTTCTACAAGTGTAACTCCATCGATAGGCATACCGCTATGCTCTATATCAAAGGGAACTTTCCCACCCTTTGCCATTATCGCTTGGATGCTATCTGGCATAAAGATAATGTTATATTCCCCTATATGGCTATCCTTGCGGTATATCGGTGTATTAGCTGGTAATATGGGAACAAAGAAAAGGTTATCGCCTATTTTCTTTGCCCTCATGCCCGATGCTGGCTTACTAACCAAGGATAACATTAAAAGCTTATCCTTTGGCTCTACCAAATCGGCTAAATATAAATCTAATCTCTTTTTCATACCATATTATATATGTACTTTGCTATTTGTGCGATTTTGTGTGTTACTTATATTTTGTATCAAAATAAGTCCTAAAACCACCTTAAAACATACCCTAAAACATCTTTTTTTTATTCTTTGATTAAAAAAGTTACAAAAAGTTTGGTAGTTTCATTTTTTCTACTTAACTTTGCAAGCGGATATAGATAAGGGAACTAATCCAGCCCACAAACGAAAATTAAATTTTTATAGTTATGTTAGCAGTTTTAATTATCTTGGCGATGGTACTAAATCCATCCGCATTTATCAAAATGGGTGGTAAGAAATTCTAAACCTATCCAGTGTTAGTTATCTTTAGTGTTTAACAAGTAAAATGGAAATTAGATTTATGGCTATTATTATTCTTATCGGACTTATCGGCTGCATCCTCGATGGTAGCTTGATTAAGATGGGTGGTAGAAAGTTCTAACGCTACACCATACCCCACCAAGCGAAAAATAGTACCTTGGTGGGCTTTCACTTAGTATATAACAATTAAATAAGGTACATAGAAAATGAAAAAAGCAGTAATATACGCTCGTGTATCGAGCCAAGGGGATAGACAAGACACAAGCCGCCAAGTGGTAAGTTTGCGTGAGGTGGCTGAAAGAAAAGGTTTAGAGGTGGTTAAAGTGTTTGAGTGCCATATATCTGGTGCTAAGAAAAGGGATGAGCAACCAGTATTAAATGAGTGCCTATCCTTTTGCTATGATAATGGTATCGATACGCTCTTGGTATCGGAACTTAGCCGCTTATCCCGAAACATCGACACACTACACCAAACTATAATAGAGGCAAAGGAAAAGCACCTTAACATCTATTTCCAGAAAGAGGAACTATCTATCTTTATGCCCGATGGCAAAATATATCCATGTTTGGATATTATGGTAGCGGTACTTGGTACTTGCGCCCAGATAGAAAGGGAAAACATCTACTTTCGCCTAAATAGCGGTAGGAAAAAGTACATAAGCGATGGTGGTAAGCTTGGGCGCAAGGTAGGTTATCGCAAGTCCGATGATGCTATCTTGGCACAATATCCAGAGGTGGTTAAGGAACTAAAGAAAGCCAAGCCCTTACCTTTGCGCAAGCTGGCTAAGTGGTGCGATGTTAGCGTTAATACGGTTAGTAAGGTTAAACAAATACTCATAGAAAATGGAACTATCAAAGGAACAAGCAAGCAAGGTTAAACGGCTCTTGGTGGCTATCGTAAGCGACACACAAGCCCAAGCAGGGCTAAACATCGATGCAAGCGATATACAAGCCTACAAGCAAGTTATTAAGCTTATCGATGATGAGCAAGAGTTTGAAAAGTGGACTAAGTTTTGTAATACTGACTGCATCCAGTATCGCCAAGGTACTTGCCCATATCGATGGGATGAGCATAACAAGTGTGCTAAGTATATCGATGTAGAATAAGGTATTTTTTCGGTTAGGAAAGGGTGGTGTTAAGCCATCCTTTTTTTTGTGCCATTTCCTTACCCATTTTGGTTTACAAACTTTGGTTTTTCCACTATCGACACCACCCCAAAACACCCCAAAATGGGCGATTTTGGAAAGTTTTTGGTGTTTATGGTGCAAAACTTTTTTGCTTGTAAGTGCTTGTGTTTCAGTGTGTTACACCACTTTTTTGTAAACCATTTTAATGGAATTAAAAACCATCCCTAAGAAATAGGGTGTTTTGTTCCATTTTGGTTTACGAGGCTTAACCACAAAAACACCCATTTGTAAACCAAAACCTTACCAAAATTTGGAAAGTATCTCGTTTAGGGAAAAGTGTTAATATTCCATCGAAATGGTATAGTAATTTTGCGTCAAGTGTCTTTGTGTCAAGTGGTTTTGTGTCTTTTGTCAAAGTCAAAGCCTACCCCTTTCCTAACTGAAAAAACCATCTTAGATGATGATATAGTCTTTAAGATAGATAAAGTAAGCTGCTGCCATGATACCAGCGATAACCAAGATAGTTATAACGATGGAAAGCCATACTTTGTTACGCTGCCAGTACGATGGTGTATCTTGTTCTTGTTCTACCTCTACCGCATCGATGGTTTGTGTTTGTTCTGGTTCTTGTTCCTGCTCGATGGGTGGCAAAAGTCTTTCGGTGTTTTCCCTTACTTGTGTAATAGCGGAAACGAGTTTATTAAGTGTGTCTGCTTGTTTTGTTGTTTGTTCGGTTACTGCATCCTTGATGGCTTGCAAGGTTTGTTCCATGCCCTTATCATCTGAGAATATATCTACCCCAGTTCTTTGGAAATAGTCGAGTGCAAGTTCTATAAACTGCTTTTTGTTTATATCGTACTTGGTACAAAAAGCGTCTAACTTTTCGTTAGTTTCTTGGGTAACTGCCACTGTGGAAATCGCCCTTTTTTCTTTCTTAGCTGCCATAAGTTCTTTTATATTTTCGTGAAACGATGGTGCAAAGGTAAACAAATTATTTTAGAAAGTTTGGTATATTGAAAAATAAATTTGCGATATGCCCTATTTTAAGCGGTTTAGGGCTTGTTTCTCATGCCTACTTATAACTTGTACTATAACACAAAAACAAACGCTTGTAGGGCTTGAAAAGCGGTTATAACAAGACACAAAAAAGGTGGTTGCTTGGGCTTTCGCTCCATCTCGCCACCTCTGGTTACAAATCTTAGCTTATTTCTCGATGGGCATTTCTGGCAAACGCACCGCCTAATCGTGTTTTCTCCACTTTCAGCTTTCACCATCGACACCCTACTATATAACAAAACCTTTCTTTGTGCGAAAATGTGCGAAAGGTTATACATCGGTTAGGTAAAAACATAATTACCTTTTTTCATGTTTGCTTTGCAAGCGGCACAAGCCAGACAATACGCTATAACTATATCATCATGCACATGGGTATTAAGGTTTTCGTAAGTCCAAGTAGTTTTAAGCTGCTTGCGTACAAAGTTACCAAACTGGAGTTTAACGCTTGGTGTGTCTGGTATGCTACCCTTTCCCTGCTCAAAGTTTGTTATAACATTATCGACTATATACCGCTTGTTTGTGTTTGTCTGCTGCCATCCCACTATGCCACGATATATTTTCTTTATTTGTTCTATCGCAAGCATACCGATACTATTTTCCTCGCCATAGGCACAAGTAACACCCCAAGCTTTTAATATCTCGCCTATCTCGTTAAGTGTCTTAAAATCGCCATGCGCCCACGTTTTGAAAAATACGGTTTCGTAATTCTCATTAACGATAAACAAAACCGTTTCATCCGTACCAGTGTCCTTTGCTCCAGAAAAGTCTATCCCTGCGAAAAGCTTTTTTGTCTTGGGCTTTGTTTCGTTTGTGAGCCTATCCAAGTAGTGCTGCCCAAATGCGCTAATACCGCCACTAAGAAACTCGCAAAGAAACTCTTGGCTAAACGCTGCATCGGGCATCGACTTTCTTATTATCTCTATCTCATCATCCCGATACAAGCCGCTTTCATAAATGGTGGTCTTGAAAGATTTGTAGTGTTTATCGTTTGTCAAGCCACGCTGGTAGTTATCATAGAAAGCACCGCCTACACCCATCGGAGTGGAAACCATAACCACCCTATCGCAATTTACTTGCATCGGTACAAAGGTTTCCAGATAGTTTTGTGTGTCTAAGAAACTCGCCTCGTCTATTATCATCTTGTGAAAGGTTAAGCCACGCTGGAAACCCTCGGCACTAAGAAAGCGCAAAACGCTACCGTTAGCAAAGAGGATATATCCATCTATCACGTTAGACGATAACACCAAGCCAGTACCTTTTATTTCGGTAAGTATCTCTCTAAGGAAATCTCTTGCAAGTGCGCTTGTGGGTACTACATAGCCCACGTTTTGCTTTTTATCCAAGCACCATTTAACGGCTATACACTTGCACAAAACAGACTTGCCAATCCTACGACTGGCAAGCCATGTAATATACTTTGGGGCATCCTTGCGCTTGCTTTCAAGGGCTTGCGCCACCTCTTCTTGATACCATGTTAATTTCGGGAAAACTATTTGCATTTCTTTTCTTTCGCTAATCTGCGAGCCTCTTGCTCATCCTCCCAGATAATATCGCCCATTTCCGAAAGGGTGTGCGGCTCATCGCTTGTTATGTACTTGGGTATGGGTCTGCCATTATCAGGGCGCATCCATACCACGTTACCCTCTTTATCCACTGCGCTAATGCACTCGATAAAATAGTAGTCTAAGCCATCCTTTCCCTTTAGGGGCTTGGGTATGTTTACCCATCCATGACCTAACCACCAATCATCTTTGGGGCTATCCTCGGCAGTTCTAAAGAGGTTTTTCCATGCCATAACGCTAATCTTGTCGGCACTAATGCCAGTTAGCCTTGCGGCATCGGCTTTACTACGGCAGTAGGCTTGAAAGCCATCCTTGCGGTACACAAGTACCTTGTGGCTACGCTTATCCAGTCCATGCCCGTACCTCACATTCTGACTGGCGGTCAGCCATTCCAGGTTCGATAATCGGTTATCCATTTTATTCTCATTTTTATGATTTGTTTGATAATAGCTTGCTGGTCTTGGTACAAATGTTTCCAGTACCAGTTTATGCACAAGAGTAGGTGTCGCACCTATCATAACCTGCAAGTATGCTTTCTTGGGGTCGGTACTATTTGGATAGGGCTTTAGTATCTTTCCAGACTTGAAACTAAACACCCTACCCATGTTTGATACGGCATAACCATGTAAACACACCTGCCAAACCTCGTTAGCCAAACTTTCGTTTCTAACTAAATTCTCAAATTTCTTTGTATTATCCATTTCTGCAAAAATTAAAAAGTTTATAATAAAGTTACTTGTTTGTCGGAGCTGCACCCAAGCCACCCCAAAGGGTAATAACTTGTGCGTTTTCGCCTACGCTAATGCCATCTTTCCAAAGCCCTTGCACCTTGCAGATGCAGTCTTGGATAGCCCGCATTTCTTTAAGGTTTCCCACCTTGCTTGCGGCTCGATACATATAGTTATATCTTGCTACCGCCTCGGCTCTTGCTTGTTCCTGCTCTTTCTGCGCCACTTGTATAAGTTCTTGGGCTTTCTGGTAAGCTTTGTTAATGCGCTTTAGTTTCCATCCCTTATACATTTCTCGCAAAGAGTTAATATCGTGTCCATCCATGATTAGGTTATAGAACTGCAAAGCATCTTCGGTAGGTGGTATTACCGCCATATCTTCGATTTTAGGGGCTTTCTCCATATCGGTGGAACTGTTACCCACCTTTGCAATTTCTTGCGCTTGTGGGGCTTTATTTGCACCCTCGGCTGGCTTTACCTCTCTTGTGTGGATGGTTACACCGTTAGCGGTTTCCTCATGCTCATGGATGGTAGTACCATCTTTCTGCACTTGGTCGGTGTCGATAGTGAGGTTTGCGCCCTCTTTCGGTTGAGCGTTTTTTATCTCATCCATGATGGCTTGTATTTCCTCGTTTCCAGTGTTCTTTTTCTTGTTGCTCATAATTTATTTTCCTTTCTTATTTTTTGTATTATTACTCTTTTCCAGTTCCTTTGCCAGATTATAGCAAGCCCTTATAACGCACCCATCGCACCAGATGTTAATAGGGTCGTTAAGATAGGCACTTGTGTAGTAAGCTATTTGCCTACGCTGGTCGGGTGTTATCTCACTTATGGCTTGTGTCCTT
>ODAJ014731288.1_pt1 | contig 15042 bp, 8 predicted proteins | sample 1539241 | NCBI WGS metagenome assembly ODAJ01 (sample SAMN02144231, study PRJEB22623) | gut metagenome | biome: sheep rumen | host: Ovis aries | place: New Zealand
CTTTAAATCGAACCATATAGGAATTGAAACACTGTTATGCAGCATAGTCGCAGTATCAGTCTCTCTTTAAATCGAACCATATAGGAATTGAAACTGCGGTGGTTATGTCTTTAATGGCCATATCGACTTAGACTTTAAATCGAACCATATAGGAATTGAAACTTATAGGTGCTGTGTCTGGTGCCATTGGTGGTGCAAACTTTAAATCGAACCATATAGGAATTGAAACCACGATAAATGTAAGAATCTTTTGTTTTGTAGCCTATACTTTAAATCGAACCATATAGGAATTGAAACATTCATATACAGATTACTAAAATATTTTTGAAAAAACTTTAAATCGAACCATATAGGAATTGAAACAGCGATGCCCAAAAAATTAATATCCTGCCGTATGTTCTTTAAATCGAACCATATAGGAATTGAAACACTATTTGCTCATTTGCCATTTGTCAAAATTTTATACTTTAAATCGAACCATATAGGAATTGAAACATGTGTTGACGATTTGGAAATAATTTGCGACACACTTTAAATCGAACCATATAGGAATTGAAACAACGATTCTCAGACCGAAAAGAAGTTGAACAAGAACGCTTTAAATCGAACCATATAGGAATTGAAACATTTTATACAATTACCGACAAAGACAACTATTCAGACTTTAAATCGAACCATATAGGAATTGAAACATCATAAAGAAATGGGAGGGAGGATTCGTAAACGACCCCTTTAAATCGAACCATATAGGAATTGAAACTTTGCCAATTACGTGCCTAACGGAATTTTCGCAAACTTTAAATCGAACCATATAGGAATTGAAACGAGGTAAACTATAGTAAACAATATTTAAAGGCACAACCTTTAAATCGAACCATATAGGAATTGAAACTCTTTCAAAACATTATTTTTGTTAGTCCATGCTATTGCTTTAAATCGAACCATATAGGAATTGAAACTTCACAATTGGTTAAAGTTGTTAACGAACTAAAAGCACTTTAAATCGAACCATATAGGAATTGAAACTTGCAGTATTTGTTGCAATAATAATAATACATATGCTTCTTTAAATCGAACCATATAGGAATTGAAACATAATTCAACACATAAAAGACATGTCGATGGATTGTCTTTAAATCGAACCATATAGGAATTGAAACTTCCGTGTTCGTCCGTCCATTCTTCGCCCTCCTAAACAAACTTTAAATCGAACCATATAGGAATTGAAACAATGTTCCGTTAAATCAGCCTAGCGGTTCAAATACTCTTTAAATCGAACCATATAGGAATTGAAACAAACTCAAAAACTGATAAGTGGCACGTACTACGACTTTAAATCGAACCATATAGGAATTGAAACTACGAAAATCGAAATCATACGGCAACTTATTGCCGTCCTTTAAATCGAACCATATAGGAATTGAAACTTATCACGGGAAACACGTCTTTCACCAACTTGTCTCCCTTTAAATCGAACCATATAGGAATTGAAACAACTGTCTAATACTTGACGCTGCACTGCAGTATCTTCCTTTAAATCGAACCATATAGGAATTGAAACATGAATATTTTCAGCCGACCCCGTTTGACTACGATTTCTTTAAATCGAACCATATAGGAATTGAAACCCACGATAATTCTTGGTTAGTCATTCTGCGAGTTTCTTTAAATCGAACCATATAGGAATTGAAACATTAGTCGTCTTAATGATACTAATCAATCTTTCGTAGACTTTAAATCGAACCATATAGGAATTGAAACGCAGATCCACAAAGGCTCGTAAACGACAGCAATTCTTTAAATCGAACCATATAGGAATTGAAACTTTATGACTATTGCAGGCTTTGAAGCCGCACAGCGCATCTTTAAATCGAACCATATAGGAATTGAAACAGGCGTAAACGTCTAGCAATATCCTCAGGGTCACGCTTTAAATCGAACCATATAGGAATTGAAACAAAAAGACTAGTCAAAAGATTGGTACTTTGGGCGTTTCCTTTAAATCGAACCATATAGGAATTGAAACAAATTTTCAAAGAAGTTTCAAAGGATATATTTTATCTTTAAATCGAACCATATAGGAATTGAAACCGAGACAATACAGAAACGCAAGAATCCCAAGCAAACTTTAAATCGAACCATATAGGAATTGAAACATGTAAACCAATAATATAGGCGAAATCAGGGACAACTTTAAATCGAACCATATAGGAATTGAAACTTCAAAACTTGCGTTTTGCGTGTGGGTGTGATGTAATCTTTAAATCGAACCATATAGGAATTGAAACACAATGTTGTACGGACAACTTACAACGGACCATGACTTTAAATCGAACCATATAGGAATTGAAACATAGCAGAACCAACGGGCCCGCCAAACGAACCAATCTTTAAATCGAACCATATAGGAATTGAAACTACGAAGGACAGAAGCATATTCGCCTGCAGTATGCGGACTTTAAATCGAACCATATAGGAATTGAAACACGATTGATATTTTTAATCAAGGCGGTGCAGTAAATGCTTTAAATCGAACCATATAGGAATTGAAACATTTAACCGCATCCGAACAGACCGCCAGAAAATCGGCTTTAAATCGAACCATATAGGAATTGAAACAATTTGTCGGTTTAATTGCCAGCGTTGACGAGACGCTCTTTAAATCGAACCATATAGGAATTGAAACGCACTTGTATTTCTTGCTACTTGTGACATAATCTACTCTTTAAATCGAACCATATAGGAATTGAAACATGAATATTTTCAGCCGACCCCGTTTGACTACGACTTTAAATCGAACCATATAGGAATTGAAACTTTTTTAAGACAAGATGAACATTGACCGCAACCACAACTTTAAATCGAACCATATAGGAATTGAAACCCTTGATACTCTAATTCTCCAGTTTCAGCGTTAGGAACTTTAAATCGAACCATATAGGAATTGAAACAAGGAAAAGTCTATTGATAAGGATGGTCGTCAGAAACTTTAAATCGAACCATATAGGAATTGAAACCTATTAGAAATTGTAGAATATAATACCTTTGCAGGAGCTTTAAATCGAACCATATAGGAATTGAAACCGTATTCCTTTATGGACAAATACGTAGACTTTCTGCTTTAAATCGAACCATATAGGAATTGAAACTAAAGATTATTAACGTATTCACGAACTCTATTTTCACTTTAAATCGAACCATATAGGAATTGAAACATCACACCTACAGAGAAATTCAACCAGCCATTAGTGGCTTTAAATCGAACCATATAGGAATTGAAACTTTGAAAAAGGCATAATATTAGCAATTGGCAATTTCTTTAAATCGAACCATATAGGAATTGAAACGCCCGTTAGGCCTAAAGCTTTGTAAATTCTTTCGTTACCATATAGGAATTGAAACACTCAACTTGGTAAACATTTACTTCCAACTGACCTATCCTTTAAATCGAACCATATAGGAATTGAAACTAAGGAACGACTTCGCATTAATTGAACCGTTCGGACTTTAAATCGAACCATATAGGAATTGAAACTGCTTTCGGTTAAAGAACCATAACCAAACAGGCTACTTTAAATCGAACCATATAGGAATTGAAACACATAAGTTGTAAAAATATCCGGCCAACGGACTTCCCTTTAAATCGAACCATATAGGAATTGAAACCTCGATGATATAACCTGCTCCCGGATACCTTTTTCTTTAAATCGAACCATATAGGAATTGAAACGGCAATATTTTAATATCGCCCATAAGCCAGGCCGTCTTTAAATCGAACCATATAGGAATTGAAACCAATTTACGTTCAAAGTCCGTAAACTGCGCGTACCCTTTAAATCGAACCATATAGGAATTGAAACAAAGGCCCTTCTCGTACAAGTTGAGCACTTCTGACACTTTAAATCGAACCATATAGGAATTGAAACGAGGCATTAAAGCAAGAGGCGGAAGAAGCCTTGTGTCTTTAAATCGAACCATATAGGAATTGAAACCCAAATAGACAAAGGTTATACGTCTTATTTGGGTAAACTTTAAATCGAACCATATAGGAATTGAAACCAATAAGCACTCTTTTCATCTTCAGTTTCAACACCTTCTTTAAATCGAACCATATAGGAATTGAAACGCTAGAACTGCAAAGGTTGATAGTCCTTATTTCGGCTTTAAATCGAACCATATAGGAATTGAAACAAAGGAGGCTATTAAGTTTATGGTAGGTAATAAGAACTTTAAATCGAACCATATAGGAATTGAAACATATGCGGTCAAAAGCATTTACAGCAGGCTGAGGCTTTAAATCGAACCATATAGGAATTGAAACATCTTATCATCTTACACAAATCTTCAGCTTCTTTTTCTCTTTAAATCGAACCATATAGGAATTGAAACGTCGCAACAATGGAACGTTACCGAGGTTGTTTTCAGTTCTTTAAATCGAACCATATAGGAATTGAAACTAAAGATTATTAACGTATTCACGAACTCTATTTTCACCTTTAAATCGAACCATATAGGAATTGAAACGCAGTTCGAAAGTGTGGCTGATAATATGGCTGCTGCCTTTAAATCGAACCATATAGGAATTGAAACTGATTTGGGGTAATCCAACCTCTAGTGTAGTAATCGGCTTTAAATCGAACCATATAGGAATTGAAACGTGCCATTGGTGGTGCAAAGAAAGAAGAGGCTGAGGCTTTAAATCGAACCATATAGGAATTGAAACATCTTGTGAAAGGTCATAGCCATTAGAATAACTAACCTTTAAATCGAACCATATAGGAATTGAAACTTGGCTACACCTTGCTTTGCAAGACGAGGGAACCACCACTTTAAATCGAACCATATAGGAATTGAAACAATGGTACTTCTCCGCTTACTTACTCAAATAGAAGCTTTAAATCGAACCATATAGGAATTGAAACCGGATCAATGTATAATTAGATGTTATCCAATCGACCTTTAAATCGAACCATATAGGAATTGAAACATACCAGTGCCAACAGGGCCGAAAGAAGACCCAACACTTTAAATCGAACCATATAGGAATTGAAACGCCGACCCGAAAGGAATAGACGATTTAATCATAGCCTTTAAATCGAACCATATAGGAATTGAAACACGTTTTTGCACCTCTTATCAGGCACCAAGTTCGGCTTTAAATCGAACCATATAGGAATTGAAACGCTTCTAATTGCTTTCGTGAAAGATTCGGGACAGTCTTTAAATCGAACCATATAGGAATTGAAACAGCGTAGCAAACAACAACGCAATTAGCGGAGTACACTTTAAATCGAACCATATAGGAATTGAAACGCCGACGAGGCGTTCTGGATAAGTACGGAAGACTGCCTTTAAATCGAACCATATAGGAATTGAAACAGCTTATCTGGATCAAAAGTAACACAAAAACCACCATGCTTTAAATCGAACCATATAGGAATTGAAACTATTTAGGAGAAGGATTTTTATTTATTGCGATATCTTTAAATCGAACCATATAGGAATTGAAACGTAGATTCTAGATGTGATAACGTTAATGTCGTTTCGACTTTAAATCGAACCATATAGGAATTGAAACATTGTTCAACCTATGTTGTCGGGTATTGAAGACGTTCTTTAAATCGAACCATATAGGAATTGAAACATGATTCTCCGGTTGTTCCTTTTGTTCGTAGACGTGCTTTAAATCGAACCATATAGGAATTGAAACTACTTTCGCACAAAGAACCATAGCCAAACAGGCTAGACTTTAAATCGAACCATATAGGAATTGAAACTTGTGTGGCGCAATTTGGCATTACATTAACATATAACTTTAAATCGAACCATATAGGAATTGAAACCTTATAAAGATAAAAATGGGCAGTTTCGCCCGCTTGACTTTAAATCGAACCATATAGGAATTGAAACAATAAACAGATTTACTAGTCTTGTGTGACCACACCCTTTAAATCGAACCATATAGGAATTGAAACTAAACTGACCTTTTGCAATAAACTTATCCCAGTTATGCCTTTAAATCGAACCATATAGGAATTGAAACGCAACAGCCCGCGGCCGCTATTGGTACAGTAGAAGGACCTTTAAATCGAACCATATAGGAATTGAAACTTAAATATTGTTTATTATAACTTATCTCAGGCACGCTTTAAATCGAACCATATAGGAATTGAAACTTCTTTGTTACTACCCGAACTGGAAAGCGGCTTCCTCTTTAAATCGAACCATATAGGAATTGAAACGTCACAGGAACTTCTTTTTTACTCTTAATATATTCTTCCTTTAAATCGAACCATATAGGAATTGAAACCGCCTTACATTTAAATAACCGTGCGACCTATTAGGCCACTTTAAATCGAACCATATAGGAATTGAAACTAAGGAAGGACTAACAAGGACATAGGCACATTTGTACTTTAAATCGAACCATATAGGAATTGAAACGTTGTTACACGGATAAAACCGTTATACAACGCCTCGAGCTTTAAATCGAACCATATAGGAATTGAAACGAAACAGTCGCGCGTTGCCCGTATATCGTCGAGCGCGTCTTTAAATCGAACCATATAGGAATTGAAACCCCCGTCTCGCTCTGCAAATTCGGTCGTTATATTGCTTTAAATCGAACCATATAGGAATTGAAACCTGGAAGGTGCAAAGCTACGGTTACAAGACAGGCGCTTTAAATCGAACCATATAGGAATTGAAACATTGTCTGAAAAACAGCATATAAGGCCTGCTGGAATCTTTAAATCGAACCATATAGGAATTGAAACGCAGTAGCACCACCAATGGCGCCCGAACCAGCACCGTCTTTAAATCGAACCATATAGGAATTGAAACCGCAGAATATTTGGAGAATCTTTTAACCAGTAATTCTTTAAATCGAACCATATAGGAATTGAAACAATCAAAACACTTGGTGGCTTGATTTCGCAAACGATACTTTAAATCGAACCATATAGGAATTGAAACACCTCTAGTGTAGTAATCGGTAGCAATAAGCGGAGCAACTTTAAATCGAACCATATAGGAATTGAAACTCCTATAAAGAAAATGGCTATGATAAGGCTTTGCCCCCTTTAAATCGAACCATATAGGAATTGAAACCCCTGTTTTTTCGTCTGTAAAACGCTTATTCAAGCTTTAAATCGAACCATATAGGAATTGAAACTAGGTTTCTACAAAGACACCTAAAAACAACTAAGCTTTAAATCGAACCATATAGGAATTGAAACTTTTTCAGCAGCCGTAATCATACCACCAGCATCGGCTTTAAATCGAACCATATAGGAATTGAAACTTCAGTTTTTGCTGTTCGCATTCTCTGAATAGTAACTTTAAATCGAACCATATAGGAATTGAAACTAAGTCAATGAAGGTGCAAATAACTGCAGCCTATACTCTTTAAATCGAACCATATAGGAATTGAAACTACTTTCACACAAAGAACCATAGCCAAACAGGCTACTTTAAATCGAACCATATAGGAATTGAAACCAGGTTACACAGTGGACTGGAGTTACTAATGTGAATGCTTTAAATCGAACCATATAGGAATTGAAACCTCCCAAGTACCTGAATTATCGTAAAGACAGACCGCTTTAAATCGAACCATATAGGAATTGAAACGCAGTATATTGTGCAGTAGTACCAACCGGACAGACTTTAAATCGAACCATATAGGAATTGAAACGGTGTACAGATTTACGTTCCGTGTGGCAAGTGTATCTTTAAATCGAACCATATAGGAATTGAAACTACTTCGGTTCACTTTCTACTGCAATAAGTGTGAACTTTAAATCGAACCATATAGGAATTGAAACATGTATTACAAAGGTCGTATTTTACCGAATGAACACATCTTTAAATCGAACCATATAGGAATTGAAACAATAAATTAGTAAATTCTTTATATTTAATGTTATGCGACTTTAAATCGAACCATATAGGAATTGAAACATTTGATTAATTTACATTGGTTTACTGTTCCAACTACCTTTAAATCGAACCATATAGGAATTGAAACCAAGGCACAGCTATACGTTTACCGGAGCGAGTCGTCTTTAAATCGAACCATATAGGAATTGAAACATATTAATAAAATTGCGTCCGATGCACATAAGACATTCTTTAAATCGAACCATATAGGAATTGAAACTATGTGAGGGATGGACCAAAAACACGTTGCTTCCACGTCTTTAAATCGAACCATATAGGAATTGAAACGAAGGAAACAACAGAGGCAGGTTATTTTCTAATTCCTGCTTTAAATCGAACCATATAGGAATTGAAACAAATTGCTAAAGACGGAAAAGAACGTAGGTCTATTGTACTTTAAATCGAACCATATAGGAATTGAAACTATACTACGCCTATTAGCATACTGGGTAAAATGTTGGCTTTAAATCGAACCATATAGGAATTGAAACATTCTCAGAGAGCATATCCAAATCCATGCAATAACCCTTTAAATCGAACCATATAGGAATTGAAACGAATAGAGGCAAACACCCCTAGGAGGCACACACATAGCTTTAAATCGAACCATATAGGAATTGAAACGCTGCAGAAACCAAGTTAGTAACGTTCTGATCTTGCTTCTTTAAATCGAACCATATAGGAATTGAAACATCATACAGTAAAGGGCGGCAATAAATCCTATATTCTACTTTAAATCGAACCATATAGGAATTGAAACAACACAAGCGGACAACGGCAGTATATATGCCATAGCTTTAAATCGAACCATATAGGAATTGAAACGCAGGTTTCTCTGCGAGTTATACGCAGTCTTCCTCCTTTAAATCGAACCATATAGGAATTGAAACACGTTTTATTATGTATTATGTAAAGGACAAAGAAGCTTTAAATCGAACCATATAGGAATTGAAACAATTTAGCGGTGTTCGGTCCGCCAACGTCTAATTTTCACTTTAAATCGAACCATATAGGAATTGAAACAAAAACATCGTAGGCACCATATTATTACGCCAATACTTTAAATCGAACCATATAGGAATTGAAACAAGAACACCTCTTACGAGGTGGCTTACGCAACATTCTTTAAATCGAACCATATAGGAATTGAAACTTTGTTTTAACGTAAGCAAATAGCCGTCCCGTTCTCTTTAAATCGAACCATATAGGAATTGAAACGTCTCCAAAGCGCGTGCCGTCTGCTTCCTGTGGCCGCTTTAAATCGAACCATATAGGAATTGAAACAATGCTACGCATTGGCACTGCAAAGTTACGAATGTTACTTTAAATCGAACCATATAGGAATTGAAACGTGTATGAACGATGTTCTGAAAGGTATAAATCCGACACTTTAAATCGAACCATATAGGAATTGAAACATGCTTATGAGTTCTACAAACGTATTTACAACCCCTTTAAATCGAACCATATAGGAATTGAAACGTTTTCATCATAATCTTCGTAATTAGCAGATATGCCGACTTTAAATCGAACCATATAGGAATTGAAACAAATATATTAGAGCTGAGTCCTTTTGTTTTATGAAACACTTTAAATCGAACCATATAGGAATTGAAACAGTATTATTAAAAGAAGGATAAGCATCACTACCACTTTAAATCGAACCATATAGGAATTGAAACTACGTCAATGACGGAGCGAACAATTGCAGCCTATCTTTAAATCGAACCATATAGGAATTGAAACATACACCGCAAGGTTTTATGTTATTGCGCTAAAATTAACTTTAAATCGAACCATATAGGAATTGAAACCTGTGTAACTTGTGAATTCGCAACCTGTATAAGAGACATCTTTAAATCGAACCATATAGGAATTGAAACGCCGAAAATTGATGCAATAATAGCGAGACCGAACAACTTTAAATCGAACCATATAGGAATTGAAACCGGTTTAAAGGAGGTTGGACAAATTATAGGGATAGAACTTTAAATCGAACCATATAGGAATTGAAACCTAAATGCAAAGATAGCACAAGGTTCATCGGCATGCTTTAAATCGAACCATATAGGAATTGAAACTTATTTGACAGTTGCGAATATTGCCATAGAGCTCGCTTTAAATCGAACCATATAGGAATTGAAACTCCGCCTGTACGTTGTACATATCGCCTGTCACCTGCCCACTTTAAATCGAACCATATAGGAATTGAAACATGCTATGCTTGTAAGCAGATTGATAGGCTTAACTGGCTTTAAATCGAACCATATAGGAATTGAAACCCATATTCAGCACTACAGAAGAACCTTACAAAAATCTTTAAATCGAACCATATAGGAATTGAAACGATTATAGGAGCTAAAAGCCGTTTTTGTCTTTTTCTTTAAATCGAACCATATAGGAATTGAAACTCAGTAACCACGATTGTATCATTGGCATTAATCTTATGCTTTAAATCGAACCATATAGGAATTGAAACCTAACAAAATCACTCGATGTATCAAAGTCCACAACCACTTTAAATCGAACCATATAGGAATTGAAACTCTTGAGTTTTAGGATAGTGCTTTTCGCCAGTTTCTTTAAATCGAACCATATAGGAATTGAAACTAGTAATTCGCTGTTAGTCCCGAATAAGTTGTATACTTTAAATCGAACCATATAGGAATTGAAACATCTTTGTCACAACCCGCACCGGTAAACGTATTCCTGCTTTAAATCGAACCATATAGGAATTGAAACAGATTCGGCAATTAATTCTTTGAACGAAGCCTATAACTTTAAATCGAACCATATAGGAATTGAAACCGGGCTGTTGCTGGCCAGTCCCGAACATTTGCGACACCTTTAAATCGAACCATATAGGAATTGAAACGACATAAGAAGTTTGACCAGCAAAGGAATTATTAACTTTAAATCGAACCATATAGGAATTGAAACTTTTCTTCGCAACCATTGACGCATAATAGTGTAACGCTTTAAATCGAACCATATAGGAATTGAAACCATTATCATGGCATAATATTTGTATTTGCAAATACTCTTTAAATCGAACCATATAGGAATTGAAACGAAACTATATTATAACCTCGTTTCGCAAATTCGGCAGAGCTTTAAATCGAACCATATAGGAATTGAAACGACCAATATTGTCCGCTTATTCTTCTTTAAAATGTGAAACTTTAAATCGAACCATATAGGAATTGAAACTTAGGTGGAATGGGAGGTTTGGCTCTTTCCTAAAGTCTTTAAATCGAACCATATAGGAATTGAAACATAAATTTAACCATTCTATAGGCTCCTTTTCCCGTACTTTAAATCGAACCATTCAGGAATTGAAACACCAGAACCAAGCTTGATTAGGATTTATTTGTGCAACTTTAAATCGAACCATTCAGGAATTGAAACAGCTGCTACAGTTGTCGGACTGATACTTAAAATAACTTTAAATCGAACCATTCAGGAATTGAAACACGACCGATCGAGTAGCAACACAGATTAAATCTCATGCTTTAAATCGAACCATTCAGGAATTGAAACAAAAGCTAGGGAAAATGTTCTGGTTTGGTGGCACTGCTTTAAATCGAACCATTCAGGAATTGAAACCGTTCAAATAAGACGCTCCACAACTGATTAATACTACTTTAAATCGAACCATTCAGGAATTGAAACAAGATAGGATTTAACTGAACATCAAGTTCATTCTTGTCTTTAAATCGAACCATTCAGGAATTGAAACTCATCTTTCTTTCCTTCAAATATTTGATTATGAATACTTTAAATCGAACCATTCAGGAATTGAAACTACTAAATATTTTAATTGACAGATTCGTAATATATCCTTTAAATCGAACCATTCAGGAATTGAAACTTCGTATCAATCGTTCGACATTTGTCCACCCTTCTTTACTTTAAATCGAACCATTCAGGAATTGAAACTTGGGTCGTCAATATAATTCGTATTCATCACTTCTTCTTTAAATCGAACCATTCAGGAATTGAAACTCATTATAAGTATCGTTAAGCGCCTTAATGTATGCTTCTTTAAATCGAACCATTCAGGAATTGAAACCGCTGTTTTATTGGCTCATGGCGAGTTATAGTATCCCTTTAAATCGAACCATTCAGGAATTGAAACTAGTTACCTAAATTGGCAGCTTGCATTTGCGCAGGCTTTAAATCGAACCATTCAGGAATTGAAACTCTTAATGAAGAATCAAACAGCTCTTATGTTTTCTCTTTAAATCGAACCATTCAGGAATTGAAACGCCGAAAACGGCATAATATTAGCAATCGGCAATTCTTTAAATCGAACCATTCAGGAATTGAAACCTTCTTTGAGGAAGTACGTTATCCCGAAATTTTTACACTTTAAATCGAACCATTCAGGAATTGAAACTGATAATAATGAGGTGCAACGGTTCCTTTCGCAAGGACCTTTAAATCGAACCATTCAGGAATTGAAACGTTGGCAATGTGCATAAGGCGGTCAGTTACGTTAACCTTTAAATCGAACCATTCAGGAATTGAAACTGTTATTTACAAGTTGATGGCGGTGATAACCTTATTCTTTAAATCGAACCATTCAGGAATTGAAACTCATGGGAACAACGGCTCTATGCCGCCGACCAGCGCCTTTAAATCGAACCATTCAGGAATTGAAACGTTGGCAATGTGCATAAGGCGGTCAGTTACGTTAACAGCTTTAAATCGAACCATTCAGGAATTGAAACTCACTATTCAGAGGATGCGAACTGCAAAAACTGAATCTTTAAATCGAACCATTCAGGAATTGAAACGATTGTGAACCAGCGCCAGCAGGGTCGGAGGAGTTTCTTTAAATCGAACCATTCAGGAATTGAAACAAGTTCTTTGGTGCTTGACCAAACTGCTGCTTCTACTTTAAATCGAACCATTCAGGAATTGAAACTTATTAACCAAGCAAGGCACAATGTTAGAAGATACACTTTAAATCGAACCATTCAGGAATTGAAACCCACTTTATAAACTCACTTTTTATATGATTTTTTCTTTAAATCGAACCATTCAGGAATTGAAACTAGTGAAACAGAGGAACTTATCGGAGTTCAAAAGCTTTAAATCGAACCATTCAGGAATTGAAACCGAACTAGTCTGAGCCACATAGCAAACATGATTTGACTTTAAATCGAACCATTCAGGAATTGAAACTTCTTAATACTGAGCTAGCTGATGATACTGCTCCTCCTTTAAATCGAACCATTCAGGAATTGAAACTAGGAATTGAAACAAGGATTTCACTCTACTGTGACTTTAAATCGAACCATTCAGGAATTGAAACTTCTTAATACTAAAACTCATAAGGTTACACGGCTTACTTTAAATCGAACCATTCAGGAATTGAAACTCATAAAGCCGATAATAGTAACGTACAAAAGCACGGCTTTAAATCGAACCATTCAGGAATTGAAACGCAGAAGAGAAAGCACTAGAAATACCAGCACCCAAAGCTTTAAATCGAACCATTCAGGAATTGAAACGGGAAACAATGAGAATCTGGTAAACGAGGAGCTGCAAACTTTAAATCGAACCATTCAGGAATTGAAACGCTGGTAACGTCCAGGCACAAAAAAAAGGACCGGCGCTGCTTTAAATCGAACCATTCAGGAATTGAAACGAAGTCGACGCCCTCCAGTCCTGACAAAAGGTTCTTTCTTTAAATCGAACCATTCAGGAATTGAAACGTGCCAGCACCTGATAAAGCACCAGACACGCCACCACTTTAAATCGAACCATTCAGGAATTGAAACACGGCAACACAATCGTGCTTGATGGCGAGGATATGCTTTAAATCGAACCATTCAGGAATTGAAACAAGGATTCAGTATTTTTGACCGGCTGGAAAAACCGTACTTTAAATCGAACCATTCAGGAATTGAAACAAGGGACTGGACGATCTTATAATAGAGACGCAACAGCTTTAAATCGAACCATTCAGGAATTGAAACCCAATTTTCCCTTTGTATCAATCAAAGTAAGCAACTTTAAATCGAACCATTCAGGAATTGAAACCCGATTAACTCAATATGTCCGTTTACAATAACCATTCTTTAAATCGAACCATTCAGGAATTGAAACCTGCTTCGAAGACAGGTGTCTGCGTTCCCCTCCTACTTTAAATCGAACCATTCAGGAATTGAAACGCCGAAAATTGATGCAATAATAGCGAGACCGAACAAGCTTTAAATCGAACCATTCAGGAATTGAAACGAAGCGAAAGCTATAATCGAAAAGTACAAAAGCAACTTTAAATCGAACCATTCAGGAATTGAAACGTGACTTCTTTAGGAAATACACGCTTAACGTCTTCGGCTTTAAATCGAACCATTCAGGAATTGAAACCTGTTCCGTAAACTCCAGCCCCGATTTTGTATATCTTTTCTTTAAATCGAACCATTCAGGAATTGAAACTAAGTATAACTTAGAATTAAGCACAATTAGAACATCGCTTTAAATCGAACCATTCAGGAATTGAAACCGGCTTGTCGCTGTTCTGAAACAGCCAGTCAACCGCCTTTAAATCGAACCATTCAGGAATTGAAACTTACTGGTTAGACAGTACACATAAGGACGGAAACGCTTTAAATCGAACCATTCAGGAATTGAAACTACTATCTCTATCCAGAGTCCGGCCGGCCACAAACTTTAAATCGAACCATTCAGGAATTGAAACTAGGCAAGGTCAAAATGGACTTTGCCTTCAACTTGAAGCTTTAAATCGAACCATTCAGGAATTGAAACTGCGCAGGCGGCGTAGAAGTTAGACTCGAGCGAAGCTTTAAATCGAACCATTCAGGAATTGAAACTGAATGCCGACACGGTTTTGAGTTTTGTCAAATCCATCTTTAAATCGAACCATTCAGGAATTGAAACCTCCTTGCGGTCGGTGATGGCGACTGCGCCCTCCACCTTTAAATCGAACCATTCAGGAATTGAAACCCCCTCAGTTCGTTCAAGTTCCTCACCTGTTATGGCTTTAAATCGAACCATTCAGGAATTGAAACTTGTCCTGAATGGCACTACCTACGTGCCTGTATCGGGCTTTAAATCGAACCATTCAGG
>ODAJ012189116.1_pt1 | contig 15037 bp, 11 predicted proteins | sample 1539241 | NCBI WGS metagenome assembly ODAJ01 (sample SAMN02144231, study PRJEB22623) | gut metagenome | biome: sheep rumen | host: Ovis aries | place: New Zealand
TCGAAGATGACGAGGGCGCCTAATTCTGTCTTCTCAAACTGCACCATCGAAACGTAGCATTTCTGCCCCATCACCTGCTGCACTTCCCAGTCGCTGTGCTTCTGGTACTTACCTACTTGGGGTTCCACTTTGTTAAGAATGCCCTCAAACTGCTGTTTCTGCACCATTGGCTTCACCTGCGCTGACAGGTTCTCATAGAGGCTGTCGGCCTTATTGTCCAACAGGAAGCCAAACATTTTTTCAGCCCTTCCCATGTCGGGGTCAGTGCTTTCCTGGGCCGTAGCTGTCAGTGAGCAAGCCATTAGTAATGATAAAAGATAATGCTTCATTTTTATTGTTTCGTTATGTCTTATATTACGTATGCTATTATTGTCTGCTGCAAAATTACGAATTATTTTCGAAAACAAAAGTGTTTCGAAGGAAAATATCTTCTTCCACGCCCTGAAGTCGCCACTTTAAGATTGTTCCATGGGGTGGAACGTTTTATTCCATGGGGTGGAACAACTTGTTCCATGGGGTGGAACATTCCTAAAGCGCCACTTCTGCGTACTAAAAACGGCACTTCTACGGTTAGAAGCAGTGTGGCTTTGAGCTAAAAACACGCGCTTTTTCGCCTGGAAAATGTTAAAATACTGGGTTTCTTGCCACACTTGCCACCATAATGCCACGCGTAAGCTGCTGATACACAGCACGTGTTGCAAGTGTGGCATTTTTGCAAGGAAAATAAAAAACTCTTGGTAGAGGGGCTGCATGCGAAAAAAACTCCTGCGCCAGTCTTGGTGATGGCGCAGGAGCTTGGTTGGCCGGAAGGGGGGCCTTGTTTTTTTTGAGGGGGGGCTCGGCGGTCACCCCGCCGAGTCCACTGTTTCTTTTGTTCTCGTTAACGGCGGACCTTGAGAGTCGTACCGTCAGCCTGACGGCTGATGTAAACCTGGCCGGGGATGAGGGTCTCAACCCGGCGGCCGTCGAGCGTGTAGTAGGTGTTGGCTGTCGGGTGCTGGGCGTTGGCCGTTGAGGGTTGCGTGATGGCCGTGGCCGAGCTCTTCACTGTGACGACGTAGGTTGTCATGTTGGCCATGTCGGCACTGATGGCGCGGACGGTCAGCAGGTAGTGGTCGCCCTCGACCACTACCTCTTTAATGACGTGGGCGGTACGTCCGTCAATGGCTACCTCGATGTCGTCGGCCGTAATGGTCTCGTTGAGCTCCATCTCGTAGTTGGTCTTGTCGGCACTGAAGCCGGGAACGCTCTGCCCCTTGACCTTCAGGCCGGTGACGTTGGCATGGTAGATGAACTGGATGTCGTCAACAAGCATCTCGTCGTTCTTGCTGCCCTGGCCGGGGTCGGCATTGGTGGAGAGGGTTACAAGCACGGCCTTCGGCTCGGCGCTGTTGGCGGTATAGGTAAAGGGAGCCGTGACGCGCACCCACTGGCCGCCGGTGGTGGCTATCTGGCTGTTGTTGGCCTTGGCCACGACGTTGGTGTAGGTCTGGTTCTCAGGTTCCTGATAGCGCGTGCCGTCGGTAATGACGGCGCTGAGGGTGGCGTAGGGGTGGGCGGCGTTAGGCGTGGCCTGCTTGAACTTCACCCAGACGGCCACCTCGTCGGGGACGGAATAGAGGGGCGTGTAGTAGGGGTCGCCGTTGCCGTCGAGTTCGCTCTGGCTCATGTCGAGATAGGCGTAGTTGCCGGAAGCATCGTCTGCCAACATGGAAGCGGCGTTCATGCGGCCCGTCGTCATGGTGCCGTTGGCCACGATGCCGAAGATGGACGTGGCGAAGATGCGGGCCGAGGTCTCGCCAGAGTGGGCGTCGTCTGACTTCTCGATGTGGTGGCCGGCAGCTTCGGCCAGCATGCCCGTGGCGCTCTCGAAGGAGTGCCAGGCGTTCGGCTCCTGATAGGTGCCTGTGGAGGTGTGCCAGTTTTCGAAGCCCTGGTTGGCTATCTGGTAGCCTTCGCCGATGGCCACCTGAATGACCTGTTGGAGCGACTCCATCAGGTCAATGTCGATGTAGCAGCGCAGGTGTTCGGCGTCAATCTTTCCGCGCAGCTCGACGTTGACGGGTGGCAGCATATTGGCCATCCAGAAGCTCACGTTAGGGTCGTCGCCCGGGGTGATGGTAACTTTGTCGTTGGTGAGGAGCAGCGTGGTGGAGCCGTCCTGGTAGGGCTTGATGCCCTTGAGCTCCACGTTGCCCACGCCCATGGGGCCGTCTTCGCTCTGCAGCACGAAGTTCTTGAGAGAGATGTCGTAGAGCCCGCCGTTCTCGTTGACGGTGAGGACGGCTCTCTGTTCTGACGTCACGCCGTTGACGTTGACGGTGATGGGAACGTTGTAGTCAGTAGCACGGGCGGCCACGGCCACCACGGCCACAAGGAGTAGAGTAAATACTTTCTTCATCGTTATTCTTTTTTAGTTTTTATTGTTTCCTATTTTATTGTATAGAACAAGGCAATGGTGCCGTAGATGGGGTAGAGGGTCTGTTCTACGGTCTTGAAGTCAGCACGGTGAATGCCGGTGAGGCCCCAGGAGAGGTCGGCCGACAAGCCGAACTGGTGGTAGAAGGCCCAGTCGATGCCTACGGCGAGACCCATCTGGCAGGTGCGCATGTCGTCGCTGAAGTCGTAGGTGGCCCATTCGCCCTCCTTGTCGCCCATTACCACCTTGGCACCCGTGGGGGTGTCCTTGCGCAGATAGCCGTCGGAGGCGTAGCCGTAGAACTTCTTGCTGAGCAGCAGCGAGAGGTAGGGGCCGGCCTTCAGCTGCACCTTCGGGCTGAGGTCGTAGGTCAGTTGCAGTGGAATGGTGAACATGCGCTGGCGCACCTTCTGGCGCACGTGGCCGGTGTAGAGGCCTTCCAGTTCGTCCTCGTCCATTTTCACTTTCATGTGGTAGCCCTTGGTGGTCACCTCGCCGTCCATGTCCTTGATTTCAAAGTGCAGGCCGGCCTGTAGTCCGAACTTCTCTGACAGGGGGTACATGGCGTCGGCTCCCACCATGAAGTTAGGCGTGAGCCTGAATGACTCGATGCTGCGTATGGTGGCCGGAATGCCAATAGGGGCCGTAGCGCCGATGCTATAGCCTGCGCGTGCTTTCAGCTGAATCTTCCTCTGTTCGTGCTGCGCCGTCACGGGGAGTGCGGCAAGCAGGGCAAGACAGAGGGCTATGGGTAATTTATAATTCATAATTCACTCTTCACTCTTAAACATAATCTCCACCTTATCTATATATAGTGTGCTGCCCACGGAGCCCTCGAAGGTGTCGCCCGTCTTGCTCGACGAGAAGACAAGGGCCAGGTTGTAGCCACGGTTGGCCAGCAGGGTGGCGTCGATGGGCTTGCTGCCCTCGAAGGTCATCTCGAACGGTTGCCACTGGTCGGTGGCCGGCAGGGCTGCCACTTCCGCCGTGCGCACAATGTAGGGGCTGGTGCGCACGTCGTCGCCGTGGAGCATCACTTCGGCATCCCGCTCGCCGTGGTTCAGGTAGAGCACGGCGTAGATGGTCGGCTCGTCCGTGCGTGAGGCCACCTCCTTGAAGTCTTTGTCGGTAAACACTTCGCCCGGCTTGTACTTGTAGTAGCCCGTCACCTTGACCGGCTCCTTGGTGTAGGCAATGCCCATGTTGGTACACTTCAGCGTGTTGGTCAGGGCATACTGGCTGTCGAAGGTGCCCAGGAAGAAGTTGCCGGCCGCAATGGGCTTCTTGAACGTCTTGCCCCAGGTGCCTGTGGAACGGGTGGTCAGCCGGATGCAATAGCCGTCAAAGCCGTTCTCGTCGGGTACGGTGGGGTAGTCGGTGGCGGGAGCGTTGGGCTTGGCTATCATGAAGCCCTCGTTGCCCGAGGCCCAGATGTTCTCCTTCGTGCCGTCGTCGGCCTTGTTGAACCAGACGTAGTACTTGCTGTTGTTGCTCAGTTCAAAGTCTTCGAAGTCGTAATGGTTGCTGGGCAGCATCGTCTCCTTGAAGTTTACCTTATAGACGCGTTGCCACTGGCCGTCCTCCGAGGTGACGGTGTACGTGACGGGACCTTCCCTGAAGTCCTGTACGCTGCCGTTGGCCGGCACGATGGTTGCTCCCGGCGTGAGCCTGAAGTGTATGGCTAAGGGTGGCAGCGCGGCGCGCTGCTTGATGGTAAACGTCAGCTCGTCAGCCGTAGTAGGCACTTCGCTGATGCGCATGTCGGTTTCCTGGCTGAAGTGCTGAGCCAGGTTGTCGCCTTCGACCCATGCCTCCAGAATGTCGCATTCCGCGTTCTGCGGCTCGTCCTTGATGCACGACGTGAGTGTCAGCAAGAGCAGGGCAAAATAATAAGAATACTTCATTTCGCAATGAAAATGTTATGATCAATAATGATTAATGTTTCCGAAAAACGTTGCAAAGGTAGGTAATTTTTTTCTTTTAGCATCGTTTTTTGCCAACTAAATGACAAATAATCAGCATTTATTGACCAGAAAGGGCAGAACGTAGGGGGCAGCGTTGCAATAAAACGAGTTTTGTTGCGTTATAATAACGATGCGAAAGCCATTCGTCGTTATCTGTATGCTGCTGTTGGGCGTGCTTGAGGGCGCTGCGCAGTATGACCCGTCGTTCAGTCACTACTGGATGATGGAGACGTCGTTTAACCCGGCGGCAGCCGGCAAGCAGCAGAAGATAAACCTTGTGGGAGCCTACGCCATGACCATGGTGGGCTTCGAGAATGCACCGAAGACGATGTACGTCAGCGGCGACATGCCCTTCTTTGCCCTTGGCTCCTACCACGGCGTGGGCGTACAGCTGATGAACGACGCCATCGGTGTCTTCTCGCATAAGCGCATTGCCCTGCAGTACGCGCTGAAGCGTCCGCTGCTGGGCGGTGTCATCAGCGTGGGTGTTCACGGCGGCATACTCAGTGAGAACATGGACGGCTCGAAGCTCGACTTAGAGAAGGCCGGCGACCCGGCCTTTGAATCTTCTGAGCAGTCGGGCACGGGTCTCGACTTGGGCGTAGGCCTCTATTATGCCCATAAGAACTGGTACGTCGGGCTGTCGGCCCTGCACCTGAATGCTCCGTTGGTCGAGATAGGCGAAAAGAGCGAATTACAGGTAGATAGGACATATTATTTGACAGGCGGATACAATATTCGGCTGAGAAATCCGTTTTTTACAATACATCCCTCCCTTCTGGCCCGCACTGACGGACTCGACTGGAGGGTTGATGTGGGTGCCCGTGTGAAGTATGAGTACGAGAAGCGCATGTTCTACGCCGGGGCGGCATATAGTCCGACGAACTCGGTGACGGTGCTCTTGGGAGCCCACTTCCATGGCATCAACTTGGGCTATAGCTACGAGTTCTATACCAACGGCATCAGCATTGGCAACGGCAGCCACGAACTCTGCGTGGGCTACCAGCTGGACTTGGACTTCGGCAAGAAGGGGCGCAACCGCCACCAGAGCGTGAGGTTGCTGTAAGCCTCTCCCCCAAGGAGAGGGGGCTGAAAAAAGACAATAACGAACAAATAAGATACAATGAAACAGAACATGAAGAATAAAGACGTAATAAGGCAGGCAATGAGGTTTTTACCTTGTTACCTTTTTGTCTTTTTACTTTTATTGCTGACCGGATGTTTTGGCGGCCGTTCTACGATGGCCAGTGGTGGCGAGGTGACGGGCATCAGCGGCAAGGCCTTTGCCGAGCCTACCCCCTACGGCATGACGCTCATACGTCGTGGCCACCTGAAGATGGGTATCGAGGAACAAGACTCGCTGTGGGGGCGTCAGACTCCGCTGCGCGACATCTCGGTAGAGGGCTTCTGGATGGACGAGACTGAGGTGACCAACTCGCAGTACCGCCAGTTTGTCTATTACGTGCGCGACTCCATTCTGCGTGAGCGTCTGGCTGACCCCGCCTACGGTGGCGACGAGACCTACAAGATTGAGGAAGACAAGTACGGTGAGCCCGTGAAACCCCACCTGAACTGGAAGAAGCCCTTGCCCCGCAAACCCAACGAGGACGAAGAAAGGGCCTTCGAGAGTCTCTATGTGATTCACCCCGTGACGGGCGAGAAGATGCTCGACTGGCGGCAGATGAACTACCGCTACGAGATATACGACTACGTAGAGGCTGCCAAGCGCAAGTATCGTACGAACCCCGAGGAGCGCATCCTGAATACCGACATAGAGCCGAACCCCAACGAGGAGATATGGATTTCGAAGGATACGGCCTACATTGACGACGAGGGAAAGATAGTCCGGGAGACCATCAACCGCCAATATACCGGCGAGTGGGACTTCCTGAACACCTATATTGTCAACGTTTATCCAGACACTACCTGCTGGGTCAACGACTTCCCCAATGCCGAGAACGAGAGCTACATGCGCTACTACTTCACCAATGGTGCCTACAACGACTACCCCGTGGTCGGCGTGTCGTGGGAGCAGGCCAACGCCTTCTGTGCCTGGCGCACGGAGTACCTGCTGAAAGGCTTAGGCCCGCAGGCCAGGTTCGTTCAGCGCTACCGTCTGCCGACCGAGGCCGAGTGGGAGTATGCCGCCCGAGGCAAGGACCAGAATGAGTTCCCCTGGGAGAACGAGGATCTGGCCAGCGGCGAGGGCTGCTTCTTTGCCAACTTCAAACCCGCCACGGGCGACTACACGCAGGACGGTAACCTCATTACCAGCAAGGTGGGCATCTACCAGGCCAACTCGAACGGGCTGTACGACATGGCCGGCAACGTGGCCGAGTGGACCAGCACCGTCTATACCGAGGCCGGTGTCATGTCGATGAACGACATTAACCCGCAGCTCAAGTACAATGCCGCCAAGGAAGACCCCTACCGGCTGAAGAAAAAGAGCGTGCGCGGCGGTTCGTGGAAAGACCCCTCCAGCTACATTCGTTCTGCCTGGCGTTCTTACGAGTACCAGAACCAGCCCCGCTGCTACATCGGCTTCCGCTGTGTGCGCAGCCTGGCCAGCACGACGAGTGAGAAAATCAAGGTCAAGAAGAGCAAAAGGAAAAAGTAGTTCATAGTTCACAGTTCATAGTTTAGAGACAAAAGATGACGAAATACAGCAAAATCAATATGGTCTATCGCTTGCAGAAGTGGATGGACAGCGTGCCGGGACAGACGTTCCTCAACTATGCCTATAGCTGGGGTGCCGCCGTCGTTATTTTGGGTACCTTGTTTAAGCTGACCCACCTTCCCGGTGCCAACCTCATGCTTTATTTAGGTATGGGAACTGAGGTCGTCGTGTTCTTCCTGTCAGCCTTTGACCGTCCGTTCGACAAGACGGCCGACGGCATGGAGCTTCCGACACACGTGGGTGTTGGCACAGAGCTCACAGAGGGAGCAGAGGGCACAGAGATTACTGGCGCTGAGGCCCAGGTGAGCCCAGTCGGTGCTGTGGCCTCAGTGGGTCCAGTTGGCCCAGTAGCCCCAGTAGGCCCAGCGGGCTCTGTAGCCTCAGTAGGCCCTGTGCCGGCCGGTGCTACTGTTAGTGGTGGCCAGACTATCATCATTGGTGGTGGTTATGGGCCTAATGGGGCTTCTGGGGCTTCTGGGGCTTCTGGGGCTTCTGGGACCTCTGGGGCTTCTGGGGCCTCTGCGGCTTCTGGGGCTTCTGGGGCTTCTGGGGCACCTGTGGCTTCTGGGGCTTCTGAGCCCCAGACGGCTCCTGCTGTGCCGGCGGCCATACCGCCGCTGACTCCCGACATGACGGAGGCTACCAACGCTTACGTTGAGGAGCTGAAGAACCTGACCGAAGTGCTGGAGCGCGTCTCTGAGCAGAGCCGTCGCCTGACCACCGACTCAGAGGAGATGGAGAACCTGAACCGTACGCTGACCGGCATCTGCAAGGTCTATGAGATGCAGCTGAAGAGCGCCAGCTCGCAGATTGGTACCATTGACGAGATTAACGAACAGACCAAACGTCTGGCTCAGCAGATAACCGAACTGAACGCTATCTACGAGCGCATGATTCAGGCCATGTCGGTCAGACAAGCCTTGCAGTAGCCCATAAAGAATTGTCAGATAGTAAATTGTAAAATAGTGAAATTGTCAAATAGTAAAATATAAATGGCAATCAAGAAGCGACCACAATCTCCGCGCCAGAAGATGATTAACCTGATGTACGTCGTCCTCATGGCCATGCTTGCGCTGAACGTCTCGACCGAGGTGCTCAACGGCTTCTCCCTCGTGGAGGAAAGTCTGCACCGGACGACCGACAACTCGGCACAGCAGAATGCCGCCATCTATAGCGACTTCGAGGAACAGATGAAGGCTAACCCGGCGAAGGTCAAGGAGTGGTTTGAGAAGGCGCAGATGGTGAAGCGCATGAGCGACTCGCTCTACACCATGGCCGACGAGCTGAAGCTGGCCATTGCCCAGGAGGCCGACGGCAGCGATGCCGACGTACACAACCTGCGCAACAAGGAAGACCTGGAGGCTGCCAATCAGGTGATGCTCTCGCCCACTGAGGGTAGGGGCGAACAGCTGAAGGCCGCCATTGACTCGTATCGTCAGCGCATTCTGACCATGATAGAAGACTCTGTCCAGCGGAAAATCATAGCCAGCAACCTCTCGACCGAGCTGCCCCAGAACGCCCTGACCATGGGTAAGAACTGGCAGCAGTACATGTTTGAGAACATGCCCGTGGCAGCCGCCGTCACGTTGCTGACGAAGCTACAGAGCGACGTGCGCTATGCCGAGGGCGAGGTGCTGCACACGCTGGTGAGCAACGTCGATTTGAAGGACGTGCGCGTCAACCTGCTCAGTGCCTTCGTTATTCCCAATTCGCAGACCATCGTCCGTGGCGACCGTTTCTCGGCCCGCATCGTCATGGCTGCCGTTGATACGACGCAGACCCCCGCTATATATGTAGGGGGGCGCGAACTCAACCTGAAGGACGGCATCTACGAGACCGTCTGTAGCCGTACGGGCGACTTCACGCTGGCTGGCTACCTTGAGGTAATGAACAGCAACGGCGACCGTATTCGCCGTGACTTCGAACAGAAATACACCGTGGTTGATCCGAGTGCTACGGTCAGCGCCGACCTGATGAACGTGCTCTATGCCGGCTACAACAACCCCATTAGCGTCAGTGTGCCGGGCGTGCCCTTGTCGAAGGTGCAGGCCAGCATTTCCGGAGGTACGCTGACTCCCGTCAGTGCGGGTCACTACATTGCCCGTCCGTCGGCCGTTGGCAAGGATGTCACCATCACCGTCACCTCGACGAATACGGGCCGCTCGCAGCAGATGGGACAGTTTACGTTCCACGTACGTAAGTTGCCCGACCCGACGGCCTACATCGCTACGGCCGATGCACAGGGAACGGCCTCCCGCTTCCGTGGCGGCGGTCTGTCGAAGCAGCAGCTGATGGGTGCCGACGGCATCGGTGCTGCCATTGACGACGGCATTCTCGACATCACCTTCAAGGTTGTGTCGTTCGAGACGGTGTTCTTCGACAACATGGGTAATGCAGTGCCCATGCAGAGCGAGGGTTCGAAGTTCTCGGCTCGCCAGAAGGATACGTTCCGCAAACTGTCGCGTAACAAGCGGTTCTACATTTCGCGCGTGACGGCTGTCGGTCCTGACGGCATACAGCGTACCTTGCCTGCATCCATGGAGGTGATTGTGAAGTAAAAAGCCCCACCCCAGCCCTCCCCGAAGAGGGAGGGGGCTAAACTGAAAGAATAAAGAAAGAAATATATATGCGTATGAAGAGGATATTTGGAAATCGGGTGATGATGATAATGTGTTTATCGTTCGTCATTTGTGATTTATCATTTAGCGTAGCACTCGCCCAACCGGCATCACGACGTAAGAAGCCGGTCAACACGGAGACGCGGAACGACGCCGACGGCAAGCGTCCGCGCAATACGGCTACCCAGCCGCAGCAGCATCGCAGGGGCCAGCTCACGCAGCGTGCCCGCATGATGTTTCCCTCGGCCATCGAGATGCCAAGCGACGTGGTGTGGCGCCGCGACATTTACCGCGAGATAGACCTGACGAAGGATGCCAACGGCGGACTCTACTACCCGGTACAGCCCATTGGCCACGAGATGAACCTGTTTACCTACATCTTCAAGCTCGTGCAGAACAACTATATTCCTGCCTACGAGTATCGTCTTGACGGCAACGAGGTCTTCTCGGACTCGGCAAAGGTCAGTTTCAAGACGCTACTGGCCGACCACAGCATCTTCTATGAAGAGGACGGTGGCAAGATACGCGTTGATAACAGCGACATACCCTCGTCGGAGGTTACCATGTACTACCTGAAGGAGTGTGCCTACTACGACCAGTCGAACTCTACGTTCCACCGCCAGGTGCTGGCCCTCTGTCCGGTCATGATGCGCGAAGGCGACTTTGGCGGCGAGGCTACCAAGTACCCGCTCTTCTGGGTGAAGTACAGCGACCTGGAGCCTTTCTTGAGTCGTCAGACGGTCATGACGAGCAGCCTGAACAATGCCGCCACCATGTCGATGAGCGACTACTTCACGCTATCGAAGTACAGCGGCAAGATATACAAGACCAACAACATGCTGGGCCGCACCCTGGCGCAGTACTGTCCTACCGACTCGCTGATGGCCCTGGAGCAGGACCGCATCGAGAAGGAACTGACCGACTTCGAGGCCGGTCTCTTCCGTTCGTCGCTGACAGCCGACTCCACTAAGACTGACTCTGCCAACGTAGCAGCCGCTGAGGAGGAAGGCGTGAAGCCCGCAAAGGCCGAGAAGAAGAAAAAGAAGCGCACGCGCAGGTCGCGCTCGCGCGTTGATACAGAGAGCACGCCGGCTACCTCGACCGGAGCCGCCCGCGTGTCGGTGCGCAGGCAAAGACATTGATTTAGTTCATAGTTGAAAGTTTAGAGAGAATATGAAAAAGATTTTTGCAATTACGAGTGTCGTAGCACTGCTGCTTGTCGCTACGTCCAGTCAGGCTCAGACCGCGTTCGGTCTGAAGGGAGGCTACAATATTACGAGCATGTCGTTTTCGTCCGACTTGCTGAGTAAGTCTAACCGTTCAGGCTTCTTCATTGGCCCTACCGTTAAGTTTACGCTACCCATTGTGGGGCTGGGCATGGATGCCGCCGTGCTCTACGACCAGCGCGAGGCCAAGTTGGAGATGGGTGGCGAATCCGAAACCATCAGGCAGAAGAGTGTCAACATCCCCATCAACGCCCGCTACCAGTTTGGCCTGGGAGACCTGGCTGCACTTTACCTGGCGGCCGGTCCGCAGTTCGGACTGAACGTGGGTCACGAGAACTTCAAGTTGACTGACACCGACAACTACCAGCTACGGAAGACCAACTTCTCCATCAATGCCGGCTTGGGCTTCATCTTTGCCAACCACTTTCAGGTGGGCTTCAACTACAACATCGCCCTGGGCAAGACCGGCGAGCTGGAGTCGCTGAAGAGTGCCTACGATGCCTACGAGACGAAGAATAATGCTTGGCAGATTTTTGCCGCTTATTACTTCTAAGAGCTGTTTATAATTGATTTATATTAAAAAGGACGCAAAAATGAACGTTTGCGTCTTTTTTTTCTTGAAAAACATTTGCTTTGTAAAATAAAAATCCATACCTTTGCAGCGCAAAAGCAAATAAAAAGTTTTATTAATTAAAATTTGAAAGTTATGAAGAAAGTATTTTTAGCAATTGCAGCTGTTGTTCTCAGTGCAACTACAGCTATGGCTCAGAGCGAAGCCGGTTCAGTTTATATTAAGCCCATGGTCGGTGGAACGCTTACCACTTTGACAAAGTTAGACGACTCTAAGATGAAGCTTGGCCTCGTTGGTGGTGCAGAGTTGGGTTATCAGGTTTCTAATGAGTTCGCTGTTACGGCTGGTGTCTTGGCTTCAATGCAGGGTGCAAAGTCTGATGCACAAGGCTTAATCGATTTTGGCTTTTTGGGTTCAGTAGATGTCAAAGAGCCTAAGTTTACATTGACATACATTAACATCCCCATCATGGCAAACTACTATGTAGCACCAGGTCTGGCTATTAAGGCTGGTATTCAGCCGGGATTCTTAGTGTCGCAGAAATTGAAGGCAAAAACTTCTGTTGGCGATGTTGAGAACTCTGACAGTGAAGGATATAAGAAGTTTGATCTCTCTATTCCCCTCGGTTTGTCTTACGAGATTAGTGACTTTGTGATTGATGCTCGTTATAACCTTGGTGTAACTAAGGTATTTGATAACTCTAAATGCAAGAACAGCGTTATCATGCTGACCGTTGGTTACAAGATTCCCCTGAACTAATCATCGGGTAATAGGTAAATAAACTAAAAAAATGAGGCAGGCCGTCGCTTGCTTCATTTTTTTTATGTACCTTTGACCTCATGTTTGTCGATGTCATACTCCCTGTGCCCCTTGAGGGCCTGTTTACCTACGCCGTGCCCGCTGCGCTTCAGCCACGCATGCAGGTGGGCGTTCGTGTGCTGGTGGTCTTCGGCAGGTCGAAGACCTACTTGGGCATTGTGGCCCGTATGCACGATGTGCAGCCGCAGGGCTACGAGGTGAAGGCCGTTAGCGACGTGGTGGATGACAGCCCCGTGGTGCTGCCCAGCCAGTTGCAACTTTGGCAGTGGATGGCCGACTACTACATGTCGCCCATTGGCGAGGTGATGAAGGCGGCACTGCCCAGCGGTATGAAGGCGGAAGACGGCTATCGTCCGCGCAAGGAGACCTTCCTGCAGCTTACTCCCCAGTTCCTCTCGGAGCAGGCGCAGCACGTGGCGTTAGAGATGCTGCGCAGCAGCAGGGCCCAGAAGCAGTTAGAGGCGTTTCAGGCTTTTCTGGCGATGACGGCTGACGGCAGCGAGGTGACGCGCGACGAGTTTCTGAACACCAGCCATGCCACGTCGGCCACATACAACGCCCTGCTGAAACGTGGCCTGCTCACTACGTCAGAGCGTGAGGTGGGACGGCTCAACCACGGCGGCGAGCCGCACCCTGAGGCCATCAAGCCACTCAGCGACCCGCAGTCTGACGCTCTGAACCGCATCAGGATGCAGTGGCTTCAACACCGGGTGGTGCTGCTCCACGGTGTGACGGGCAGCGGCAAGACCGAAATTTACATTCATCTTATTCAGCAGGCCATTGACCGCCATGAGCAGGTGCTCTACCTGTTGCCCGAGATAGCGCTGACGGTGCAGATGATGGACCGCCTGCGCCGTGTCTTTGGCAACCGTCTGGGCATCTACCACTCCAAGTACAGCGATGCCGAACGGGTGGAGATTTGGCAGAAGCAGCTGTCGCCCAACCCCTACCAGGTTATTCTCGGCGTGCGTTCGTCGGTCTTCCTGCCCTTCCAGCGTCTTGGCCTCGTCATCGTCGATGAGGAACACGAAACCAGCTACAAGCAGCAAGACCCCATGCCCCGCTATCATGCAAGGGATGTGGCGGTAGTCCTGGCAGCCCCCTCTCGGGCTTCTGTTCTTCTCGGCACCGCCACCCCCTCCATGGAGAGCTGGTACAACGCAATGCCCCCCTCCCTTGGGGAGGGCACAGGGGGTGGGCCCGGCAAGTACGGGCTGGTGACGCTGACCGAGCGCTACAAGGGCATGGAGCTGCCGGAGATAAAGATTGTAGATGTGAAGGACCTGCAGCACCGCAAGATGATGCGCGGGCCATTCTCTCCCCTTTTGTTAACGCGCGTGCGCGAGGCGCTGGAGCGGGGCGAACAGGCCATTCTCTTCCAGAACCGTCGTGGCTTTGCCCCTATGGTGGAGTGCCGCCAGTGCGGGTGGGTGCCCCATTGCCAGCATTGCGACGTCTCGTTGACGCTGCACCGCAGTCTGAACCAGCTGACCTGCCACTACTGCGGCTTTACCTACAGGGTGCCTGACGAGTGCCCCAGCTGCGGTTCGAAGGAGCTGCACTCGCGGGGCTTCGGCACGGAGAAGATTGAGGACACCGTGCGCGAGCTGTTTCCTGAGGCCCGCGTGGCCCGCATGGATCTGGACACCACCCGTTCGCGTCATGCCTACGAACGCATCATCGACGATTTCTCGGCTGGCCGTACCAATATTCTCATCGGTACGCAGATGGTCAGCAAGGGTCTCGACTTCGACCGTGTCAGCGTGGTGGGCATCTTGAATGCCGACTCCATGCTCAACCAGCCCGACTTCCGGGCCTATGAGCACGCCTTCATGATGATGGCGCAGGTCAGCGGACGTGCCGGACGCAAGCAGAAGCGCGGACTGGTCATTCTGCAGACGCGCCAGCCCGACCTGCCGCTCATTCACCAGGTGGTCAACAACGACTACCGTGCCTTCTACCAGGAACTGCTCACCGAGCGGCGCGAGTTCCGCTATCCACCCTATTACCGGCTCATCTACGTCTATCTGAAGCATAAGGACGACCGCGTAGTCAGCACCGCCGCCACGGAGCTGGGCTCCCGTCTGCGCCAGTGGTTCGGCACCCGCGTATTAGGGCCCGACAAGCCTGCCGTGGCCCGAGTGAAGCAGCAGCACATCCGCAAGATGGTGCTCAAGTTAGAGCCCGGCCTCGACGGCCGTCGCGTTCGTGAGTATCTGCTCAAGGCCCAGCAGCAGCTCATGGCCGACAAGCGCTACGCCTCGCTTCAGGTGTATTACGACGTTGACCCGGTGTAATCAGAAAAATAATTCTTGGAATCCTTACATTCTTACGCTTTATTTCGTAACTTTGACTTCGTCGAACTTACCATTGAGTTTCTTGGTACTTGGGAGATGATTCATAATCCCAATTTAAAAGTGGTCGAATTTGACCACTTTAGAATGCAGGCAGGTTTGCCAAGTTTCGTCATGAGCGTGAGTGAGTGGGTTGAGAAGACTAATGCCATTGGCATCATTGTGAAGAAAGGTCGTTATGGCGGCACATACGCTTTCAAGGATATTGCTTTTGAATTTGGAACCGCCATTAGTGTGACTTTCAAACTCTACTTGATTGACGAGTTCCAAAGGCTGAAAGAGGAAGAACAGAAGCAACTGGGATGGACTGCCAAAAGGGAACTCTCAAAGATTAACTACCGCATTCATACGGATGCTATCAAAAGCCATCTGATACCCGAAGAGGTCAC
>ODAJ011987223.1_pt1 | contig 15033 bp, 14 predicted proteins | sample 1539241 | NCBI WGS metagenome assembly ODAJ01 (sample SAMN02144231, study PRJEB22623) | gut metagenome | biome: sheep rumen | host: Ovis aries | place: New Zealand
TACTTGTGAAACTGCGTGCCTTTAATGAATTGTATGAACATTCGCACTGCGTTTCGCAAGCGTCCGGAATCTTTTTTGCAAGCGCCCGGATTCTTTTTTGCAAGCGCCGGATTCTTTTTCTCAAGCGCCCGAAATCTTTTTTGCAAGCGCCCGGAATATTCATAAAAGAAAGGAGCGAGGCATGCCACGGCGAAGTATTGACCGTCCCGCAAAAGGGACCCCCGGTATCATCGATGTAAAAAGCGGGAAAACAGTGACCAATCCCACCATCCCCGTTCTGTGCGAAAGAATCCGTTTCTTCCGCGAAAAAGCCGATATGGAACAGAAGCAGCTGGCAAAACAGATCGGCATCACAGCGAACGCTGTCAGTAACTGGGAAAACGGCAGAGGCCGACCGGATATCAACCTTCTTCCGGATATCTGCCGAGCGCTGAACGTCTCCATGTACGATCTTTTTGATATTGACGATCCCGCGCACCGCTATACAAATGAAGAAAAAATCCTTCTTGAACAATACCGCACGCTCACGGCCGGGCATCGAATGGCCGTCGGTCAGCTGATCGAGACTCTCCTGAAAGTCCAGGATGCAGAAAACTGCCCGCTCATCTGTAGACTTGTCTGCTATCGAAAATCGCTGGCCGCAGGCTTCGGAGACCCCACCGAGTTCGACGGCGAGGGCGAGCCGATCTACCTCTATTCTTCAAGGGAAGTCGATCGTGCCGACTGTGTCTTCACGGTCAACGGGGACAGTATGGAACCGGACTATCATGACGGCGATATGGTCCTTGTCTCCCGCATACCGGACGCGCCCGAACTGCAGACAGGGGAAGTCGGCGCTTTTATTGTCGGAAATGAGACTTATATCAAAGTGTACGGCAAAGACTGCCTGGAATCTCTGAATCCGGGCTACCCGCCCATGCATTTCCACGAGGCTGAATCCGTCTATCTGATCGGCCGTGTTCTTGGAATTCTTGATCCGAAAAAGATTGCATCGCCCGGGGACGTCGAGAAGTACCGTCTGCTGCATCCCGATGAATTCTGACCTGCTGCTGCAGCGTACGCTGCGTTCAGACCGGTTAAATTTCATATGACTCCAAAATGAAAATACGCGCAGACGGTATCGCCTGCGCGTATTGTTCTGTCAGTCTATCACCTCTAAATGATATAAAAATGCCGTAAACTCCGGAATCTCCCGCGGAACCGGCACGCCGGCGTGCATGAGCGCCATGCCCGTCGCCGTCCACTCATTCCCATCTCCGGTGACCCTGTATTTTCTGTTGGGAAGAAGGCCCTTGCACTTGATGTACTCCTGCGGCCCGTTCACTGTCAGATGGACAGTGACTACAGTGAGCAGCGCTTCCTTCTTGTCCTTTGCAACGCACTCCCACGCGACAAGGTTCACCGGTTCGAACGGATTTGTCAGCCTGTAATAATCCCCGAAGAAATTCAGGTCATAGAACTTGTGATAATACCCGCTCATCTTTCGGCACTTCTCTATCTCCTCCTTCGAGAGCTTTGTCGCGTCCAGCTCATAACCGAATGTGCCGCACATCGCGATTGCGGCCTTCGTCTCGATCGGAACCATCGGGCTTGCAGTCGAGACATGGGCTCCCATGGTGCAGACCGGATACACGAAGGACGATCCGTAATGCAGCTTCAGGTTATCAAGCGGCTTGGTGTTATCCGAGCTCCAGTACTGCACGAAATACGTGAGCATCGCCGAGTCGAACCTTCCGCCGCCTCCGGCGCAGCCCTCGAACATGATGTCCGGATGCGTCTTTATGATCCCGTCCATGACCCGATAAAGACCGAGCACATAGCGGTGGGAGATCTCTCCCTGGCGGTCTGCCGGAAGTACATTGGACCAGAGGTCCGTGATCGCACGGTTGATATCCCATTTCACATAGTATATATTCGCGCTGTCAAGAATCCCGTTAATGCTCCTGATCAGATAGTCCTGGACCTCCCGTCTGCTCACGTCGAGGACCAGCTGATTGCGGCTTCTTACAGCGCGCCGGCCCGGAATTTCCATCGCCCAGTCCGGATGCGCGCGGAAGAGATCCGAGTCCTCCGACACCATTTCCGGTTCGAACCAGATCCCGAACTTCATTCCCAGGTCATTGATCTGCGAGACGAGTTTCGGGAGGCCGCATCGGATCTTCTTTTCATTTACCACCCAGTCCCCGAGGCCGGAATTGTCGTCGTCCCGCTTGCCGAACCAGCCGTCGTCCATGACGATCATCTCGACGCCCATATCCCGCGCGGCTTTCGCGATCTCAACGAGCTTTTCGTCATCAAAATCGAAGAACGCGGCTTCCCAGGTATTAATAAGGATCGGACGCTTTACGTCATTTACGAACTTGCTGCGGTTCAGGTTATTCCTGAAGAAGTCGTGGTAATTATGGCTCATCTTCGTGAGCCCTTTGTGCGTGTAGGTCATGAGGACCGCGGGCGTGTCAAAATCCTCGCCCGGACCGACCACATAGCTGAACAGTCTGTCATTGATTCCCATTACGAGACGCGCCTGGTCATACTGGTCGAGCTCGACCTCGGCGATAAAGCTTCCGGAATACATCAGGGAGAAGCCGTAGCAGGAACCGTACTCTTCATTTGCGGTCCGGTCGACCAGCGCGATGAACGGGTTCTGCTGGTGGGAAGAAATGCCGCGGCCGCTTCTGATCTTATGCACGTGATGCGTAAGCGGCTGGCGCTCGACCTGACGCTCCTGACCGTACCTTCCCGGCAGAGAGACGAGATCCAGATTCCGTCCGTTCATATAATCCATATTGACGGACATGATCCTCTTCAGGCTGATCTCCCCTTCGCCGCCGTTGTGAACTCTTGCGGCGCGCATGATGATATCCGCCTCCTCGAACACCGAATAGAGGAGTGTCACCCGGATCTTCGTGACAGAATCCTCAATGACGAGCTCCAGCGTATCAACAGTGTCATTTTCCGTCGCGATTGCCGTCGGCAGTCCGTTCAGCGTGAACGCACCTTTGTACATTTTATGGGAGCGGTATCTTCCGTTAAATGAAAAACTTCCGTCCGCATTCTGGACCTCAATGGAATTGATGCGGAAATCGCCCTGCTGCTGCGTCGTAAATTCCTGCGGCTGCGCATCCAGAGAGAATGTGCGCTCCTTCAGGGATTCATAGGGATTTCCCGAGAAACCGCGGTCATACCGGCGGACGAGATATATGAGATCTTCATCCCGGATCGTCGCGCCGTAATACAGATGCTTCACATAATTCAAATTTCCGATCTTGAGCTGATAGGTCGTTTTTGCCGTGTGCAGGGAGAAGGTTCTCTTTTTTTCATTATAGATGATTGCCATAACATGCTCCTTACTATACGTTCTGTTTTATCTCAGCTGCGTAATACTCTGCCTGATCATTGCTGCACATGCCGGGACCTGCGAGGTACACGGTACATTCCTCATTGCGCAGCCGTGATCCGCCGGAGACTTTGAGTTCATCATATTCTATAAAGACATCTGCATCCATACGATAAAGATCCTTATTCATGGATTTTTGAGGCTTTTTCCGCAGACCTTTTCTCTTTACTCCCGACCCCGTCTGCACTCGGATATCCTCCGCAGACTGCTTCCAAAAGAAGCAGGAACTGAGCTAACGATTTTCTGCCTCCACTGCCCTTCCGAACTAACTTCCCGGTATAAGCAGCGAGCCATTAACGCACTCCAGCTGCACACTGTTTATGTTTATTATGTTATTTATTCTCTTTATATGCTTTCATTTATGTGTTATTCTATGAACAGAAGGTGTGACCGCACCTGCACGCAGCCCGAAAGGAGGACAGATATGGAACAAGCTTACATCTGCATCGACCTTAAATCCTACTACGCCTCCGTCGAGTGCGTTCACCGCGGCCTCGACCCTCTGCGCGCAAATCTCCTGGTAGCCGACCCCTCGCGGTCAGACCAGACGATCTGTCTCGCGGTCTCCCCGTCCCTGAAGGCCATGGGCGTTCCCGGGAGACCCCGGCTCTTCGAGGCAAAGCAGGCGATCAGAAAGTATGAAGCCCTTCATCACACGAAAGTCTCCTACATCACCGCGGTGCCGCGGATGGCGGAATATGAGCGGATCTCCGCCCTGATCTATTCCATTTATCTGAGATATGTCGCGCCGGAGGACGTACATGTGTATTCAATCGACGAATGCTTCATCGACTGCACCGGCTACCTGCATTTTTATGAGAAGGAGGCGGCGCGGGCACACGTCCACCCTGCCCATGTCCTCGCAATGACCATGATCCGGGATGTGCTGAGGACGACCGGCATTACCGCCACGGTCGGCATCGGGACCAATCTATATCTGGCGAAGGTCGCCATGGATATCGTGGCGAAAAAATCTCCGGCGGACAGGGACGGCGTCCGGATCGCGGAGCTGAACGAGGAGTCTTACCGATACCTGCTCTGGGATCACCGGCCGCTGACAGACTTCTGGCAGATCGGGCCCGGCAAGGCGAGAAGGCTCATGAATGCCTATATGTTCACAATGGGGGATGTTGCTGCGAGAACGCAGTGGGACGAAGAATTCTTCTATAAGACGTTCGGTATTGACGGGGAGATCCTGATCGACCATGCCTGGGGCATCGAACCGGTCACCATGCGGGATATCAAGAACTATCGCTCGGACAGCCACAGCCTGAGCAACGGGCAGGTACTTCCGAGGCCGTATAAGTATGCGGAGGCGCGGCTGGTCTTCTGCGAAATGATCGACTCGCTCTGCTCCGGCATGCTCCGCAAGAACCTGACAGCGCCCGCCTTCTCCTGGTGGGTCTCCTACGATTACAAGAGCCTTGAGGAATGCCCTGAATACGACGGGCCGCTCTCCATCGATTTCTACGGAAGGCTCCACCCGAAGCACACGGGCGGAACGGTGAAAATGAAAATGCCGACCAGCTCCCCCCGCCTCGTTGCGGAAGGGCTGACCGGCTCCTTTGACAAAAAAACAGACCATCGGCTGCTTTACCGAAGGCTTGGCGTCTGTGCGCTCAACACCGAAGAGGATCTCGGCATCTTCCAGCTGGACCTGTTCACGGACTACGACGCGCTTTGGAAAGAGAAAAAGGCTGAACAGGCTCTCCTTGAGATCCGGAAAAAATACGGCCCGAATGCCATATTCAAGGGAAAGAATCTCCTCGACGGAGCGACCACGCTGGAGCGGAATATGCAGATCGGAGGGCACAGGGCATAACAGGCTCTCATAGAGCCGACACTTTATCGCTCAGACTTCCGAAGGCACGTCCGAACGCGAGGATCAAAATGATCTCGACAGGAATAAGTACCGCACACTGAACGATTCTCGTCGAAAGCAGCGGCAGATAAGGCGATCCGTACAGGACAGAAATCCAAAGGGAGTTGAGCAGAAGGCTCAGGATCAGCTGATTGATCCCGACGGCTGCAAGCACCCTGGGTACGGACGTTTTCCCCTTGAGGAAAAAGCCGAAAACAGCCCCCGTCAGAAAGGCTGTGAACGTAAATCCCGGAAAATAAGGACCGATCGGAAAAACAAGCGCTCCGACGAAGTCGCCCAGCGCCGCGACGATCGCAGCCGGAAGCGGACCGAAAAGCATGCCCGCGATGGCTACCGGCACAAAGCTGAAGCCGATCTTCAGATTCCAGGCATTGATCGACAGGAAACGGTTGAGCACGATCTCCATAGCGGTCAGCACACCGATGTAGACGATCATTGATGTATCGAATTTCTTCACAAATCTCCGAGCTTCCGGCTTTTCCGCCTTCTCGAATTCGATTTTCGATGTATCACTCTTCTTCATAGAACCTCCGTACAGAAGACTTCCTCGTTAAGTAACGCGAACTCCGGCAATCCGCTTTACTGTTCACTCTTCAAAAGCTTCCGTAAACATTTTCGTAAACTTCTTCCGCCATTGCCCCGTACTTCCTGAGGCCTTCCCCGATCCTGGCATCCAATGCTTCGGCATAGGCCCGGTCCTTCATAAGGCGTGTATTCACCCTGACATTGACGGCTGCTCCCTTGAGCGCGCCCAGACAGAGAGCTGCACCGGTCGCCGCGTCCGATATCATGATGCGGCTTCCTTTCTCCGAAAATTCTTTCTCAAGGCAGATCGCCTCGCAGCAGAGTTCAAAGATCTCCATCGGCGCACCTGCCGCATCGCGGAGGCAGGCCTCCATCACTTCGGCGCGCGAGGGATCGTCCTTCGGGATCCCGTATGCCCGGCTCAGCGGCTCAAAAGCGGCCGCGTCCTTCTCAATGCACGCAAGCAGCCGGACGCGGAGATCCTGCGCCCTGACCATCAATGCGCGGATCTCATCCTCGACGTCCGCATATTTTTTCTTGCCCACAGTCAGCTCTCCGACCATGTCGCCCAGAGCGATCCCGACTGCGCCGACGAGCGCGCTCGCACCGCCTCCGCCCGGCACCGGAGCCTTCGAGGCCAGCTGTTCCGTAAATTCTCTCAAACTGATTTCCGTCATGTCCATGCGCTCCCTCCGCAAATGCAAGTCAAAATCCCATTTTAATCTCTGACGCAGAATCCTCGTGATGTAAATCTATGATGAATGCACAAAGTGAAACTTTTCTCTGACGTGGGATACAAACCCGCGTCAGTAATTTATGCCTCCGGCGGATCGCAGCCGCGCAATCAGGAAGGTGCTTCGCACCTCGCGCGGCGCGGCAAGAACGCCGAGGCATTATTGATTCTGTTCGGAATATTTCACCATTCAGCGCACCGCGATCTGGCAGACCTTCATAGCCTCCAGCGCACGCACATGGCTTTCAGGCGTCACGCCCGCACAGCAGGCTTCTTCCGTGACGAGCGGCACTTCCGGCAGGAATGCCTTGACGAGCATCGCGTTGGAGATCACGCAGATATCCGTGCAGAGACCGATCAGGGTGATCTGCCCGATCGGATTTTTTTCATTTTCTGCGGCAAGATATTCGCCGAGCACACGGCTTCCGAAGGTCGGCTTATCTATGATGATTGCATTTTCAGCATATGCGGAAAGCTCCGGAATAATCTGCCAGCCGTCTGTCCCCAGAACGCAGTGCTTTACCGGGAGATTTCTTCCTTCCTGCGTCTCCAGATAATTTTCCGGATGGGTGTCGCGGGTAAAGATCACTTTCTCACCTGCATAAAGCGCCTCCTCGATCCGTTTCTTTACCGCGGGAACGATGGCCTGAGCTTCCTTCGTGCCCAGCGCGCCGTCTACAAAGTCCGTCTGCATGTCTACAACGATCAAATAGTTCTGCATGGAATAAACCTCCGTAAAAAAGCAAAAAAGGACTGCAGAAAGCATAAGCGCAGCCCTTTCAAGGAATAGAGATAAAGCCGTTCATCTGCCGGCTGTCTTTACGTCTGTCATCATCTTGCCCGGTTCCTCTTATAAAAGGTATGCACCGCCCAAGGCTTACACAACTATACCACAGCCCTTCCCAAAAAAACAGAGCCCGGCTGAAATTCCTGCTTCCGCAGTTATTTCACCGGTATTCCGTTTGTCAGTCGTATTTCCTTTGCTGAAAGATCTGATTTCACTCGCGAGATTTTAGGCCTGCGCCGTGTGACGGACCGGCGTGTGGTTTTTCATCAGTCCCTGCAGCTTATCGGCAAGAGTTCTTTTTTCGGAAGCATCGTCCTTAAGAGAAACATTTCCCCTGATCTTTCCTTCGGTCACCAGCCAGCGGGCTTCATCCCGCAGTGTCTCTTCGTAAGAGCGGGTGTGATATCCCAGCTCCCGTTCCGCCTTGGAATAATCAAATGTATTGTTGCGGTCCAGATTGTAGACGGAAAACTTTGTCATCATCGGCTTTTTGCCGGTCCTGGCAGCCTTCTTTTCCATTTTATCTGCCAGACGGTATGCCAGGCTGATGGGAAGGTAAACCAGCGGCTTCCTGCATCCGCAGGCATCATGGAGCATTCCGGCAACCTCTTTCAAGGTCACTTCCCTGTTGCCCAAAATATAACATTCACCTCTGCGGCCTTTGTCTGCCGCGGCAATCGTACCGTAAGCGAGATCCCTGACATCGCAAAGGTTAAAACTGCCGCCCATGCCGATGGGCATTTCCCCGTTCATGATCTTGATAACGGTTCCCGTAGTCTCGCTGACGGCATGATCGTTCGGTCCGAGAATGCCACTGGGATGAACAACGCAGGCATTCAGCCCTTCAGCAGCCGCATCCAGGACTTTCTGTGTCGCAATTGCTTTTGACCGGCTGTACCATCCCACGACTTTCTCATCCTCATAGGGAACGAACCGGGTGACTTCCCGGATCACCTGTCCCTTGGGCAGTTCCGGGATAGCGCCGGTGCTCGATACATAGACCAGCTTCCGGCACTGAGGATGTGACTTGGCAGCGGCGATGATGTTTTCCGTACCGCCCACATTGACCGCCATCAGCTTTTCACTGTATTCCGGATTCACAGTGACCATGGAAGCACAGTGAATACATACGGTTTCCGTATCTTCATCCGCTTCAAAAAAGTGATTGCAGTCCTCCCCGCTGCAGAGGTCTCCCTCAAAAATCTCCACCCCGTCCGGGATATATTTCACTGCGGGATCACCCTTCAGGACAAATGCGCGGACGCTGTCTCCCCGTTCCAAAAGCTGCTGACAAATATTGGATCCCAGAAAACCTGCCGCTCCGGTAAGTAAATAAAGTCTCTTCATCATAAACACCTCCATTTTCATATCATTGGCATCCGTTTCCGGATGACTGTCTGCTTAACTGTATGTCCTTACTTTAGAGGCGTTATGTTTTTGTTTTGCTTCCGAAATGTTAAAGAGTTGTTATTTCGGGCGGGAATTCTTCGTCAGAAACGAAAAAGGACCGCCGGTCAGGCAGTCCTCAAAAAATCAGCACTGTATAAAGAACGCACCGGCGTTCCTGCAGTACCCATATTTCTCATACATCTCTCCGGAGCCGCACGATAAAAGTGCTGCCTTCTCCCGGAGTACTTTCCACACGGATTTCTCCGCCCGCAATATCGATGATTCGTTTCACCAGGGCCAGCCCAAGTCCGTTCCCCTGCACAGAGTGGGATGTATCCCCCTGATAGAATTTATCGAAAATATGTCTCACTGTTTCCGGCGGCATACCGCAGCCCGAATCACGGACCGTAACGACAGCATCGTCATTTTCCATCTTCAGGGAAATGCCGACAGTCCCGCCGGGTTCCGTAAATTTGAAAGCATTCGAAAGCAGATTATTCCATACAATTGACAGCAGTTCCTTGTCCGAATTGATCAGCACATCATCTTCAATATCCGGTTCGATCCCGATCCCTTTTTCTTCCCAGACCGTTTCAAAGCCCAGAAGACATTCCGTCAGCTGACCGCCCAGATCGAACGTCTCTGATCTCATATGGATCTGCTGGTTTTCCAGGCGGTTCAGCCGCAGGATATTTGTGATCAGCGAATTCAGCCGCATCGCCGCACCTCTGATGATCCCGGCATACTCTCTCCGTTCTTCTTCGGAAAGATTCTCCGCATCCAGCAGGCTGCTGTAATTCTGTATGACGGACAGCGGCGTTTTGATCTCATGGGATACATTGGAAACAAAATCTGTCTTCAGCGTCTCGATGCTTCCCAGTTCCGCAATCATTGCATTCAGGTCGTGGATCATCCGATCCAGATAGTCTTCGCGATTTTCCTCATTATGCAGCGGATCGATCCGCACCGTAAAGTCACCGTGCGCCACCTTTTTGGTCGCCTCGGAGATGTTTTGGAGCGGCGTGTCATATACGGCCTTTATTCTTGACCGGATAAGCAGTGTGAGGAAAGACGCGGCTCCGATCCAGTAAAAAACCATGACGTGCGTCTGGACGATCGGTGACCAGCCGGCCTGGGCCATGCCGACAAGAATGGCCATCTGCACGCCTGCTGTGATCAGAAGAACGCTGAGTACGACCCAGAACATAGATAAAGGGAAACGGCTGCGGCTCTCCTTTTCGGAAACGGTCCTCATTTTGTCACCACCTTATACCCGAGTCCGTGAACGGTCTGGATCTCAAAATCATCACAGTCAGCGAGCTTTGCTCGCAGCTTCGTCATGTACACATCCACGGTTCGGGTCCCGGAAGTCGTTCCCGCATCCCAGAATTCATTCATAAGCTGCTGCCTTGAAAACGTTTTCTTCGGGTAGGAAAGCAGCTTATAGAGAATGTTGAATTCCCGGATCGTGAGGGATATTTCTTCTCCGTTCAGCCTCGCTGTATGTTCATCGAGATCCATGACAAATCTGCCGATTTCCAGACGATGGCTGTTGACGATCTTCGCGCGGCGAAGCAATGCCCCGATCCGAAGCAGCAACTCATCAAAATTGATCGGTTTTGTCATGTACTCGTCGATCCCGATCCTGTAACTTTTCTGCATGGAATGGATATCGTCCCTGGCAGTCATGAACAGGATAGGAATCTCACTGTTCAGGCTGCGGATCGTTTTCGCGAACTCGTATCCATCGATCCCCGGCATCATGATGTCAGAAATGATGAGATCAAAAACATTTTCGTACATTGCGTCATAAGCATCGTCTGCGTTCAGGCAGCCTGACACTTCATATCCGTTCCGATTCAGGAAAGTGCATACAGAGCGGTTCAGGTCTTTGTCATCTTCAACTACGAGCAGCTTTAACATCTCTATTTCACCTCAAAAATTGATATAGTCTGATTATAAATCCCGAATGTTAAAGTTTTGTTTAAGAATATCACTTTGCACATTCATCATAGATTTACATCACAAGAATTCTGCGTCAGAGACTGAAATCACGAGAATTCTGCGCCGAAAATCAAACCAGATCCATTGTATAAACATCCGCAGTGACCGGCCTGCCGGTCCCCCAGTCCTCTTCCTTGGTATAGAGATACTCAAATCCGATTTTAGTGAGGACCTTTCCGGACCCTGTATTATGAGGCATCGCATGCGCTGTGACGAGTTCCACTCCTGTATTTTCGCGAAGGAATTCCGTCAGGGCTATGGTCGTCTGTGTGGCAAGCCCTCTGTTCCAGAATTCTTCCGCAAACCTGCAGCCGATCGAAATCACCTTTCCGCTGGGTTTGTAATCATATAACTCCGCAAGCCCGGTGAGAACATCCGGCGCAGCTGTCTCAAATACTCCGTAAATACACTGGCGGTCCCTTTGAAGATCCATCGACATGATCACAGAAAGCGCCTCTTCCGGCGTTCCCTGACGTTCTGTGAGAAAGGTCGGCTCATACCGATAAACATTCGGATTTTCTATCATTTTTCTGAGCCCTTCCAGGTCTTTCTTTTCGAGACTCCTTATAATAATTTTTTCATTTTCAATAAGAATCATCATCAACCTCCGCTGCACGGCATTATAAAACCGCTCCGTAAACCTTATAATGGAATTGCACACAATCAGGAATAAAAAACCGCTCCGCATGGATACGCACAGAACTGCATGAAAATGTGCGGCCTTCGCCGTAAAGACCGGTACCGCAAACGAGCAAAGTAAAGATTACTTTGTCGGTTACTATAGCTTATAATTATATCAGAAATCACTCTGCATCACACAAGGAGGAGTCATATGTGGTCTGAAGAACGCATACAGGAAGTCATCCGTCGCCAGAACACCTTTTTTCGAAGCGGGAAAACACTCGATACCGCATGGCGGATCCGCCGGCTGAAAAGGCTTCGGCAGGCTGTGTGTGATCACGAAAATGAAATTCTCGCTGCTCTCCGCAAAGATCTCGGCCGAGCGGAAGCGGAGGGATATTTCTGTGACATCGGCACGGTCATTCTTGAGATCAACGAAATGATTGCCGGACTTCCCCGCTGGAGCCGTCCGGAGACCCACGCAAGCGGTATCGTCTGTTTTCCGAGCACGACGACAAAAGTCTATAAGATGCCCTATGGGACGGTCCTTCTGATCAGCCCCTTCAACTTTCCATTTACACTGACACTGGGTCCTCTGGCCGCGGCGATCGCGGGCGGAAACACCGCTGTCATAAAAACCAGCTCAAAAACGCCTGCGTGTACGGCTGTCCTGCAGAAGCTTATTGCAGAAGCTTTCCCCGAAAAATACATCGCCGTCATAGACGGCGGGCATGACACGGCAGACCTGTGCCTGAAGCAGCGATTTGACAAAATATTTTATACCGGGTCGCCCAGGATCGGGAAACATGTAATGGCGTGCGCGTCCGAACATCTGACGCCGGTAGCGCTGGAACTTGGAGGAGAGACCGGGAACTGGTGCGTGATCCGGAAAGATGCAGACATCCGGGACGCGGCGAGAAAAATCGCTTTCTTCAAAATGTGCAACAGCGGTCAGATCTGTATCAACATCAATCAGGTCGCTGTCGCGGAAGAGATTGCAGATCAGTTCATTGACGCACTGAAGAAGGAAATCACAAGACAGATCGGGACGGATCCGGTCAAAAATGAGGAGTATCCGCGCCTCATCACAGAGGCTGCCTGGAAGAAATGCGCAGATGAAGCGGATCTGTACCGGAGCCGCATCGTATTTGGCGGGTACGGTGATCCGTCTCAGCTTAAGTATGCGCCGACCCTCATTTACCCCGTAAGCGCGGACGAGGATATCGTTCGGCACGAGCTCTTCAATCCGCTTTTGCCGATCGTTCCCTATAAGGACAGAGAAGTCGGTCAGCTCCTTTCCGTGATCGCCGGGCGGGAGCACGGTCTTGCACTGTATCTTTTCACGAAGGATCTCAGGTGGGCAAAACAGGTCATGTCCACCCAGCAGTACGGAGGCGGATGCATCAACGAAGTATGCCTGCACATGATGGTCAAGGGCGTTCCCTTCGGCGGGACAGGCCATTCAGGCATGGGTGCCTATCACGGAAAATGGGGATTCATGGAATTTACGCATCCGTCCACCGTCCTCTTCGGGAGGACATTCGGAAATCTGCCGCTCCGGGAGCATCCGTACGGCGGAGCTGCCGGAGCCATAAAACAGAAAATCATCCGTCTGGTCGAACGGTGACAATACCTTCCGCTATACACCTGAAATCACGGAATTTCAACGTCAGCAACTTTTAGTTTTATGAGCGATGTCGTTTATGCAATAAGCCCTGCCGACAAGTTCGCAGCTTTCAGCTGCTCACTGTCGCGGCTTTCGCCGTATACGCACAGAACGGCAAATACTCTTACGTGAGCAAGCTCCCGACGAGCATTTGCCATTCTGTTCGTGCATGGCTCATTGCTTGCGCGCAGGTTAAAGTTCACGGATCATCGTGAGCATATCCAGATAGATCTCCTTCACATCCCTCTTTCGGGTAAGCCCTCCGTGGATCATCATATGATCCCCTATGAAATTCGGGTAAACGTTCCACACGCCGGGACGGAGATCGCTCTGATCCAGCGCTTTCTTCGTCTCTCCGAACGGAGCCTGTGCAGAGATCGTATTGACGAGCCCGTCATTTTTATGCCACGTGCTGTCGATCACCGTCCCGCCCTTCGTGGTACCGCTGTAACATCCGATCTGGGATGAACGCTTCACAAAGAACGGGTCTGTCAGCTTCAGGATCGGCTTCTGTATTCCATTCTTCGCTTCTTTCGTCGAGCAGCATGGCAGCGAAAAATAAAATACATCGGAAAATGTCGTCATATGCCGGTTCAGCTCCGCAGCATTGTCCACATGCATGTCAAAGTCGGCGTAATCCCTGATATCCCTGCCGTCCCTGACCGGAACAACGCTCCTGCTCATCAGCTTCGCGAACACATTGCTCCACCATGGCGCCTTCACTCTGTCGGGGTCGAAATTTTCGTCTTCAAACATATCATAGGCCGTTGTGCCGTTCAGCGGTGAGGCAATCGTGACAATGCCGCAGACACGCCCGATCTCTCCGCCCGAAAAGAACGGAGAAAGGCCGTCGTCTTCCGAGGCGTCCCACTCCTCTTTCGAGCCGTTGACAAGAATTTCCGAAAAGAGCCTGATCGTGGTCCCGCCAAAGGAATGCCCGATGAGAATAAGCTCGGTCTCATCCTCCATAGTGCACAGCGGACAGTCGGAAAAATCTTTTCCGAAACGTTCATGCCCGTATTCTTCACTGTGCCGCTTCCCGTAATCCACACGAGTCCCGTACAGCTGTGCATACAGCTCGCAGGCCCGGTCCCAGGCGCTGCCATGCGGCGATACCGACGCAGCATAGCAGTCGAACCCCTGATCACGCAGATACTGTATCAGATCCCCGTTTCGCATTCCCCAGTAGGGTTTCTTCGCATACTTTTCATCATAGCTGCCCCAGCCTGCAAGTCCGTGAACAAAAATATATTTTTTCATTTCTTTACGACCTCAATCCCTTTATCGACTTTCTCTCTGAAAATATCCGCGTCCTCCGCCTTTCCGACAATGCTGCCATAGTGGATCGGAATTGCGCATACAGGACGCATGGCGTTAACAAGGTCTGCCGCCCGGACGGCCGTCATGGTATAGGTTCCGCCGATCGGGACCAGCGCGATGTCACAGGAAACAGATTCGAGCTCCTTCAGTGCGTCCGTATCACCGGCTGCATAATAGGCCGTCCCGTCCATCTCCACGACGTAGCCGAGCCACCCGTTCCGCTTCGGATGGAAGGGCTTCAGCCTATTATAGGCAGGGACCGCATGGATCCTGATCTCTCCGACCGTCAGATCTTCCCCGGGCTTCATGACGAGGAGCTGCCGGCCGTTCACGACCTTCCTCGCCTCCTTTTCCATGGAAGCCGGTACGACAAAGACCGTTTTTTCATTGGAGACATTGGCGATCGACTCCGGATCAAAATGGTCGTAATGCGGATGTGTTACGAAAATAAGATCCGCATCCCCGGACGCCGCCGTGATCTTGAACGGGTCAAAATACAGGACCCGGCTGCCCTCGATCCGGATACTGCTCTGTGTGTTGACCGAAATGTGATCAGTGTTCATAGTGTCCTCCTTTCCTTATCTTCTCAGACAGGCGCTTGCAAAACTCTGCTCTTCACGGAAATTGTATGAACATTCAAACGGCTTCCGCGCCAAGAACTTCTAACATTCACTCAAGATGTGGAAAAGCATTCGCAAAAATCGTAAAC
>ODAJ012158714.1_pt1 | contig 15030 bp, 16 predicted proteins | sample 1539241 | NCBI WGS metagenome assembly ODAJ01 (sample SAMN02144231, study PRJEB22623) | gut metagenome | biome: sheep rumen | host: Ovis aries | place: New Zealand
TCTTCAATCATGGCAGTAGTCACGATCCAGTTTGCAAGCTCGTCCCTGATATCATCGATCGCATCCGCATTGGCCTGGATATCCCCGGCAAACCCTTGCACTTCTGAGCGGTACTGCTCCACCTGCGCATTGAAGTTTCCGGTAAGCGCCCAATACTGCGTATTGGCGATATCGATGCCAGCAGGTACGTGCTGCCTGGATGTATAGGAATTGCCCTGGTAAAGCACGATGGTAAGCGGCTCATACGGTGCCGAGTTATCCCAAGCGATAGATTCTTCGCCCATACGTCCGAAAACAGGCACGTAACGCGCACCGGTATACTCGCGAACATTACTCATTTTCGTTTACCTCCTTTACAGGTTCGATGGTCTCGTTTTCCTTTTCAATCGGTTGCAACTCGATAGGCTCCGAAATAACAGCAACATCCTCCGAATTGCCGATTGCATGCAAGCTGCTAGCTGCCTGCGTAATCGTGAAGTCCCATTCCCTAGTATCTGCGTTCCAACTCTTGGCGATATCCAGGTTCAATGCGGTACCCAATGCATCGCAGAAGTTATCGAAGCTCTTTTCCGTAATCAGCTCGTACTCGTATTGCATCTTGTAACGTATCGTGGCGGTTGGCGGTGCGCTCGTCGGCGCATCGCCAGTCGAGACGACCCAGGTTTCTGTACCGCCTGATTCGACCGAATAGGTGAGGTCGATTGGTGTCTCGAATTGCTCGGTCGTGGGCGTGGCAAGCTCGTATTGGAGTATCACGCCTGACAATTCCGCTTTCAGTGCTTCCGCTGATGCGACTGTGTTGTTTCTCAAACCAACCCTTCCAGCCATATCCCATAATGCGATTTTCAGGTCGGAATTAGGGTCGTAAACGCCCTGCGTCGATACGCTTCGATACCCGATTGCAAGACAGTTCTTCGGTTCTGCCCATGACCACGTGCCTACTTTCATGTTCTGCAAGCCGTTTCCGAAATACATACCATTTGAATTCGGGTCTGCCGTCCATGTAAGTGCGCCTAAATCAGCTGTTCCAATATGTCGTACAATTCCGTTTTTAGTCATCGCGTCCTGAATTGCGTTGATTCCTCGCAAAGTCTGCATCGGGAATGCAAGGTCGTTGATTCCCGCGATATTCGCATCGAGCAACCTCGGTGCGCTGTACGGCTTGTAATCGCTGCCGTATTGCGCTTCAAATTCCGTTGCCGTCGGTTCGTTACCAGCGCCATACTGTAATGTGAGGTCGAATATTTGACGTTTCCGCACATACGACTTCGATCCAACAGTCCAGCTTACACCTTGCGACGGCCTTGCATAGAATTGTGCCAGATGTGAAGCACCTGCCGTAATTGTGCATAAGACGTAAACTTTCTGCCAATCGTTCTGGTTTGTATAAGGTATTGAACTTTCTACTCTGCTATTTGTAATCCCAATTGGAGTATTAGTTGTGAAATCGCCTTTCATTTCGCAAATCAAAAGAACCTTATGACCCGTTTGCACATATGCGGGTAACGCATCCCCAATCCATAAGGCGTAATAATTAGTTGAATCAAGTGTACAGGTGAGTTCTATTACTCCATCGGCATCTATTTGCTTAGTGCAATTGTATACTCCTGATGTTGCATCGTTCGCAAGCTGATTCCAAACGACCGTGTTCCCCCGAACCTCCGAAATCTCGGCATCGCCCGAAGCACCGTCGAGCACATTCCGTGTCAGAAACGTCCCAGTAACCTCACGCTCAACATCGGTATAAGATTCAAGTTCGTTCACGGCTTGGATAAGGTCATGCACGGACGGCCTTACCTCCTGACCCCAATCTACATTAGCCATTGTCCTGCACCTCCTCGTTCTGCGTAATCGGCGTGTAAAGCGTAGTCTCGTTGCGTGAAACGCGCTGTTCCAAATCGTTCACAGTAGGTTCGAAGCCCTCCACGGTTTCAGTGAGCGCATTCACGTCGATATCCAATTGCTGCACGTGGTCGTTGAGGATTGCGAAGTCGCTATGGTATTCCCCGATATCGGGTTCCACAGGGCTTGCATTATCGACATTGAACATAAGAATGAGCCTGCCGTATTCCTCGCTGCCGTAGACGGCACCGGTATCGAAAACGATTTCATCCCAGCCGTTTTGCGGGATATAGGCCACGAAATAGCCGTCCATCGTCAGCCCGAACCATACGTTTTTGATAGATGCGGAAATGATCTCCGGCATATGCTCGGCAATCCATGATGCGAGCTGCTGTTCGTAGTAATCCAGGAAACCGCTTTCCTTGAACTTCTGGAATTCGGTCTCGAGCGCTTCGATGCTCGCATGATCCTTATCGACTTCTATACCGAGCATATCCGCATAGCAGGCAATACGGTGGATAAGGTCACACATCGCATGGATGCGCTGTTCTTGCGAATAGGTGTCCCAATACAGTTTTGGGATGGTCGCATTATCTGGCACCCATCCGAGGAAAGGCGGGATATGCCTGTAAGGTCTGCAGGGTTTGCAATCCATTTGCTCTACCTCCTAATATCCGTTCACTGCGAAAGTATACATGCAAGTAAAGAATTCTTCCAACTCATCGAGCAAAGCCGTGTCTATCGCTTTGAACTGCTCCATGTATGCTGTATAGCGCTCCACCGTCTCGCCTTCGCGCACCTTTTCCTCTTCGAAATCGGTTCCGTCACTGATGTAGTCGCTATTACCGGAAAGGAGCGTTTCAGGATACGCCGAATTGATGCGCCTGCCCTTGTAGTATTCATCTTCGACACCCAACGGCGCGAAACCCTGCGCCATGCGCTCGTACATCGGCTTGTACTTGGGCATGAGTTCATAGGCTATCTTCGTATGCAGCATCATGAACCACTTTTTAAGCGGTAGCAACGAGATCTCGCGCCAATAGAAACGCTGGATGAAGTAATCGCAAACGCGCTTGTACTGCTCTGGATCGTATGCGGCATCCGACCAATCCAGTTCCGGTCTAGACCAATCGAAAGATCCGTCTGCCACCAGCTCGCCCAAAGCGATAGTGTAAACGTCGTGCCATTCGGCCTTCCCTGTGTAGTTCTCGGCGTATTCGCGAATGCTATTCTGCTCCATTCCCATCACCTCCGATCAAACCATCCTGTGCCTGCGCTTCGATGTTATGCGTATAGTTGAAGTTATACGATTCCCAATCGTCATTGAAATAGACTTCCAGATCCAAGCCGAAGCGTTTCATCTTCCGGCAGAAGTCGCGTCGTGCGCCCAAGCAATCGAGAAGCATCACGTTCGTAGGAGCCGTGTTCGCCCGCGCTTCATCCTCTATCATGCGCTCGCCCTTCTCGAATGCCAGATGCGGGATGCCTAGGAACATCAATGCATCGTTCAGGCAATTCAGACGGCTTCTTGCCAGATCCTCGGTGATCAAAGGCACGTCGGTGTCTATCTTCTTGATGCTATCGACCAGGTTTCCCAATCCCTTATCGCCCAAGACGTATTCCTCGAAACCCGAGATCTGCTTCAACAGGTTTTCCAATTGGTTCACCTGCGCTTGCGGCGCGATCATCACGAACGGCTTTCGCTGATGACTCAGGTTGATATCCTCCGTGCGGTCGTAGCGCGTGAGCTTCTGCGCGTAGATATCGAGCGCATTCCAAGGATCCATGCGGCTTCTGCTGTAGTAGCAGATATCCCCTGTGTCCTTCGTCACATCGTAATTCGTCGCATCTCCCCATCCGGTGGCACGCCACTGCAAAGGATAGCCGTACACGTCGAAGCTTCCGTATGGAGAAGCGACAAGCGATTGCCAAACGTCGGGCAGATCCTTTTGATGGCAGATGGTAGCCATGCCGCATTTGAGCAACTGCATTTCGAAATAACGTTCGTCGCACGTGTCGGGCAGACCCACCCAACGGAATCGGTTCAAAGCCAGGGAAAGCAGCATCGAGAAGTTCTTGTAATACGTGAATGTATTGAGCTGCGCAGATTCCCATAGCTGCATCTTCTTCTTACTTCTGCCCATCATCTACCTTCTTCCATGCGGCTTTGATGCTCTCCAGCTTCGCGACGCTTGCATCATACTCTGCCTGAGCCCTTTTGTTTTCCAATTCCAAAGTATCACGCGCTATCGCCGCCTGCGCTTCGCTTGCCTTCATCCGTGCTTCGCTTTCGCGCTGGATCTGCTCGGCCTGCAGGCTTGCCAGCGCTTCGTCGGTTGCCTTCTCTCGCTCAAATGCGATTACCAATTGCATCTCCTCCGGCGAAACGGCTTCGCCGCGCCCCATCTTGCCGTATGCGGCATCTATTGTGTGCCGCTCGCTTTCAGTGTATGTGCGCATGATCTATCTCCAATCCATGTTCTCATAGATGCTCTTATGCCCGATGAACTCCGGCGATCTCCAAACGGTCACCCCGCCTAGGAGAAGGTAACGGATGCGGTCAACGTACATATCGGGAATATTGATGTTCGAAGTCCAGATATCGCTTAGCTTCCAATAGGTGAAGTACCTGCAAACGTTCCAATTGCCGTCGAAGCGCCATTGCCTGTTATACATGTAGCCATGACGTAGGAATTCATCGCCTGCATAGGAGATCGAATAATCATCCTGCGTCACGATGTTTGCGAAAAGTCCGTAAGGCCTTGTATTGGCGTATTCGGCATTCGAGAATTCGCCGTATTCGAACGGTGCTTGCAAAGCGGCCTGCGCAATTTGGTTGTCTACCGCACTCAATGCGGTATTCTGTGTGCGCACCGCGTTCGCCTTAGCTGTTGCATTGTCATTGTCCGCTATCGTCTTTGCCGTGCTGCGATCCCTTACCGCTGTGCCTGTGTAGGTATCTCCACCTGCTACCAACTCGTATGAATTTGCTGCATTGGCGTTCGTCGTTGCCGCGGAATTCGCTGCAAGCGTGCCTGTGAGTGTGTTTGCGGTCTCTAAGGCGTTGTCCATCTGCGTTTGCGCAATGGTGTTCTTAGTGGTGTTCAATGTCTGCGTCAAATCGCGCATAGCCGTATTGTTCGCTTCTTGCAGGCTCGCATTCGATGCAGATAGGTCGTTCGAGATGGCTGCACTCATCATCGCGTTTGCCGCCTGCGTACCTGCTCCGACCAACGACCCTACCGCACCCGCTATATTGCCGCTCAATGCGGATGCTACCGCGCTTACACCGCCTGTAACGACTGCAGACGAAGCTGCCAGGGTAGCCCTTTGGTTCTCTGCGTCTATCTGGTTGTTGGTCGTGCCTGCTATCACCGCATTGGCTGCCAACGAAGTTGCACCGGTTGCGACGTTATCGGCGCTTACATCCGCATCCATCCTCGTCTTGTCGGTCGTGTTGTTCGCCGTGTTAGCCGCCTTCTGCGCCGTCGCATTGGTGGTTGCAAGCGTTGCGCTGTTCCCTGCATTGGTGAGCGATACCGCTGCAGCATCCGTTGCATTGCTGTACTGCGCATCTGCAGATAGGTATGCATTGTTCTTGGCATTGTTCGCGCTTGCATCGGTTGACGCTTTGGTATTGCTCGCTGCCAGTCTAGACTGTTTCCGGTTGAAATGAGTGGCGTAATCGAACTCCCTTGCGCTTTCCAGCACAACACCGAATGTGGGGATATCCCACTCCATGAGCGTCTTGTACCAATTGCCTTTGATGCCGAAGCTGTTCGCAGATACATTCTTAAATGCTATCGTCCGCTTGCTGCCCTTGCCCGTGCTATCGATATAGCCGTTTATGTTCAGGCAATTCGCAACCAGGTTCAGACGTGAGATGAACGTAACATCGCCGTCCAGCGTTTCTATTCGGATCTCCGTCTCGTTGCCCTTCTCGTCTGCCAGCTCTATATAGCTGTAGGGATAGGTGTACAGTTTCGCTATCTGCTCGTATTCTTCCGGATAAGGCCAATTGGACGTATCGAGCGATAGGATCTCGTTGGAAACGTATTTCGTGGTAACAGGGGTGCAAACCGTCTGGCAGAACGTGAACTGCGTTCCGAGCGTCAACAGCTTCTCCGAAACGAAGAAAACCGCTTTGACGGTCTGCATGAATTGCGGCGCTTGCGCTGCGATTCTCGATAGATGCCCGTTCAGGTTTCCCACGTCCACCGAATGCGCGTAATAGGTAGGCGATCCGTCGATTGCATTGTTTCCTGCAGGCGTGTTCCATGTGCTTGCCGCTTTCGTTCCCCATGTCCCCTGCGGGTTTCCTGTAGACAGGATGACGGCTCTAACGTCCGTTGCATCGTTGAAAACTATCTCCCCGGCTGTCTTTCCGATGTAGCTTGCGTTCTCGTTGACCGCATCGGGCGAAAGCAGATAAGAGCAGTTATCGACCGGATCCGCCAGGTAATCGTCCGCGCTTACGGCCTGCATCGGCGCATGCCCGCGCTCCAATACCATGCCGGAGATGTTCAAATCGTATATGAACGTCTGCCAAGCATCCAGGATCAGATGCAGTTTCGTGCTGTTCGGCGCTATGAATTCCACCTCTCGGATGAAATAGAACCATCGGCGCAAGCCGTCTTGCGTCTCGTATGCTACAGGCGAAGCGTCGTTTGCGAACAGGTTGTAGTCCACGACAAGGTAATTGTATTTGACGGCAACATCGAACGGCACCGGAACATCTATCTTGTTCTCCCTATGCAGTTCTTTGAACCGCGTTTCGAAGCGGTAGCATTCCGTGTCCGGAATGGCTTTGAAATACGCATCGCGGTTCTCCTTGTCCTCGAAATACACCACGTTTCCCAATCCGGGGATGATCGATTGCCCTACGCGCACCTCTCCCACGTCCCACGGTACGGAACAGAGCTGCAAGCTCATTTGCGCTGCATCATAGCGCCTGTAATCGAAATCGTTTGCAAATTTATATACATCGATGTTCCCTGCATCGGGAAACGAGCTGTCTGATAAATGCGGGAAATTCCTAGCCATATCGGAATACCTCCAATCTGGAAAAGCATAGCAAAATGAAAAGCGCCCTGCAATTGCAAGGCGCTTTCCGAAGGATAGGAGCGATGCCGATTAACCTTCGAGCGTAGCGACCCTATCGTCGAGATCGTCGATAGCCGCGTCGATTGCTTCGGGATCGACTGTGCTATCCGGCTCCTCGGTGTAGACCAGATACGGATCGGTCTGCACAACGGTATCCTTTGCACCGATGGCAGCAGGTGCTGCAACGGTAGCAGCGAACGTATCCGTGTAAGCCGTGGTAGCCCCGGACGGATTGACATAGACGCTCGTAAGCGTAACCGTAAGCACATCGCCTGCAGCAAGACCCGTTTTCTGGCAATGCAGCGTGCCGTCATGATCGACGTAAGTACGCTGGTTGATAGGCACTGCAACCGTGGATCCCCCGCTGGTACGGGATGCGGCGACATTGAACAGCGCCGCGTCGGGCTCGACTGCGATCCTGCCATCTGCACCTGTGCCTGCAAGATCGTAATGCAGCTGCAGCGTCCCGCCCATCTCGATGGTGCCGCTATCAGGCGAGAAGGTCATACCGGTAGGCGCAATGGTGATGGTCTTGACGTTGGTAGCCGCTTCGGTGGTAAGCAGTATCGCATTCGCCAGGGGGTTAACGCCGATGATCTGATCATGGAACAGGTTGTATTTGTAGGAGCGGTTATCGGGATTGTAGAACGGAGGTTCCACCCCGTACCAAACATCGCGCGCATAGATGAAATCATCGGACGTGACTGCGGCATAGACATTCGGGATGGGAAACTCCGGAATCTCGATGATCCTGTATTCGATATCCGCTTTATCCAACTGGAAAACGGCGCTGAGCGCTTCGACATCGACATAGCTTTTCGTTTCCGGGGTCAACCAGACCACGATCGAGCTGCCGTCATTCGCTTCGAAAACAGGAACATCGATATGGTTGTAGAGCATGGACGGGAACTTCAAACGGCCTGCGATGGCGCGGATCTTGCGCAGAAGCTCCTTTGCAGTCGCCTCGGTCGTAGGTGCTGCGGAAAGCGTCTCGCGGTAAATGCCGCCCGGCAAACGGCTGTCTGCTTCTGCGAAGCATTGAACCATCGTGATCATCTCGTCGTAGTTATCGGAGCTTCGGGCGGTTGCGAACGACTGCATGAGCAGCTCCTCGAAACCGTAACCGTCTGCGGAAAACGCACGCATCAGCTCGAACTTGTTCCACGACCACGCATACTGACGGTGCTGGTTGACCGAGTAGAACCACTCCTTGATATCCAGGCGCTCTACCTTCAGGAGAAGTTCGGAGTCCCACTTGGGCGTTCTTGCCTGCAGCCAATTGATAGCCAGATGGCGCTCGGTGTTGCCGTATACGTAATCGCCGCCGAGCGCACGTTTGAGCGCCCTGAGCGGGTTCTCGAATTCCTGTCCTTCGACAAACGTTCCGATGATCCCGTTGAGCAATCCGGAGAACTGGTTGAACAGATCGTTGTTCATAGGCGCGAAAAGGGCATCGACGGTTGCAGCGTACCCGGCAACGGAGGGGTTCGGGATGCGCTGCTGGAAATCGTTACTGCCCTCGAGCCACGCGCTTTCGAGAATGGTGGAGTTCTTAACAGCCACTTCAATCACCTGCCTTGTTTAGGTTTACCGATTTCTTTCCCGAGATCGGAAAGCGGAACATAGTCATCTGCAGGTTCATCCTGCTGCGCCTTGGGCGTTTCGTCGGTGATCTGCACGCCTTGCGCCACAAGCATGTTGAGCTGCTTCGTCAGCTGTTCCGTCCGAGACAGAAGCGCTTCGATCGTGCTCTGCTGCTGCTCGATTATCCTTCCCTGCGCGTCTCCGCCTTCGTCGCCGCTGCTGGCAGCGTCTGCAGGGTTTCCCGATCCGGTCGGTGCAATGGTATCATCTGCCGCCTTCTGTTGCAATTGCGTCGTTTCCTCCGCTGGTGTTGTTTTCTCGTCTGCCATCGTTCCATGTCCTTTCTGTATCCGATTATCTGTACGGCTATCATGGCGCAAAGACCGCCCAAGCCGAAAGCGAGCATATGGGAGAAGAAACCTACCATAGCGACTTCGCATAATCCCAAAGCACAAGCGCTATCAGCGCCATTACTATAGTTTCCAAGATCAGCATGATTGCTTCCCCTCGCCCCATGCGCAGAATTTATCTCCCATGCTTTTAACATCTTCGAAGTCAAACAACGTGCAATAGTCGCTGAACTCGTCTGTAGCGAGATACTTGCAATTCCGGCACCGCACGACTTGAACACGTGGAATGGAGATTATGCCGTTTTTGTCCATCATGGGTTCGCCATTTGTCGCATAGATGTACTCACTCATGACTTTCTCCCCAGAATTCCCGATGGGTTCTATCGATGCAAAGCCGGGAATATGCCGGGTACTTCTGCAGGAATGCGCCCAAAGCGTCTTTGCGCCTGCGCCAAACGAGCGTGGTTGTAATGGCTCTGCCAGTCTCGAGATCGGTAACGACCCAGAAACCCGCTTTGCCCTTATGCACGCCGATGCCCACGTTATCCACCCGCTTTTCCCCATCGATGCAATCGATAAGGGCTGTATAGCCCTTTACGCGCTCCATGCCGTCTTTGGTGCGGATATTGAACTCGTGCCGTTCCAAGAGATCTTCCAACGAATCGACTGTATACATTTCGTTCACCTTCCCGTAAAGCGAACGGCTACCGATAGAATCACCGATAGCCGTTCATGTATGGCAGCTTTGGAAACTAGGCAACTCACCCGCCCGAATTCGGCTTAATGCCACGGTTGCACGCTGGTACCCATCACAGGTATTCGGATCCAGATCTATGCTGAAAGCGCCCCGCTACCTGCCGCCGATGCCATTATAACCTAGAACGGCATTCCATCCTCGTCATAGTTCTTGGAAGCCTTGCCCTTCTTAGGCTGCTGCTTTGCGCTCATGAAATCGAGATCGTCCACGATGATGGAAACGCTCGAACGCTTCTCGTCGCCCTCGCCGTAGGTCGAATAGCGCAGATGCCCGGCGATAGCAACCCGGATACCCTTCTTGATGCTGTCCTGCAAGCCTGCAGCACGCTTTCCGAAAACAGCGCAATTGAAGAAATTCGGCACGCTGTCCCATACCTCGGTTTCCTTGTTGAACCGGCGCTCGTCGACTGCGATACCGAACGTGATGCAGTTCGTCTCGCCGCCATGCTCATGCACCTTGCAATCAGCCGTGACGTTGCCTACCAGAAAAACCTTGTTGATAGCCATTGCTACCCCTTTCTATCATGCACGCGCCTTTTGCGCGATGCGTCCTACCAAACACCTATCAGATCGAGCCACCAATGCATAAGCTGCTCCACGTCATCGTCGGTCGTTTCGACCCCGTAAGCATCCAATACATTGGCAATCATGCATGCGAAGTGCTCCGGCGATAGCACGCGGAAATTGCAGATGCTATCGTCATGGCCTTTGAACATATCCTCATGGAAAACGGTGGCGCTTATCCTCGGTTCGCTCCAATTGCTTTGAAGTTCGCAGAACACGTGGACTGCCCACGGTTTCGGGCTCTTGCGCTCCTGGTATATCCAAGCCTGCTTTATCTTGCGTCGCTTCTGCATTGTTCCATCCTTACGTAAGCAGATGCCGGGAACCGCTTTCGCAGTCCCCGGCTTCTGTGATGTTTAAATTCCCAGATAAATGATATCTTCGAAGCATTGAAAAGAATTCAAGTGCTGGATAGCGTCTTTCCTATTGAGACGCTTCATCGCCGTTCTCGGAAGAATGGGATTGACCGAATACAACCTGAACAATCCTGTGTGAATCTGCACGCGCTGGTTAGGATCGTAGAAATTGATGATTGAAAGAATATCCTCGCATCTGAACGGCAAACCTTCATCAAATTCTTTTTGAATCAAGCAAAACATCTTTTCCATTTCCCGCTTCATTTCCGTTCCCTTTCTCTTGGCTCCTTGCCCGTTGCGGTATTTCCCGCTGGAATCAGTATAGACCATTGCTTAATGACTTTAAGCGAGAATTTCAAAATATTTCAGTTAACGCCTAGATACCCCAGCAGCTCATGGAAGCTCTCGCGTACATATGCGCTCGAATAACGAAGCCCGCCTATGTAATAGGTTTCCTTCAAGATCTCCAAAAGGCTATCGACGCGCCTTAGCTTTCCGTAATCTATGCAGCCGTCCTTCTTGGTGAGCGTGTATGTGCTTTTCGCTTTATCCTTCGGTATGTGTTCGTTCACGTAGAAAAGGCCGTGCTTGTAATCTATCCATATGGCGTACTTTGCCTTGTTGAATACAAGCGCATAGGCGAATTTCGCATTGCCCGGTTTCTTCGAGATCTCACCGCCCGTCGTATTCTCGAAAACGTTATCGAACATCATCCTTCCCTCGTCGGTGTTCGATAGCATCCTGCCGACCAGAGTTTTCTCCCGGCGCTCCTGTGCATCCCATGGCTCCACGTAATGCAGCAAAGTATGTTTGTCGTTGTACCAGTGATAGCCGAAAGAAGGTATGCGGTCTATCCCAAGGAAACGGAAATACGGTGCGGTCATATCGCAGGCATTCCCGAGCAGATAGCACTTGTATCTGTAATCGCTGCCCGGTTGCTGTCGCGAGATGGTATCGAGCAGATTCGCAAGGATCAGGAATTCATCGCGCAGATAGCTATGGTACCTGTCTTTGGTGTCGATCACTGCTTCATCGAATATGAACCGGTAGGGTTTCGCAAAGGTGCGTTTCTTCTCCTGTTGGAATGCCGATAAAGCGACGAAATACGCTATCAACTGCCAGTCCGCTTCATTCTCGGTGCCGATGTTCACATATGCGCAGTGCTTTTCCACTTTGAATGTATAATCGGTGTAAAACCCGTCTTTCTGCAGCTTGTCGAAATAACCGCTCTCTATATCGTCCCGTTCGGTTTTCGTCCGGCAGATCTCGCAAAACGGTACCTTGCGCGTGAAATAGTCGTAGACGCATTGCAATCTCAATCCGAACGTCTTTCCGATGTTCTTACCGCCGATGACCAAGCAGATCTCGCCGTTATCGCCCGTCTGCCGAGAGAACGTCTTATCCCATCTATAAAACTTGTCTGACCATGTCAGTGCCATATATACCTCCGCCCGTGATGATCCTCGGTTCATCGTCTATCGTCGGCCTGTTCGCAACCGCATAGGCTATGTTTCCCCGATGCTCTTGTTTCCTCGTATCGTTCGCCATCTTCGCCATCGGGAACAGCGCCAATGATGCAGGCTCAACAACGTGGTATCTGTTTCCTTGGTAATCCTCTACATCTGCCGATACGATATCGCCCCATTCCGGAAACGCCCGCGAATGCAGATGCAAGAGATCGTACGAATAGGTCACGTTGTACCCCAAGAATTCGTCACAGATCCGACCGAATGGCATTCCCTGCGCATATAGCTTATCTGCCAATGCATTTATATTCTTCGTCGGAATACCTGCGATGGTGAAATCGATATGACCGTCATCCATATGGCAATAGGCTTTATTCCATGCAGCGCAGAAATACTTCGTCTCGAACTCGAATTCATACCAGCCGATGCCGCTAAGTTCGTCGTACAAATCCGGGTAGGTTTCCATTACCCGTTGCGTCACTGTATGCTTTCCTGCATCTATCGCACAGCCTAACGGCTCGAAGCATGCTATTGCATCCTGCTTGCACATATCCGGTACAAGCGCCTTTATGCTATCTGTATCGCCGTTGATGATATCCAGAGCGTAGGGATCCAGCAATTGCAGCGCGATATGCTGGACGATCCTAGACCACCCGACTATGCGCTGACCGTATTGGTAATGCGCCTTGCAATGCTTCGGCGCGTTGCATATGCCGTTCTCGCCTACATATGCGATGCCGTCGGGAGTGAGTACGGTATCGCGCCTGTATTCGTTCGAAGCTTCGATGCCGTAAAGGCTGTTGAGATCTGCTTTGAGCGACATATAGACGTTATCGACTTCTGCATCGTCTATGGTGCCGTTTGCCATGCCGTCTATTACGAAATCCGGAATGCCTATCGTTTCCAGATCTGCCCGATCGGCAACGCACCCGTTCTTCTTGTACTCGTTTCTGCAGCGTTTGAAAATGTTCTTTGCCCTGTAGAACTGCATAACGGAGATAACAGCCATATCGGACGGCCTGACGAAACGGCTTGAAACGTAACCGCTTACAGCTTTGACGCTATCCCACTCGTAAGCCTGCCATATCTCCCATATCCCGAGCTCGGTTAGGTATATACGCGCTTTGCCCGCGCTGACGAGCTTTCCGAATGCGTAAACGGGATCTATCGCGCTATCCTTGCAAGGGTTGGTCGATCTGAATTGCTGATTGTCCTGGTTATCTTCGTTCAGCTCGAAATCGCATTCCTCGAACCTGGTAGATGCAAGCGGGAAGATGCCATGCCGTTGATACAGGCTGCCTTCCCTAGGTCTCAGGTTCTCGAATTCGAAGCACGCATAGCATGCGAAAAGAAACGGTTTCGCCCAATGCGCCAATATCCAAGCGCTATCGCGCTTACCGATAAGATGGAATATGTTCTCGAGCGTCTTTCGGTTCGCTTCTCTGAAATCAATAGGCACCTTATGGGAAACCATTTGCGCCGGATGCATCGATGCCGCATCGAAACCGAGCACGCTGAACGGCTGGTTTTCCAATTCATACGCTTTCGATGCATGGCTCATGCCTACGAATGTGAAACCTCCGCGCGTTGCCGCGCTCATATGGAACAGCTCGTCATCGGTTTTCGGCTTCTGTGAATCGTTGAGCCATATCCAGAACTTCGAAACGGTGTACTTGCGATGCTTTCCCCTGACGGATCCGAAACGAACCTTGCGCCTTTCGCGCACTACGCCCGTCTTGGTTATGACCGTATGCCCCAGCTTCGTGCTATCGATATCCGGGTTTCTCTTTATCCACCATCCGAGCCATGCCAGAAGCGCATAAACATCTTTGCATGCGTAATCCTTTTCTTCTGCAGATAGCGGTGTTTCAGGCGTGCGGATAAGGTCGTAATCCCATTCCCCGACCGCTTTGCAGTAACCGCAATCCTCGCCCATTCGCTTCAAACTCTGCTGCGAGAAAAGCAGCGTATCCCAAAGCGCAAGACGCGGCTTTCCGTTATCATCAAGCACAGTGAAAACAATAGGTTTCCTGCATGATTTGGCTGTTACCCTGACGTTCCTGCCCGATAGGTAAGGCGAGAGCGCGTACATATCGAATGCCAGGTTATGGCACACGATGACGGGTACATAACCGTAATCGGTTTGCGCTATATCGTCGAAGCACGCATATAGGTCTACCGCATGCCTGAAAAGGCTGATATTCGTATGTGCTTCAATGTTCTCTGCCGATACCGAATCAATAGGGCAATCGAGCAAACCTAGCTGATGCAAGACGGGATACGCGAAGATGCCCTGCTTCCCGTTGATGTTGCACGTCTCGCTATCGTATGCGCCTATGATCCGGTATTCCCTTTGCTTCTTGCGTTTCATAGGCTTATGCGAAAGCCAGGGCGATAGCAGATGCTATTTCGTGATACGAATACAAGGGCTCGTCATCGGCATAAAGATCTATTCCCGCCGCTGCGATAGCGTCGAGAACATCAGCCATCGAATCGACCCCGAATTGCTCCATGATCGCATGATCCCGCATCGAATAATCAACATCGCCCCATACTTCGGATAGGGCAGCATACAGCCTTTGCCCTGCTTCGCCTTGCAACAGTATCCGCGCTTCTTCCTCTCGTCTGCTCTCGTCATCTTGGAATGCGCCTGCAGTAGCTTGATTCGATTCGCGCATGAGCCTGCTTTTTGTCGAATCGGATAGCTTCTTGGATCTTGTACGCGGATTGAGCGTCTTGGATAACCTGTTTATTATGCTGCTTTTACCTGCTTTTGCAGGATCATCGTACAATGCTACCGCCTTTTCCAAACTGGTACGCGCCAATTGCTTATACCTGGATGCTTCGATGCCGCTTGCCTGCCGTGCCTTCTTCTCGTATCGCTCGGCTTGCCTAGCGTAGCGCCTGCGTGCGTTATATACATCATCGCCTGCTTTTCTTCTTCTTGCCATAAAATCACCTTCCCGATATGATTATTAAAGCCTTTTAATCATATCACTAGTAAGGAGC
>ODAJ012187378.1_pt1 | contig 15027 bp, 23 predicted proteins | sample 1539241 | NCBI WGS metagenome assembly ODAJ01 (sample SAMN02144231, study PRJEB22623) | gut metagenome | biome: sheep rumen | host: Ovis aries | place: New Zealand
GCCGTCAGGGGCGACAACATCGTCGCCCTCTTCCAGAAACTCACCCAGGTGCGCGACTCCATCAACTTCAACCAGCTGCCCATTCCCTTCCGTTGCGTGGCAGCCGACGTGAAGTCGTGGAGCGAAGTGGTGCTCGACCGAGGCAACCTGCCACGCGCCATGCGCGCAAGCATGGCCATCCCCGGAGCTTTCAAGCCCGTAAGAATGGGAAAGAAGGTGCTCGTTGACGGCGGGCTGCTCAACAATCTGCCCGTCGATGTGGTGCGCAGCATGGGAGCCGACGTGGTCATCGCCATCGACCTGGCCCAAGAGAAGCCTGGCGAACGGCGCGACTTCTCGCTCAAGGACACCTTCGGCATTGGCGGAGTGATAGACTGGGTGGTTTCGCGACCCGACGTGAAGAAGTATCACGAGAACCGTGCCGCCACCGACCTCTACATCAATCCAAACCTGGGCGACTACGGAGTCACCAGCTTCAGCCGCGAAAGCATCATCCACATGATACAGATGGGCGAACGCGACGGACGAACCCACTGGAAGGCACTGCTCGAACTGAAACGGCGCATCGGACTCTGACACCGCCCAAGCCAAGGCCACGCCCGGAGACGCCGCAGCCGTTGCCCGCACAAACATTGGCACGTTCGGCACACCTGCCAGGAAAGCCTGCTTTTTTGGCTTTTCAGCATGGCGAAAAATTTTCTAGAAAATCTGAACGTATCGTCGTGAGATAAAAAAATATCTCCCGACGATATTTTTTTATCGCCCGACAATATTTTCAATCCCGACGACGACACGGAATCATTGGCGCAAACAAGATGACAAACGGCATTTTTAACATAACGTAACTCTATGGGAAAAATAATCGGAGAAAAGTTTGGAACTTACTCATATTTTTCCTACTTTTGCGGCACAATCTTTTACACATTGTTAATCTAACTAATATCTGTACTATGGAAGTTGAAAAAATCATGCAACACCTGGAGGCAAAGCATCCAGGAGAATTGGAATTCTTACAAGCCGTGCGCGAGGTGCTCGAGTCCATCAAGGACGTTTACAACCAGCACCCCGAATTCGAAAAGGCAAAAATCGTTGAGCGCATTGTTGAGCCGGAGCGAATCGTGACGTTCCGTGTGCCCTGGGTGGACGACAAGGGCGAAGTGCAGGTGAACATTGGTTACCGCGTACAATTCAACAGCGCCATCGGCCCATATAAAGGCGGTCTGCGCTTCCATCCATCGGTGAACCTCTCCATACTGAAGTTCCTGGGATTCGAGCAGACATTCAAGAACGCCCTCACCACACTCCCCATGGGCGGTGGCAAGGGCGGTTCGGACTTCGCACCGCGCGGAAAGAGCGATGCCGAAATCATGCGCTTCTGCCAGGCTTTCATGACCGAGCTCTACAAAGTGATAGGCCCCGACATGGACGTGCCGGCTGGCGACATCGGAGTGGGCGGCCGCGAAATTGGCTACCTCTTCGGCATGTACAAGAAACTCACGAGCCAGTTCCACGGAGCCACCCTTACAGGCAAGGGACTTGAGTGGGGCGGATCCATCCTCCGTCCTGAGGCTACAGGATTCGGTGCGCTCTACTTCGTCAACCACATGCTGACCACCCACGGACTCGACATCAAGGGCAAGACCATTGCCCTCTCGGGATTCGGCAACGTGGCTTGGGGTGCTGCCAAGAAGGCCACCGAGCTGGGTGCCAAGGTCATCACCATCAGCGGACCCGACGGATACATCTACGACCCCGCCGGACTCGACGCAGAGAAAATTGAGTACATGCTCGAACTGCGCGCCAGCGGCAACGACGTGTGCGCTCCCTACGCCGAGGAGTTCGAAGGCTCCACCTTCTTCCCCAACAAGAAGCCTTGGGAGCAGAAGGCCGACATCTATCTGCCCTGCGCCACTCAGAACGAACTCAACGGCGACGACGCCGACGCCATCCTGGCCAACAAGCCGCTGTGCGTAGCCGAAGTGTCCAACATGGGCTGCACAGCCGAGGCTGTGAACAAGTTCATCGCCGCTGGTCAGCTCTTCGCTCCGGGCAAGGCCGTCAACGCCGGCGGCGTAGCTACGTCGGGACTGGAAATGACACAGAACTCCATGCGAATGGCGTGGACAGCCGAGGAAGTGGACCAGAAACTCCACCAAATCATGGCAGGCATCCACGAGCAGTGCGTGAAGTACGGACGTGAAGATGGATACATCAACTACGTGAAGGGTGCCAACGTCGCCGGATTCATGAAGGTGGCACACGCCATGATGGCACAGGGCATCGTCTAACGGAGACGACGCAAACCCGGAGACAGAAAAAAAAGAGGGCAGAAGCTTCTGCCCTACTCCACTTTCCGTCTCGAAAAACAGAATGACACTAAAGACAACAATATTTATTGCATTTCTGACCTTGACAAGCTTTACCCCTCTGCAGGCTCAAACGCAGAAGGGTAAAGCTTCATTTTATTCCAGAAGAGCCACAGGAACAAGAACAGCCAACGGCGAAAGGCTGCATCACGACAGCCTGACTTGCGCCCACCGTACTTATCCCTTCGGCACACGCCTGCTCGTAACCAACCCCGCAAACGGGCGGCAGGTCATCGTGCGCGTAACTGACCGCGGCCCATTCGTGCGAGGACGAATCATCGACCTCTCCTATCGCGCCGCCAAAGAACTGGGCATGATTGCCGCTGGCATCGCCATGGTGACAGTACAGCCCTACAGGCAAGCCGTGGGCATACCCTACAAGCCCGACGACGAGGACCTGAAACTGCCCGAACTCGACTTCGAAATGGCCGACGTCAGCTATAGTTTCATTCCCGAATGGCAAGACCGCGACGAAACGCCCGCCGCCGCTGAAAAGGAACTGCCCAGGAAGGTTCTGAAACACAACAACAACCCCTACTCCACGGCTTCGAAAAGAACTCAGTTCCCGGCCAACGCGCCCATCGACGAACAGCCCGCAAACGAAGGTGCGCAACTGCCCGCAGCAGCCCTCAAACGACAGGCTGCCACAGGCGGACAGCACCCCAAGCATTCTGCCAACAAGCAGAGCAGTGCCCGGCAGAAAGCGGAGAACAAGCCCCGAGCAGAAGCCAAGCCAAAAGCCGAGGCAGAAAAAAACGCTCAAGAATCTTCCTCGTGGAACATTTTTGAGCGTCTGAAAAAATGGGGGTTGGGAAAATGATCACCTTACCGTCGGAATGCTGATTTCCTCAACATTCGACTGCAGCTGGCCATTGCCTTGGGTGGCCTGCACACGCAACACAATCTCGCCGTTCTTCACCCGCTTGCCAGCCTTTACCATCGCCGTGTAGCGTATGCCCTTGCCGGGAGCCAGCGACTCCACCCGTGCATCGGGCGACACAAAGATGTTCTTGGCGCCGGTTACCTCGACCACGTGCGGACGGACGTCGCGCAATGGACGGTTGGTGAAGTTGCGCACCTCGAACACCAACCGCATCACCTCGTTCGACTCGAGCTGTTGGTTGCGGTTGTCGTCCAGAATGCGCACATTGCTAACCACCAAGCCCGTGGAAGTGTCCAAGTTGCTCGTTGACGAAGAGAAGCTGCTGCCAACAGCACCTGTAGAAGCGTCATTGAAGTTGTTGCCGTTGCCACTCTTGAACTCAATGCGGTCGTCACCGCTGTTCGACGGGTCGTACTCAACAGCGTTGCCGTTGCTGCCATTCAGCTGGCCGTAGTTGTAGTCGCTGTCATAACCTGCACCGTTGCCATAACTACCATAATTGCCGCTGCCATAGCTTCCATAATTGTCATTGTCGTAACGGCCGTAGTTGCCACCACTCTTGCGGGCGATGCGATTCTGGACCTCAGCACGTTTCTGCTGCACACGCTCCTCCTGAGCACGGTCGGCTGCATTGCCAATGGCTGCACCTACCACCGCACCACCGGCCATACCCAGGATGCTGCCCCAGTCGCTGCCGCGAGGACCATCGTTCAGACCACCAATGGCCGAACCCAAAATACTGCCCAGCATAGAGCCCGTGTAGGCCCCGCTGGCCGTGTAGCTGCCGCAGCTGCTCATCAGCAGAGCGCCTGCCATTGCATATACAAATACTTTCTTCATTTTCGATTTCAGTTATTCGTTATCGTTTCTTTTTGTCGTTACAGTAGTCGTTACAGTAGCCGTTACAGTAGTCGGTAAAGATGTCGGTAACGCTATCCGTTGTCGCTTTACATACTGTTTCACGTTGCAAAAATAAATAATAAATGCAAAACAACATGAGGAATTTCCCCAAAAAATGCGGGGAAAACCCTAAAACATCCCAGCAGCGCCCCTCATCACCCAGTTCATCACCCATAAGAACCTCTTAAACGCAAGAGAGGATGCACCGTTTTGATTGGTGCATCCTCCCGTTCTATGTCTTTAAATCGATCAATCATCCCAAACACTAATGGAACTGGGCATGCTTTCGTCATTATCCTCTTCATCCTCAAAACCGACGGTGTTTTCTTTCGAAAATTCATCGACAGAAACACCAGGAGTGATGATTTGCATTAATCTGTCTCTCATGATCAATTCTTTAATGTTTGGCCTTTTATAAACCCTTTTCATAATACATACTTTTTTTGATAGTCCTGTATTCTACCTTTCTTACACATGACGATGTCACTCGGCAGACTTCGCAACATGGGTACCGTAAATGTTATCATACCCTTTCCATTGCATCACAAGATGCAAATCCACACTTTGCGTAATGAACTTGTTTCTCGCCAGAACTACAGTTGAAAACATCAGTTAGAATTCAGAAAAAAGCCCGAACCTTTGGGTACGGGCTTTCTGGTATGTAGCTTAAAAAGTCGGTTGCCTGACTTATTCTGCCTTTGCTTCCTCAGCAGCAGGTGCTTCAGCTGTCTCAGCTGCAGGAGCCTCAGCCTTGGGTGCAGCCTTGCGGCTACGGCGAGTTTTCTTGGCTGCCTTGGGAGCCTTGGCCATGTTCTCATCGAAGTCAACCAACTCGATGAATGCAAGAGGAGCAGCATCGCCCTGACGGGTACCGAGCTTGATGATGCGGGTGTAGCCACCGGGACGGTCGCCCACCTTTTCGGCAACAGTGCTGAAAAGTTCCTTGATGGCTTCCTTGTTCTGCAGGTAGCTGAACACTACACGACGCGAGTTGGTGGTGTCGTCCTTAGAACGGGTGATGAGGGGCTCAACATACTTCTTGAGTTCCTTGGCCTTTGCGAGGGTCGTAGTGATTCTTTTGTGCATAATCAGCGAGATGGCCATGTTGGCAAGCATGGCATGACGGTGAGATGCAGTACGGCCCAGATGATTGAATTTTTTTCCGTGTCTCATTTTTTGTTTTTGATTTGTGAGGGAGCGTGGAAATTACTCCTTCTCAAGTTTGTACTTTGAAATATCGGTTCCAAACGACAGATTCAGACTCTCGAGCAAATCATCAAGCTCTGAAAGCGATTTCTTACCAAAGTTGCGGAACTTCAAGAGGTCGGTCTTGTTGTACTGTACCAAGTCGCCCAACGTCTCCACATCGGCTGCCTTGAGGCAGTTGAGTGCACGAACACTGAGGTTCATGTCAACGAGACGGGTCTTGAGCAGCTGGCGCATGTGGAGAATCTCCTCGTCAAACTCCTGATTGCCTTCGGCGTCGTTGTTTTCCAACGTAATCTTCTCATCTGAGAAGAGCATGAAGTGGTAAATCAGGATTTTGGCAGCCTCTTTGAGTGCGTCCTTTGGGTGAATGGAACCATCCGTAGTAACTTCAATTACAAGTTTGTCATAGTCGGTCTTCTGTTCGACACGATATGGCTCAACCGTGTACTTGACGTTGCGGATTGGGGTGTAAATAGAATCGATGGGTATTACGTTCACATCGGTGCAGAACTCACGGTTCTCGTCGGACGTGACATAGCCACGTCCTTTGTTGATAGTGAGATCAATCTGCATGGATGCTTTGGCGTCTAGATGACAAATCACCAAATCTGGGTTTAACACTTCAAATCCAGTGAGATACTTGCCGATATCACCAGCTTTGAATTCAGTGGAATTCTCTACGGTGATACTAACTTTCTCGTTCTCGAATTCTTCTACTACTTGCTTGAATCTGACTTGCTTCAGATTCAGGATAATGTTGGTGACATCCTCCTTCACGCCGGGTACAGACGAAAACTCATGCTCAACACCAGCAATCTTGATGGTATTGATGGCATAGCCTTCGAGCGACGACAGAAGAATGCGGCGCAAGGAGTTACCAATGGTAACACCAAAGCCAGGCTCCAAAGGACGGAATTCGAACTTGCCGAATCGGTCGCTAGCCTCCAGCATTACTACTTTGTCAGGTTTTTGAAATGCTAATATCGCCATTAATTTAATGATTTATTTAGAGTACAACTCAACGATTAACTGCTCCTTAATGTTCTCGGGGATGTCGGCGCGCTCGGGTTTGTGGAGATACTTGCCACTCTTCGACTGCTCGTCCCACTCGATCCAAGGATACTTGCTGTGGTTGAAGCCTGCAAGGGCTGCTTCGATCACTTCGAGTGACTTAGACTTTTCGCGCACACCTACAATCTGGCCGGGTTTTACAGAGAAAGAAGGAATGTTGACCACCTGACCATCAACCACAATGTGCTTGTGGCCTACGAGCTGACGGGCAGCTGCACGGGTGGGAGCAATACCAAGACGGAACACTACATTGTCGAGTCGGCTTTCAAGATTCTGCAGAAGCACCTCACCGGTGATTCCTTCAGCCTTTGCAGCCTTCTCAAACATGTTACGGAACTGGCGCTCAAGCACACCGTATGTGTACTTAGCCTTCTGCTTCTCTGCCAACATGACACCATACTCCGACTGCTTGCGGCGACGGTTGTTGCCATGCTGTCCAGGAGGGAAGTTTCTCCTAGACAAAACTTTGTCCGGTCCGTAGATGGGTTCTCCAAAACGGCGGGCAATTTTAGATTTCGGTCCAATATACTTTGCCATATTTCTAATAAAAAAACTGTTTCTTTTGTTTTTAGGGCTGAAGAGCCCTTGATTTATATAGGTCTTATAAAACTTGAAGACCCTATTTTAAATATTATACGCGACGACGCTTGGGAGGACGACATCCATTGTGCGGCAGCGGAGTAACATCAATGATCTCGATGACTTCTATGCCTGCTCCGTGGATGGCACGGATGGCAGACTCACGACCGTTGCCGGGACCCTTTACGTATGCCTTCACCTTGCGCAGGCCAAGGTCATAAGCAATCTTTGCACAATCTTCGGCTGCCATCTGAGCAGCATAAGGAGTGTTCTTCTTTGAGCCACGGAATCCCATTTTGCCAGCAGACGACCAAGAAATCACCTGGCCTTCGCTGTTGGCGAGAGAAACGATAATATTGTTAAATGAGCTGTGAACGTGCAGCTGGCCAAGAGCATCAACACGCACGTTTCTTTTCTTTGAAGTGACTGTTTTCTTTGCCATAGTCTTTTTAATTCCTTAATTCTTAAAATGTTACACTCTAGAATTACTTCGTAGCCTTCTTCTTATTAGCAACAGTCTTCTTCTTACCTTTACGTGTACGGGCATTATTCTTAGTGCTCTGACCACGAACAGGAAGTCCATGACGGTGTCTAACTCCACGATAGCAACCAATGTCCATCAGTCGCTTGATATTCATCTGGATCTCACTACGGAGATCACCTTCCACTTTGAATTCAGCGCCGATAATTTCGCGGATTTTGGCTGCCTGGTCGTCAGACCACTCGTTGACCTTCAAGTCACGGCTTACACCAGCTTTGTCCAATATCTTTGCTGAACTACTTCGACCGATACCAAAGATATAGGTCAATGCGATTTCGCCACGCTTATTCTGGGGCAAATCTACTCCAACAATTCTTATTGCCATTAGTAAATAATTAAATAAAAAAGTAATAAATTTCGAAATTTCGCTAAAAAGCATGCAAAGGTATGAAAAAAAATCGTATTCCATACCTTTTTATGCTATTTTAACTTTAGCCCTGACGCAATTTGTACTTTGGGTTCTTCTTGTTGATGACGAACAGACGACCTTTGCGACGAACAATCTTGCAGTCGGGTGTACGTTTCTTTAATGATGCTCTTGTTTTCATATTGTTCTCTAAAGTTTATTTGTATCTAAATACGATTCTACCTTTAGTAAGGTCGTAGGGGCTCATTTCCACCTTGACCTTATCGCCAGGAAGGATTTTGATATAATGCATTCTCATCTTGCCAGAGATATGCGCTATAATCTGTACTCCATTCTCGAGTTCTACTCGGAACATTGCATTTGACAATGATTCCAAAATGGTGCCGTCTTGCTCAATCGCAGATTGTTTTGCCATGTTTATTCGATTTCTTTTCCTCTTAATTAGATGATATTTCTTTTGATTGAAAACTTCTCAGTGGTGACATGATTCAGCATCGTTCTGCCTCGACAGCCTCCACTTCGTCGAATGACGATAAAATCTCTGCAGCTCCACGTCGTATGGCTATCGTGTGCTCAAAATGGGCGGCAGGTTTGCCGTCGCGCGTACGAATGGTCCATCGGTCGGGCATCAGGTAGATGGCACGGTCGCCCATAGTAATCATCGGTTCGATGGCTATGCACATGCCTGCTTTCAGCATAATGCCATTGCCCCGTCGTCCGTAATTGGGAACCTGCGGATCCTCGTGCATCTCCCTGCCTATGCCATGGCCGGTCAACTCACGGACGACTCCGTAACCCCGGCTTTCGCAATAGTCCTGAACGGCGCTGCCTATATCACCAATGTGTTTTCCTGCGCAAGCATTCTCTATTCCGACATAGAGCGACTCCTTCGTTGCCTTGAGCAACTGCTTCACTTCGTCGCTCACCTCGCCAACCTTGAACGTATAGCAAGAGTCTCCATTGAAACCGTTGAGCAACGTTCCACAATCTATAGAGATGATGTCGCCCTCTTGAAGCACCGTCTTCGCATCGGGCACACCATGCACAACGGCGTCGTTCACCGAAGTACAGATGCTCGCAGGAAACGGTCCTCCATAAGGATTGGGGAAATTCTTGAATGTAGGAACAGCCCCGTGGTCGCGGATGAACTCATCCGCAATCCTATCCAGCTGGAGGGTCGTTACACCTGGTTTGATATGTTTAGCCAATTCGCCAAGCGTTTTACCAACAAGTTGGTTCGCTTGGCGCATCAGCTCTATTTCATCTTCAGTCTTCAGAAAGATTTTCATCAGGAAGAAATATACTAATATGCGGAAACTCCACCCTTAGCATGTACACGCCCTACATTGAGAAGACCGTCATAGTGGCGCATCATCAGATGACTCTCAATCTGCTGGAGTGTGTCGATGACCACTCCCACCAAGATGAGCAGAGACGTACCTCCGAAGAACTGCGAGAAGCCCTGTTGAACATCCAGCAATCCTGCGAAAGCAGGCATGATGGCGATGAAGGCAATGAACAGCGATCCCGGCAGTGTGATGCGCGACATCACGGTGTCGATGTAATCGGCTGTCGGTTTTCCAGGCTTGATGCCGGGAATGAACCCATTGTTGCGCTTCATGTCTTCTGCCATCTGAGTGGGATTCAGCGTTATGGCTGTGTAGAAATAGGTGAATGCAATAATCAGAATCGCATAGATTACATTGTAAAGCAAACTCCTATTGTCGGTCAGCGCCTGAATCAGCCAACTGGTGCTCTCTGCCGAGTAGCGGATGACGGTCAGAGGAAGGAACATCAGAGCCTGGGCAAAGATGATAGGCATCACGTTGGCAGCAAAGAGCTTCAACGGAATGTACTGACGAGCACCGCCATATTGCTGTTTTCCATTTCCCACCAGACGCTTGGCGTACTGAACGGGAACCTTGCGAACACCCTGCACCAGGAGAATTGCCGCACATACAACTGCGTAGAGAATGAGAATCTCAATGATGAACATCACCAGACCACCACCGCTAATGGCAGTGAACCGCGAGCTGACCTCCTGGAAGAAGGACTGCGGAAGTCGGGCGATGATACCAATCATAATGATCAGAGAAACACCATTTCCTATGCCTTTATCGGTGATACGCTCGCCCAGCCAAAGGATGAACATGCTACCGGCAGCAAGAATGATTGAAGCGGTAATCATGAAATACGTCCAGTTGACCCCTGTGGCCAAAGCGCCAGCAGCCTGATACTTCAGGTTTATCAGGTAAGCGGGAGCCTGAAAGAACAGGATGGCAATGGTCAGCACTCGTGTGTACCATGCAATCTTCTTACGGCCGCTCTCACCCTCGCGCTGCATCTTCTGGAAATAAGGCACAGCGACGCAGAGGAGCTGCATCACGATAGAAGCAGAGATGTAAGGCATAATTCCCAAAGCGAAGATTGACGCATTGGAAAATGCACCTCCTGAGAACATGTCGAGCAGCGACATCAGTCCGCCAGCTGTCTGCGACTGTAGTTTTTCCAACATGCCCGGGTTGATTCCAGGAAGAACAACGAACGAGCCGAACCGATAAATTGCTACAAACAGCAGAGTGATGAGGAGTCGCTGACGCAAATCCTCAATCCTCCAACAGTTTCTCAGGTACTCAATAAACTTTTTCATTTTTCTAGATTATAGTTGTGTTACCACCAGCTGCCTTGATAGCCTCTTCGGCAGTCTTCGAGAAAGCATTAGCCTCAACTTCGAGCTTGGCCTTGAGTTCACCTTTGCCAAGAATCTTCACGAGTTCCTTGCCATTGGTAAGCCCTGCAGCCTTGAGTTCCTCAATACCAATCTTGGTGAGATTCTTGCGCTCGGCCAGTTTCTGAAGTGTAGAAAGGTTGACAGCAAAGTATTCCTTGTGGTTGATATTCTTGAAACCAGACTTCGGAACACGGCGCTGCAGTGGCATCTGACCACCTTCGAAGCCAACCTTCTTCTTATAACCAGAACGAGCCTTTGCACCCTTGTGACCACGAGTAGAAGTACCACCCAGACCAGAACCTGTTCCGCGACCGATACGACGACGTGAATGTGTTGAGCCTTCAGCTGGCTTAAGATTATTTAATTTCATAATTGCTTGTCTGTTTAAAAAGATTATTATTCAACTACGGTTACCAGGTGGTGAACCTTACGTATCATACCACGGATTTCAGGAGTGTCTTCCTTTTCTACGACCTGAGAGATCTTGTGCAGTCCGAGCGCCAAGAGAGTGCGTTTCTGGTCTGCGGGATAACCGATTTTGCTTTTTATCTGTTTGATCTTAATTGTTGCCATAGTTCAAATCTCCTTTTATCCTCTAAATACTTTTTGCATGCTGATGCCACGCTGGCCAGCAATGGTGTAGGCGTCGCGCATCTCGCTGAGGGCTGCGATGGTGGCCTTCACCAGGTTGTGCGGGTTAGACGAGCCCTTTGACTTGGCAATCACGTCAGTGATGCCAACGCTCTCAAGAACGGCACGCATGGCACCACCAGCCTTCAGGCCGGTACCGGCAGCTGCGGGTTTGAGCAGCACCTTTGCGCCATCAAACGAGACTTCAGCCTCGTGGGGGATGGTACCCTTCAAGACGGGAACTTTCACGAGATTCTTCTTTGCCGACTCAACACCCTTTGCGATAGCAGCGGTTACTTCGCCAGCCTTTCCAAGACCCCATCCGATAACACCATTACCGTCACCTACAACGACGATGGCAGCGAATGTGAAGGTGCGACCACCCTTTGTCACCTTGGTAACACGGTTGATAGCAACCAAACGGTCTTTCAACTCAACGTCACTATTTACTTTTACTTTATTAATTGCCATAATCGTTTAGAATTTAAGTCCACCTTTACGTGCTCCGTCAGCGAGTTCCTTTACACGGCCATGATAAAGATAGCCGTTGCGGTCGAAAACGACCTTCTCGATACCAGCCTCAAGTGCTTTCTTTGCAATCAGTTCACCAACCTTGGAGGCCTGCTCCTTCTTGGGCATGGTCTCCATGCCAAGCGACGAAGCGGCAACCAGCGTTTTGCCGGTCAGGTCGTTGATGACCTGAACATAAATCTGCTTGTTCGAGCGGAACACGCTCATGCGCGGACGCTCGGCAGTACCATTTACACTCTTGCGAATTCTATATTTGATTTTGATTCGTCTTTCTATTTTCTTTGTTGTCATAATCGTAATTAATTTAATAGATTAAGATTACTTAGCTGAAGCCGACTTACCCGACTTGCGACGGATAACCTCGCCCTTGAACAAAATACCTTTTCCCTTGTAAGGCTCAGGCATACGGAAAGAACGAATCTTAGCACAAATAAGACCGAGCAGCTGCTTGTCGCAAGACTCCAGAATGATCTGCGGATTCTGGTTACGCTCAGACTTGGTCTCAACCTTCACTTCGCTGGGCAGCTGAAGGAAGATGGGGTGCGTGTAACCGAGAGCAAACTCTATCAGGTTGCCCTGATTAGAAACACGATAGCCAACACCAACAAGCTCCATCTCCTTCTTGTAACCTTCGCTGACACCCACCACCATGTTGTTGATGAGCGAGCGATAGAGGCCATGGAAAGCCTGCTTCTGCTTGATGTTTACAGGGCTCTTCTCGTCAATCTCGAATGTGATATGACCATCCTCGACCTTCATCAGAATAGAAGGATCCACCTTCTGAGAGAGTTCGCCCTTGGGGCCTTTCACTGTAACGACACCGTCCTTCTGGCTCACTGTGACGCCAGCGGGGATACTGATTGGCAATTTACCTATTCTAGACATAATCAAATCCTCCAATTAATAAACGTAGCAAAGCACCTCGCCGCCGATTTTCAGCTCAGAGGCCTCCTTGTCTGTCATTACACCTTTGGATGTAGATAAAATGGCAATACCTAATCCGTTGATAACTCTCGGCATGTCCTTGTAACCAGTGTATTTGCGCAAACCTGGCGTTGACACTCTCTTCAAACACTTGATGGCGTTTGTCTTTGTTTCAGGATCATACTTCAAGGCGACCTTGATAGTACCCTGAGGACCATCCTCAATGAACTTGTAGTTCAGGATGTATCCCTTCTCGAAGAGGATCTTGGTGATTTCCTTCTTCAAGTTAGACGCAGGAACCTCCACAACACGGTGATGAGCCATGATTGCATTTCTGAGTCTGGTCAGATAATCTGCTATTGGATCTGTCATAAAAAATAAATGTTTAATTAATCGGGACTCCCCCGACAATATTAAAAAAAATGTTTCGATAAATCACTCTTCAGCGCCTTACCAGCTGGCTTTCTTCACGCCGGGAATCAGGCCTGCAGAGGCCATCTCGCGGAACTGGATACGCGAAAGGCCGAACTGGCGGATGTATCCCTTGGGACGGCCAGTGATCTTGCAGCGATTGTGCAGACGGATAGGATTGGCATTCTTGGGAATGCTCTGGAGCTTACGAGCGGCCTCGTATGCCTCTGCAGGATCCTCAGACGTTGCAATGACTTTTTTCAGGGCAGCACGTTTTTCGGCATAACGGGCAACCATTTTCGCACGCTTCACCTCGCGTGCTTTCATTGATTCTTTTGCCATATCTCTTTAATCGTTTTTAGCGTTCTTAAATGGAAGACCGAAAGCCTTGAGCAGAGCGAAACCCTCTTCGTCAGTCTTGGCAGATGTCACGAAGGTGATGTTCATGCCCTGAATGCGGTCGATGCTGTCAATGTTGATTTCAGGGAAGATGATCTGTTCCTGAACACCCAGAGTGTAGTTGCCGCGTCCGTCGAACTTGCTCTCGATACCCTTGAAGTCACGGATACGGGGAAGAGCGATGCGAACCAGCTTCTCGAGGAACTCGTACATGCGCTCGCGGCGTAGTGTCACCATCACGCCGATGGGCATCTTCTTGCGCAGCTTGAAGTTGGCGATGTCCTTCTTCGAGTAGGTGGCCACGGCCTTCTGTCCGGCGATGGCGGTAATCTCGTTGATGGCCACGTCGATGATCTTCTTGTCCTGCGTGGCGTCGCCCAAGCCCTGGTTGATGACGATCTTCTTCAGTACAGGAACCTGCATGGCTGAAGTGTAGTTGAACTGCTTCTTCAGTGCCGGAGCAATGCTCTCAGCATATTGTTTCTTTAACTGTGCTGTATTCATTTTACTTGATCTCCTCTCCTGACTTTTTAGCGATACGAATAACATTCTTACCTTCGTGCTTGATAGCCACACGTGTAGGCTTGCCACTCTTCGGGTCAATCAGGCTCAAATTGGAAATGTGGATAGGAGCCTCCTGCTTCACGATGCCTCCCTGAGGGTTCTTGGCTGACGGCTTCATGCTTTTCGAAACCATGTTCACGCCCTCGACGATGGCGCGCTCATCCTTGACCAAGACCTTGAGCACTTTGCCAGTCTTGCCCTTGTCCTCGCCGGAGAGCACATAGACTGTGTCGTTTTTCTTAATATGTAACTTTGCCATTAGTCTAACTCTTTTTTGTTTTGATTAAAGAACCTCAGGTGCCAAAGATACGACTTTCATATTCACTGCACGGAGCTCGCGGGCAACGGGGCCGAAGATGCGGCTGCCACGAAGTTCACCAGCATTGTTCAGCAACACGCAGGCGTTGTCGTCGAAGCGGATGTACGAGCCATCAGCGCGGCGGATTTCCTTCTTTGTGCGAACAACCAAAGCCTTTGATACTGCACCCTTTTTCAAATCACTTGACGGGATGACGTTCTTGACAGCAACGACAATCACGTCACCAACACTTGCATAACGGCGGCGGGTTCCCCCCAGCACACGGATGCAGAGAGCCTCACGTGCGCCGCTGTTATCAGCTACGGTAAGTCTTGTTTCTGTCTGTATCATAATTACTTAGCTTTTTCTACGATTTGTACTAATCTCCATCTCTTCGTCTTCGACAAAGGACGGGTTTCCATAATGAGCACAGTATCGCCCACGTTGCACTCGTTTTTCTCGTCGTGAGCATGATACTTCTTTGTCTTCTGGACAAATTTACCATAGATTGGGTGCTTCTCCTTAAACTTCGATGCAATAACAATGGTTTTATCCATTTTGTTGCTGATCACGACACCCTGTCTTGTTTTTCTTAAATTTCTTGTTTCCATCTGGACCATTGT
>ODAJ012149599.1_pt1 | contig 15026 bp, 12 predicted proteins | sample 1539241 | NCBI WGS metagenome assembly ODAJ01 (sample SAMN02144231, study PRJEB22623) | gut metagenome | biome: sheep rumen | host: Ovis aries | place: New Zealand
CTCAGGTGCAGCACACCACGGCCAGAAACCACCCAACGGTCGGTAGAGTCCTCGAAAGGCTCCACGCGCAGGGCCAGGTTCTTCTCCAGTTCGCGCTCCAAGCGGTCGTTGATGTGGCGCGAGGTGACATACTTGCCCTCCTTGCCGAAGAAAGGCGAGTCGTTGATGGTGAAGAGCATGCTCATGGTGGGCTCGTCGATGGCGATGGGAGGCAGCGCCTCGGGATTCTCGAAGTCACAGATGGTGTCGCCAATCTCGAAATGCTCCAAGCCTATCACAGCGCAGATGTCGCCGCAGGCCACTTCCTTCGTACGCACATGGCCCATGCCCTCGAACGTGTGCAGTTCCTTGATGCGGGTTTTCTCCAGCGAACCGTCGCGATGGGCAATGGTCACCTGCATGCCGTCTTTCAGGGTTCCGCGGTGTACTCGACCCACGGCGATGCGTCCTGTATAGCTGCTGTAGTCCAAACTCGTGATGAGCATCTGCGGAGTGCCTTCCAGTTGTTTCGGAGCGGGTATCACCTCGATGATTTTGTCCAGCAGATAGGTGATGCCGTCGGTTGGAGTGTTGTAGTCCTCGCCCATCCAGCCCTGCTTGGCCGAACCATACACCACCGGAAAGTCCAGCTGGTCCTCGGTGGCATTGAGCGAAAACATCAGGTCGAACACCATTTCGTAAACTTCCTCCGGCCGGCAGTTGGGCTTGTCCACCTTGTTCACCACCACAATGGGCTTCAGCCCAATCTCCAGTGCCTTCTGCAGCACAAAGCGCGTCTGCGGCATGGGGCCTTCGAAAGCATCGACCAGCAGCAAACAGCCGTCGGCCATGTTGAGCACACGCTCCACCTCGCCGCCGAAGTCGCTGTGTCCCGGAGTGTCGATGATGTTGATCTTCACTCCTTTATAATTGATGGAAACGTTTTTCGAAAGAATGGTGATGCCCCGTTCCCTCTCCAAGTCGTTGTTGTCAAGCACTTGGCTGCTCAAGTCCTGCCCTTCGCGGAACAGGTTGCCGGCCAGCATCATCTTATCTACGAGAGTAGTCTTTCCGTGGTCAACGTGCGCGATAATCGCTATGTTTCTAATGTCTTGCATAATCTTTTTCCTTATTTCGCGTGCAAAATTACAAATTATTTTCGAAACCAAACGGATTTATCCCGAAAAACATTGCTCATGCTTCCGTAGAGGGCACACACGCCCGAAAAAGTCAAAAAATATTTTGCTTTTTGCGCGCTTAATCGTACCTTTGCAGACAGAAACGAAAACAAGACGAAAACATTGATGACAATGAAAGCTTTCAGAACAATTCTCACCGTGCTCGCCCTGGCAATGGCTGCCAACGGCTTGGCACAGAAAAGCCAAAAGCACACGCCCGAGCAGACGGGCGGCGTTTATTATGCCTACCACCCCTACGAGGGCAAACTCACCGCAGCCCCCAAGGGCTACACGCCCTTCTACATCAGCCACTACGGCCGCCATGGGTCGCGCTGGCTCACCAAGCAGGAACGCTACCAGCGCGTGTATGACCAGTTCATGGAGAGCGAGAACCTGACCAAGCTGGGCATTTCGGTGCGACAGCGGCTGCAGAAGGTGATGGCCAACGCCGAAGGCAACGCCGGACAGCTCACGCCCCTGGGCGCACAGCAGCACCGCGAGATTGCCGAGCGCATGATGAAGCGTTTCCCCGAAGTGCTGAAAGGCAAGAAAACCGTCGTGGCTCGCTCGAGCACGTCCAACCGCTGCATAAAGAGCATGAACGCCTTCAGCGCGCAGCTCAAGAAAATGAACGAGGAGCTTTGGATCACTCAGGACTCCGACCCGCGCTACATGAGCTATTTGGCCTACAGTTCGCCACAGATTGAGGAACTTTACGCCACGGTACACCCCAAATTCTACGGCAGCAGCGAACGACTCATGCGCGAGCTGTTCCGCGACCCCACGCGCATCAAGGATCCGCTGGGACTGATGGAAGAGCTCCACACCATTGCGGCCGACATGCAGAACGTGGAACTGAAGGTGAACCTCTTCGACATCTTCACCCAGCAGGAGATGCAGGAACTGGAAGACTGGCACGACGAGCGCATGCGCCTCATCAACGGCGAGGACGCCTCGAACAACGACGCTCCCGAAATGTCGGCCACCTCGCTTTGGCAGAACATCGTCGAGAGTGCCGATGCAGCCATCGCCGGCAACGGCATAGCCGCCGACCTGCGCTTCGGCCACGACACCAGCCTTTACCGTCTGCTCACGCTGCTGGGCATCAACCTGGGCAACGACATGTTCAACATCATTCCCATGGCTGCCAACTTGCAGATGATTTTCTACCACAACGAGCGCGGCGAAGTGCTCGTGAAATTCCTCCACAACGAGCGCGAGGTGCAACTCGCCATGCCCACCACCATGGGCACCTTCTACCACTGGAACGAGGTGAAGGAATACTACTCCAAGTGGCTGAGCCTGGCTCGCCGCCGCGAACGCGTGGCCATGCTCAACACCATGGTGGGCACCGACAAGGCCGTAATGCCCTCAGCCAGCATCTACGCCCAAGGCACCGAACAGAGTGGACAAACCATTCCCGCAGTGCTGGAGCCCAACGGCATGAACTTCTGGACGCCCCAAACGCGAGACACCGAGCTGAAGTGCGTGGCACCTTATTACTATAGCGACACGCGCTGGATGGGATTCCGCAACAGCCATTGGATCAACGGCGGATGCACTCAGGACTACGGCTCGTTCACCATCGCCGCTCTGGGCGACTCGCTGCGCACCACGCCCGAACGGCGCGCCACACCCTTCGAGCACGACAAGGAGGTGTCACACCCCGACTACTACTCGGTGCAACTGCCCTGGGAGCACATCACCGCCGAACTGACCGGACGCTCGCACTCGGCCATCATGAGGTTCACCTGCGACGGACCGTCGCGCACCTATGTGGTCATCAACCCCAACAGCTACGAGGGCGAAGGCTTCATCGCCATCGACACCGTGCGCCACGAGGTGTATGGTTTCAACCCCGTTCACCGCATCTATCAGGGAATGGGCGAAAAGGCCGGCTTCAGCGGTTTCTTCGTGGTGAAGTACGACCGCACCCCCAGCAGCTTCGGCACCTACTGCGGCGACCAGGTTTATCCGGGACAAACGCAGATAGGCTACCAAAAGAACATTGGATTCTACCTCTGTTTCGACACCAAGCGCGACGACCAGATACTGGTCAAGGCCGCCTCGTCGTTCAACGACATTGAGGGGGCGCAGCGCAACCTGCAGAGCGAAATTCCCCACTGGAACTTCGAGAAAACCCGCAACGAACTGAACGACCTGTGGCAGCAGCGACTGGGACTCATCGAGATTGAAACTGACGACACCGAAGCCGAAAGCAAATTCTACGGCGCACTCTACCGCGCGTCGTTCTTGCCCCGCGAGTTCAGCGACGTGGATGGCCGCTATCCGGGATTCAACGGAACGGAAGCCCAGCAGGCCTACCGCGGCGCAAAATACTACACCGACTTCAGCATGTGGGACACCTACCGCGCCCTGCACCCACTGCTCAACATCATCGCACCCAAGACCAACGGCGAAATGATGCAGAGCCTCGTAGATATGTATCAGCAGGGCGGCTGGCTCCCCATCTTCCCCTGCTGGAACAGCTACACCGGCGCCATGATTGGCGACCACTGCATATCGGCCTTGAGCGACGCTTACGTGAAGGGGGTGAAGAACTTCGACATCACCAACGCCTACGAAGGCATGTACAAGAACGCCTTCCGCACATCGGCCACCATGCGCGAATTCAAAAACGGCAACGGACGACGCGGCATCTCGGCATACCTGAAGTACGGATTCATCCCCGTTGAGGAAGTCATTCGCGAAGCCTGGCACGGCGACGAGCAGGTGAGCCGCACCATGGAGTACGCCTACGACGACTTCGCCCTGGCGCAAGTGGCACAGTTCTTGGGCAAGGACGACGACTACCAGCAACTCATGGCACGCTCGCAATACTACCGCAACGTCATCGATCCGCGCACGGGCTACGCACAGGGACGCCATGCCAACGGACAATTCATCAACGACAACAACGTGGCGCAGCGCGTGAAGTTCATCACCGAGGGCGCACCCTGCCACTACACCTTCTACGCTCCCCACGACCCTTACGGACTGATGGAGGCCATGGGCGGAAAAATCCACTATGTGGCTCGTCTGGACAGCACTTTCCAGCACAACCGCTACTGGCACGGCAACGAGCCTTGCCACCAGATGGCCTACATGTACAACTACGCCGGTGAACCCTGGAAGACGCAACGCGAAGTGCGCCGCATCCTGGACAGCGAGTACGAGAACGTGCCCGGAGGACTCTCCGGCAACGACGACGCCGGACAGATGTCAGCATGGTACTTGTTCTCGTCAATGGGATTCTATCCCGTCTGCCCCGCAACACCTTATTACATGCTGGGCACCACCGCCTTCAAGAGCGTGAAAATACATCTGAGCAGCGGCAAGACCTTCACCATCGAGAACGACAACCCATGGGCCGACTGCTACTACATCCAGAGCGCCACGCTCAACGGCGTTCCCTACAGCAAGAACTACATCACCCACAACGACATCATCAACGGCGGAACACTGCGCCTCTCCATGGGCTCGACGCCCAACTACGACTGGGGCAGCCGACAGGAAGACTGCCAGCCGCGATGAAGACCAAGCACTCGAAGCATTGCTCATCGCAAGCTCCGCTGGAATGCGCAGAAAAAAGCCTGACCACCTCACGGTGACAAGGCTTTTTTCATGTTCTTTATGAGTGAGTGAGAGAGAGAGTCACTTCTTCGTGCTGACCTTTATCTTGATGTGCTTCGGGTCGGTCTTGTCGATGCTCATCGACTCTATATTGTCAGGCTCGGTGGTGGTTTCAAACTCCTCCATCGACATTTCCTTGCCATCCACCACCACGCGGGTGACAATCTTGCTTGTCGCCTTGGCAGTCGGCATGGCATCAGAACCATCTTTCTTCATCACGATAGCCGTGGTGCGGTTCTCGGAGATGGACTTCGAGACAGAAAAAGAGGTTGTTTCCATGCCCACATAAGCCACTTCGACGACTGCTCCGTCGGGCACTTCGATGGTGTATTGGCCGTCCATATCGGTCACCGTTCCCTTTTTGGTGCCTTTCACTCTGACCACGGCACCCACCACGGGCTGTTTCTTTTCGTCAATCACCAGTCCTTTCAGTTTGAACGGCTCGTGACCCGCCTCGTTGGGGTGGTCTTCAATCTCCACCACGATGACACCGTCCTTGGCCTTTGCTCCATATTTCTTTCGGCCCTCCTCGTCTTTGAGCACCGTTATGCTTTTGACTATATTGGGACTGATCTCCACAAAGCGGTCGTAGGGCATTTCCGCTCCGTTGACGATGACCAACGGGTGGGCGTTCGTCACCTCGTCGGGAATCCTCACCTTTTTCTTGTTGTCCTTCACCTTGTTGTCCTGGTCAGCATTGGGCAACACGCCTGATGACGCTCTGGCGGTGGCTTTCACCTCCGCTTTGGCGGGAGCCGGGAGTTGCATCTGGTAGTCCACCACCGTGCGGGCACTGACGGCCAACGAAATGGCTACGACGGGAACGATATACAGGGCGCGGAGCCACTGTAGGCGATTGGTTTTCTTTCTTAACATCATGTTGATTCTTCGTTTCAGGGTACTGTGACTCAGACTGTTGGCAACGGAGTACCCGTGAGTTGCCACAGCTTTTCTTACTAACAGATATTGATATTGACGTGCATCGATGCCTTGAGATAGAACGGCTGCGTCGGCTTCGTACTCGTGAATGGCGCGCAGGTCGCGGCGGAGCAGCCACAGAGCCGGGTTGAACCATTGCAGCACGCTGAACACCCCCACCAACAGCACGTCCCACGAGTGGTGCGCGCTGATGTGGCCCCGTTCGTGGGCCAAGATGGCGGCATCGGGGTGGTCGTAGTCGCTACGACTCATTACAATGTAGTGCATCCAACTGAAAGGCTGCAAGTCTCTGTCTGTCACGGCCACCACCGTGCCGTCGCCCTGCGGGTGCAGTTCGCAGCTCCTGACGAGCCGCCACACGCGGCCCACCGAAAGGAGCGTCCATGCCAGCGTCAGCAGGGCGCCCGCGAGGAACACCGCCACAGCCGCCGTCATCCACCAGGGTTGCCCCGTTGCCACCCGCTCCACCGTGGCCGTTGGCATTGCCGCCGTGGTACGCTCCGCCACCGGCACCACCACACTGCGATGAAGCGTGATGACGCACAGCGGCAGCACGAACGACAGCGCCGCCGTAATCAGCAGCACGGCGCGGTTGAGCCGGTGGAGCGTTTCGCGGGCCAGCAACAGCCGCCAGAACAGGTAGAACGTGGCTATGAGCACCGCCACGTGGAGGTCGTACATCAGAAACTCGCTCATGCTTCGCCTTTCTCAATCTGGCTGATGAGCTCTTTCAGCTCGTCAACGCTGATTTTCTCTTCCTTCACAAAGGCAGAAACGGCACTCAGGTAGGAGTTGTTGAAATAGTTCTTCACTACTCCCGCCATCGAGCTCTTGCCATACTCCTTTTCGGTCACTTTGGCGAAATACTGGTAGCTATTGCCATACTGCCGATGGTCCAGAAATCCATTCTTCTCCAACAGCCGCACGATTGTGGAAAGTGTGTTGAAGTGGGGCCGCGGCTCGGCGTAGCACTCCAGCAGCTCGCGCACAAACATGGGGCCGTGTTGCCAGAACAGTTCCATGATTTCCTTTTCTTTGTTGGTCAGTTTTTTCATTATTGTCTTATTGTTTGTTCTTTTTGTCAGCTATTCATCAAATGCACGTCGTTGTCAATATCTTTTGCAAAGATAACTAAAAAATCTTTTTGTACAACTAATTTCTTTAGTTATTTAAGAAAATTAATTAGTTTGCACTGTTTGTTTAATCTTATTAACAGAAAATCGTTCCAAACGGCATTCCCTTATTATCAAGAACACTGTTTCGGTAGGATTCCAGCAAGTTGTTTTCGTTTTGCCAGGAGATGGTATTCAATTGTCGGAAGATAATTTTTATTTCCCGACGCTACGTTCGTAGTTTGAAGTCCTGCTTTGTTTCTTCGGCAGAAAAGCATACGCTACGCGTCGTTCAAAAACAAATAAAAACAAAAACGGACAAGGAAAAACATGTTTTTATTTGTAAAACCCCTTGTTTTGTTGGCTTTTCTTTGTTTTTGTTGGTTTTTCTTTGTTTTTATTGGTTTTTTAAAGACGCAAAGCGTTATCATTCCCAGGAATTCCCGCGTAAAGCACGACAACAGAAAAACAAACTCGAGACTACAGAAAATTATCTCCCGACAATACGAGATTATTGTCGGAAGATATTATTTTGTTGTCGGGAGATATTTTCGCATGGCCGGGAGATACGAAAATAACGCACGGCGGTACGTTGAAATTTTCTAGAAAATTCAGACGTAACTCACGACAATAATTTCATGGAGAAAAGAACTACGAAAACAACTCCCACTGCCACCCTTGCACCATAGGCTTTTGTCCATCGGTTAGTCCCGATTCCGAGGGAGGCGGCCATGGGGGATTTCAACCTAATAGCTGGCCGTGCAGGGGATGCCAGCCGCAATGACGCGGTCGCGAATGGCATCCAACTCCTCGTGCGTGGCCTTGAGCAGCCCAGGAGTGGGCGTTTCGCGGTCGATGGTGTAAACCATCACCTGCTGGGGGCGGACGGCGAGCACCGCCTCAAGCCACGGCGCAACGTATTCTTCGCCCGTGTTGTCAACGTTGTACGACTGCCCATCGATGGAGGCTGTCCCCTTCATGAACATGGTCTGTATGATGACGTGGCCGTCGAAACGGCTCAGCTGCTCCACCACCCGACCCACGTCGTAGGCAGCGCTCTGAGGGCGGTCCACCTTATTTATATAGTCGGCACTGACGGTGTCGAGCTTCTGTATGTTGTTATCAACGCGCAAGAGGGCATTGTGGACCGCCGGGCGGCCCAACATGGTGGCGTTGCTCAACACGCTCACCTTGGCACTGGGGCAGTAGCGGTTGCGCAACTCGATGGTGTCGTCGATGATCAGCGGAAAATCGGGATGGCCCGTCGGCTCGCCGTTGCCGGCGAAGGTCAGCACGTCGGGCAACACCCCCTCGGCCGCCATGCGTTGCAACTGGGTTTCGAGGGCTGCGCGCACTTCCTCGCGCGTGGGGCGCGGCAAATGGGGGCGATGCTGGTGGTTGAGCCCGCACTCGCAATAAATGCAGTCGAACGAACACACTTTTCCGTCGGCAGGCATCAGGTTGATGCCCAGCGAGACGCCAAGCCGCCGACTATGTACTGGCCCGAAGATGGGCGAAGGATAAATGATGGTACTCATGGTTGCAAAAGTAGCAAAACAATTGCAGAACGACGGCAGCGCGAGGAGAGTTTTTTCGTCCGCGGTGTTAATAGTAGTTAAACGCTCGTTTAGATGTCATTTTTTTGCTACTTTTGCAGCAAATTTGGTGTATTATAGCCTTTTTAGAAATGGGAAAAAAACGTAAGAAGTCCGGCAGCCGCTCAGGGCTGCAGGTCGTAACACTATGCATAAGCACCGCCATGGTGCTCATTTTGTTGGGAATGGTGGTTTTTTCGGTGCTCATTGCGCGGAACCTCTCCACCTACGTCAAGGAAAACCTCACCATCACGCTCATTCTGGGCGAGGACATGACAACGCCCGAAGCGCGCATTCTCTGCAAAGAACTGGCCAAGCAGCCCTATATCCACCACCTGAACTTCATCAGCAAGGAAGACGCCCTGAAAGAACAATCGAAGGAAATGGGCACCGACCCCACCGAATTCACCGACTTCAATCCCTTCGTAGGTTCGGTGGAAGTGCAGCTGAAGTCGGACTATGCCAACAGCGACTCGGTGAAATGGATTTCGAAGCAACTGCGCAAAAATCCGCAAATCACCGACATCACCTATCCGCAGGAGTTGATGGACAGCGTGAACAGCAAGCTCAACAAGGTGAACCTGGTGCTGCTGGTGCTGGCGCTGCTGCTCTCGTTCGTTTCGTTCTCGCTCATCAACAACACCGTGCGGCTGGGTGTCTATGCACGGCGATTCTCCATTCACACCATGAAGTTGGTGGGGGCCTCGTGGGGATTCATCCGTCGGCCATTCATCAAGAAAGCCGTCGTGACGGGCATTGCAGCCGGCATCATTGCCGATGCGGTGTTGGCAGGCGGCGTGTATGGACTCTACTCGTATGAGCCCGAAGTGATGACGGTCATCACGTGGGACGTGCTGCTCATTACGGGCGTTTCGGTGTTGCTCTTTGGCATCATCATTTCCACGCTCTGCTCTTATTTCTCGGTGAACAAGTTCCTCCGCATGAAGGCGGGAGACCTTTATAAGATTTAGGAGTTAAGAGTTAGGAGTTAGGAGTTAGGAGTTAAGAGTTAAGAGTTAGGAGTTAAGAGTTAGGAGTTTTTTTAAAAAGAAATATGGATAGAAGAAATTATGCTTTCGACAAGGTCAACTTCATTCTGTTGGCCGTGGGTATGCTGGTGGTCATCATCGGTTTCATTCTCATGAGTGCTTCAGGCTCAACCGAGACCAACTACAACCCCGAGATTTTCAGTCCGCTGCACATCAAGGTGGCTCCCGCTGTTTGTTTCGTGGGATTCGTTTCCATCATTTATGCCATCATCCGCAAGCCCAAGGACAACGACTGACCAACAACAAGGAAAACAAACCCATTAAACCACTAACGACACTTCGAAATGGATTGGTTAGAAACTATCATCATCGCCATTGTCGAGGGGCTGACAGAATTTCTGCCCGTATCGTCAACAGGCCACATGATCATCGCCCAGAACCTGCTGGGCATTCCGCAGGGCGACGCTTTTGTCCACGCCTTCACGTTCATCATCCAGTTTGGCGCCATCCTCTCGGTGGTCTGCCTCTACTGGAAGCGCTTTTTTCAGTTCGACAACACGCCCGCGCCGGCAGGCAGCAACCTGTGGCAACGGCTGAAACATAAGTTCAACTTCTACTGGCTGCTCATCGTGGGCGTGGTGCCCGCAGTGGTCATCGGCCTGCTGGCCAAGAAGTCGGGCCTGCTCGACTGGCTGCTCGACAGCGTCGAGGTGGTGGCCGTGATGCTGGTGGTGGGTGGCCTGTTCATGCTGTTCTGCGACCGTCTGTTCAACAAAGGCAGCGACGCCAACAGGGTGAACGAGCGCCGCGCCTTCAACATCGGCCTGTTCCAGTGCATTTCGGTCATTCCGGGCGTATCGCGCTCGATGGCCACCATCGTGGGCGGCATGACCCAGGGCCTGACGCGCAAGCGCGCCGCCGAGTTCTCGTTCTTCCTGGCCGTGCCCACCATGGCCGGAGCCACCCTGCTCGACCTGCTCGACTTGTTCAAGGAAGACACCTCGTGGGCCACGGGCCACAACATCACGATGCTCACACTGGGCTGCTTGGTGGCATTTGTGGTGGCCTTGCTGGCCATGAAGTGGTTTGTCAACTTCCTGACCAAATACGGCTTCAAAGCCTTTGGATACTACCGCATCATCGTGGGCACCATCATCATCGTGCTGCTGCTCACCGGACACTCACTAGCCATGGTTGACTGATGAACTTCAAGGAAGGCGAAATCATCTACATCAACAAGCCCTACCGCATGTCGAGTTTCGGCGCACTGGCCCACGTGCGCTTTCTCATCTCGAAGAAAGCAGGCGTGAAGCGCGTGAAGACAGGCCACGCCGGCACACTCGACCCGCTGGCTACGGGTGTGCTCATCCTCTGCACGGGCAAAGCCACCAAGCGCATTGAGCAGATGCAACTGCAAACCAAGGAATACACCGCCACCCTGCAGCTGGGAGCCACCACGCCCAGCTACGACATGGAGCACCCTGTGGATGCCACCTACCCCACGGAGCACATCACCCGCGAGCTCATCGATCAGGTGCTGCCCCGTTTCGTGGGCGAAATCCAGCAGGTGCCCCCCGCATTCAGTGCCTGCATGGTGGACGGCCACAGAGCCTACAAGATGGCGCGGCGCGGCGAAAAGGTGGAGCTCAAGCCCAAGACGCTGCGCATTGACGAGATCGAACTGACCCACTTCGACCCTGAGGCCATGCAGATGAGCATACGCGTGGTATGCGGCAAAGGCACCTACATACGCGCCCTGGCCCGCGACATCGGCGAAGCACTGGGCAGCGGAGCCTATCTGACGGCACTCTCCCGCACTCGCGTGGGAGATGTGCGCATCGAGCAATGCATAGACTTCGACCATCTGCAAGAGTGGCTCGACCAGCAAACCATCGAGGGATAGACGTTGGGCCTCCGCCCACCACAACTCCCACAACTCCCATTACTCCCATAAGTCCCATTACTCCCATAAGACCCATTACTCCCATAAGACCCATTACTCCCAAAATACCTCAATAAGCAACAATGAAACTATCGCAATTCAAGTTCAAACTGCCTGAGGAGCAGATAGCGCTCTATCCCCACTACATTGAGCGCACGTTCAAAAACGAGGACGGCGAAAACGAGGTGTTCCGCGTTACGCGCCGCGACGAGTGCCGCCTCATGGTGCTCCACAAACAGTCGCAGACCATCGACATGTTCCGCAAAGACGAGAACGGAAACCCCATAGAGGGCGACTATCTCGACTTCCGCGACATTCTGGACTACTTCGACGAGGGCGACACCTTCGTCTTCAACGACACGAAGGTGTTTCCGGCCCGCCTCTACGGCACCAAGGAAAAAACCGACGCCAAGATTGAGGTGTTCCTGCTCAGGGAACTGAACGAGGAAATGCGCCTGTGGGACGTACTCGTGGAGCCTGCGCGCAAAATACGAATCGGCAACAAGCTCTTCTTCGACAACAGCGGCACCATGGTGGCCGAAGTCATCGACAACACCACCAGCCGCGGACGAACCCTGCGCTTCCTCTACGACTGTCCCCACGACGAATTCAAGCGCGAGCTCTACAGCTTGGGCGAAGCCCCTCTGCCCCACTACATCGTTGACCACCGCCCCGCCCGCGAAGAGGACATGGAAGACTTCCAGTGCATCTTCGCCCGCAACGAAGGAGCCGTCACAGCCCCTGCCACCGGACTGCACTTCAGCCGCGAACTGATGAAGCGCATGGAAATACGCGGCATCAACTTTGCATACATCACCCTACACTGCGCCCTGGGCAATTTCCACGACATAGAAGTGGAGGACCTGACCAAACACAAGATGGACTCCGAGCAGATGATCATCGGCGCAGAGGCCTGCCGCATTGTCAACGACACCAAGGCCAACGGCCACCGCGTGTGCGTGGTGGGCACCAGTGTGGCCAAAGCCACCGAAACCGCCGTGGGCACCGACGGAAAGCTGAAAGAATACGACGGATGGACCAACAAGTTCATCTTCCCGCCCTATGAGTTCGGACTGGCCGACAGCATGATCGCCAACTTCTATCACCCGCTGTCAACACTGCTCATGTCAACAGCCGCCTTCGGAGGCTACGACCTGGTGATGAAGGCCTACGAGCTGGCATTGGAAAACGGCTACAAATTTGGCTGCTACGGCGACGCCATGCTCATTGTGAACGACTAGGCACCATGCAACACGTGGTTTATCTGGGGCTCGGGTCGAACCTTGGCAACAAGAAAGCCAACATTCGGCGAGCCGTCAAGAAAATAGGAGAGCTGATTGGCACCGTGGAGCGCCAATCAGCTCTTTATGTGTCCGAACCATGGGGCTTCAGCTCGGAAAACGAGTTTGTCAATGCGGTGATCTGCGTCAGCACTTCCCTGCAGCCCAGACCCTTGTTGAGCGCCACGCAGGAGATAGAGCGCAGCATGGGACGCAAAAAGAAATCGACCGACGGCATCTACCACGACCGAATCATCGACATCGACATTCTGCTCTATGACGACCTGACCATCGACGAGCCTGACCTCAAGATTCCCCATCCGCTCATGCAGCAACGCGACTTTGTGATGATTCCCCTGAAACAGATTATGGAATGAAAATACTCTGCCGTCTTATCGCCTTGCTTTGTCTGCTGCTCTGCCATACGCCGTCGGCATGGGGCAACCCGACAGCCGACCACACGGCGTGGGATTTGTCGGTATCGGAAAACGGCCGATACCTTCAACACACTGACGGTCGGCCGTTCTTCTGGTTGGGCGACACCGGATGGTTGCTGCCCCACCGACTGACCATCAACGAAGCGCGGATTTATCTCGACGACTGCATGCAAAACGAATTCAACGTGGTTCAGGTGCAGCTCATGAACGACGAGTTCCATCCCGACACGCTGGCCAACGCGCCTTTTTGGCAACGTCTGGACAGCATTGTGGCCGAAGCCCGCCTACGCGGCATCTACGTAGCCATGGTGCCGGTGTGGGGCTCGCTGGTGAAAAGGGGATGGATGACAACCGAAAGGGCAGCCTGCTACGGTCATTTTCTGGCCAAGCGCTATGGCGACCAACCCAACATAATATGGATGATGGGCGGCGACATTCAGGGCGACATCCATCCCGAGGTGTGGGATTCGCTGGCCGCAGCCATCAAACGCACCGACCGACGCCACCTCATGACGTTCCACCCCCGCGGACGCACTTTTTCGGCCAAATGGTTTCATCAGCGCCCTTGGCTCGACTTCAACATGTTTCAGAGTGGGCACCGCCGCTATGGGCAGCGCAATGGCGACAAACATTATCCCATTGCCGAGGGCACAGAAGAAGACAACTGGCAGTATGTTGACTCCTGCCTGCAACACCAACCACCCAAGCCCGTGCTCGACGGTGAGCCTTCCTATGAGAACATTCCCCAAGGACTGCACGATGCAAGCCAACCCAAATGGAACGAACACGACGTGCGACGCTATGCCTACTGGTCGGTCTTTGCCGGCAGCTGCGGCCACACCTATGGCAACAACGAAATCATGCAGTTTATAGCCCGAGGCAAGAAAGGCGCCTACGGCGCCGACGGCAGCAAGCACTCATGGCAAGACGCGCTCAGCGACAATGGCCGCCGCCAAATGAAATACCTGCGAAGACTCATGGAACTCTTTCCGCCAGAACACAGAGTGGGCGACTCGACCCTCGTCATCGACAACGGCACACGCCGCCAACGCATACTGGCATGCCGCGGAAAGGACTACATTCTGACCTACGATTGTGGCTACCCAACGACGATGAAAATCGACATAAGCAAAATCAGCGGCAAACAGAAGCTGATGTGGCGCTATAGCCCAACAGACGGAACCCTGACATTTGTGGGGACACTGAAGAACGGCATCAGGCACATCAAGAAACGCTTCCTCTTCTGCGGCCCGTACGACGGGGTGCTCATCATCGTCGATGCCAACAGTACGCTGGCCAAGAAAATGAAACAACTCAACTTTCACTAGTAATGTAAACAATAAGTTGCAAGGAGTGATAAAGAGTTCATGGAGTTGCATAATTCGCTCTCGCTCGGCCATCTGCAAGCAAGCTTGCTTGGCTCTCACTTAATCGCGGATTTCAAGACAATAGTCTTCACTCTGACAGCTTTCTTAAAAGGATTACAGGAATAAAGCTATTGTCTTGAAAATCCTCGAAACTAAATCGCTATTTTGAAATTTCAACAATACTGATGGCATAGCCCCCGCCAGGTGCAGCCGTGAGTTTCATGGAAGACTTGGACGTAACCTTGCTCCTCCTGATGGTGTAGGCTTGCGGATTGGTCTTGTAGTGGGCATCCCTGGCATCGGCATAGACGGTGGCAATGTACTTTTTACCAGGATCGAGGAAGTTGAGACTGACCTTAGAGGTGTGACCATGCTCGCTGGCGGTGCAGCCCACGAACCAGTTGTTTGTACCCTTGGCCTTGCGGGCTGCCACGATATAGCGGCCCGGCTCGGCCTCTAAATAGCGGGAGTCGTCCCAATCCACTGCCACGTCCTTGATGAACTGGAAGGCATCCATGTGACGCTCATAGTTCTCAATCATGTCGGCCGCCATCTGCAGCGGACTGTACATCGTG
>ODAJ011525747.1_pt1 | contig 15021 bp, 10 predicted proteins | sample 1539241 | NCBI WGS metagenome assembly ODAJ01 (sample SAMN02144231, study PRJEB22623) | gut metagenome | biome: sheep rumen | host: Ovis aries | place: New Zealand
TTAAATTATACAGCTGGAAGTACAGCCGGAGCCACAGCAACAGTAACATTAACTGCCTCATCAACTCAGTATTCATTAGAAACCTATACTGCCACATTAAATGTAACTATTTTAGATGCAAAAGGCGTAGTCAGCATTGCTTTAAGCAACAACACAAGAACAGCAAAATTTGGTGGACAATCAAATTCTGTCTATGTAACTGCAACATTAGCCGATTCAACTACAACTCAAGATAAAGAAGTATCTTGGGAAGTAGATAATCCGGCAGTTGTTTCTGTTACGGAGAACGTTATTGATAATAAGGTATGTGGAACTTTAGTTCCTGTTAATGTTGGTACTACAAAAATTCGTGCTAAATTAAAAACCGATAATACTATTGTTTCTGGCGATTGCACAGTTACTGTTCAGGCACCAGATGTTAAGAATTATAGTTCATTAGAAATTGTTAAGGGTGCGAATGCAAAGACAACTTATTACGATGATGATACAACTGTTGACACAACTGACTTATCTTTAAAGGCAATTTATACAAACAATGATTATCCAACATATAGAGAAGAAGTTGCTGTTGCGGCCAATGCTTCGGGGGTAACTTGGACCCTTGATACAACTAATAGAAAAGTTAAGGCATCCTATACGATTAGTTCGGTAACTCAAGAAGATAATTTCACAATAGTAATAACAGAGAGACCAATTTCTCTCATTCCCGCCGATTTAGGTGTGGCTAGCGGTTCAGAATTAACTGGTCCATATACCGTTGGTGAATTGAGTGTTACTTTTGATAAAGGAACTAACAATAATAACTCTCCGAAATATTATAGTTCTGATTTTACCGCGAGGTTATATGTTGGAAATACTATTACAATAACAAGTAGTGCCCATGTTGCTTCTATAGATCAAATTGAACTGACAATTGCTGGCAATTACAACGGATTTAATATTTCTGTTAACCAAGGCGGTACTAGCAGTATAGATGGTAGTACGATAACTTTTACTGGAACGACTCAGATAACTTTTACTGTAACAAGTACAGGCTTCAGATTCACTGAAATGGAGTTTTCATATACTAAGGTCCAACCTCAGGATAAAGATGTCGAATCAGTGACTGTTACTCCATCTACGATTTCTCTACCTAGTGGTGATGATACGACTTTGGAAGTTTCTGTTCTACCACTTGATGCAAGAGACACAAGTGTCACTTGGAGTGTAACAAACGCCTCTCCTTCTGGATGTGTGACGGTCGATCCTGACGGAACTGTGCATGCTATTGCAGTCGGAAGCGCAAGAGTTGTAGCTACTTCTACTGATCAACCAAGCATTTCAGATTATTGTACAGTTACTGTAACACAAGGTCCTGTTGTTAAATATGAGGCTTCTTCATCTGTTGAGGATTCTTATGCAAAACTGGGCAATGCCTATTTTGAAATAGATTATTCTGCAGATGATAAGTATTATTCATACGAAACTGCTAGAGGAGCACAATTTGGTTCTGGTCAGCATAGTGCCGGTACAATAACCTTTGAAACTATCGATCTTGCATTTGCGACAAGCAATTTAAGAGTTGTTGTTAATGCAGCACACAGCGGAGATGGCCAGGATCTTGATTTACATGTTAGTTTAGGTAATACACAAATTGGAGATGCTACCACTTTAACGAAAACCGCAACGGATTATGAGTTCGAGTATAGTGGAAGCGGAACTAGCACGGTTGATTTATCTAATAGAATAACTATTAGCATGACAAACAATAAAGGTGCATTGTATATTAAAACAATAAAGATTTACGCTGATAATTACGGTTCCAATTTAGATAATTTCTGTAGCGAATCTCTGCGTATGTCTACTTATGATCAAGGCGGAACAATCGGATCTACAGGCGGTAACAATTCATGCCGAACATGGTGGAATGATGTTAACAGTGCTTATGGTGGATTAACAGATGGCCAAAAATATGTATTCTGTAATGATAATGCTTATTCTGCAGCATGCTCAAGATTTTCTGAGTGGGCAAGAATTAATGGTTATTCATTTAATCCATCAACTGGTGTTGTTTCTCAAAATCCAAGAGTTTCATTAATAAATGTGCTCAACGATAACACTAATACAGTCGCAATCATTGTTATTATTTCAATGGTAAGCGTTACTGCTATTGGAGGATACTTCTTCTTACGTAAACGTGAAGAGAATATCTAATTTACTAATCTAACCTATTAATTTAGGTTTATAGATGGACCAGGATAGGTTGACTAACTACCTGGTCTTTTCTATTGCTCACAAAAAATCTAATTGCATAAAAAATGGCAAAAAATATGCAATTAAAAATATCTTTGCTATTCTCGCATCATCATGCGTGTTATGCGAGAATAAATCATAAAAATGCGAGAATGAAAAAATATTTAACTTATTATATATGTAATTAACTATATCTACTTTAGTAACTGACTATAATACATATATAAATAAGTTAATTATGGTGGGTATCTTGACACCTTCTTTTCATTGTGAGAATTTGTAATAAAAATAGAGGCGTTCGTTATGAAAAATTCATCTCAAAAAACTTATTTGATTAGCTCTGATATCCATGGATTTTTTGATGAGTGGATGAAAGCTTTGGAGGAAGCAGGATTCGATAAAGAGAATTCCAATCACATCCTAATTGTCTTAGGAGATATATTTGATCGTGGTAGGCAACCTCTCGAGATTTATAAGTTTTTACGTAATCTTCCCATAGAAAGAAGAATATTAGTGAGAGGAAACCACGAACAGCTTTTAAAAGATTTAGTAAATCGTGGTTTTGCAGAATCCCACGATTATCATAACGGAACAGTTGATACTATCTTTCAATTAAATGGATATCATAGCGAAAAAGACTTTGATCATCGTTATTTCAAAGAATTAACTGAAAAAGGTTTGATTTATGGAACAACTGAATATCAGAATTTTAAGAAAAAATGGAGAAACAGAAGAAAAAATTTAATGACAAATAAAACAATAGTAGAAATACTTGATTGGATCGATTCAAATGAGTGGTGTAACTACTATGAGACAGGGCGATATATTTTTGTTCATTCATATATTCCATTAAGAAAGTTTATTAACTTTGCAAAATCTGAATGGAACGGATACATAGTGTACGATAAACCAAAAGAATATAGAGAAGACTGGAGAGATGCTACGGATGAAGAATGGGACAACGCAAAGTGGGGGTGTCCTTGGCAATATGAAGAGCAAGGTCTAAATAGGACAGGAAAAACTATCGTCTGTGGACATTGGCACACCTCAGATTTCTTTAATAATTTGATATATAAAAATGAGAAATCAAAGCATTTAGATGTCCGAGTGTCGAATCCAATCTTTAAATCTGATAAATATCCTGGACTTATTGGTTTAGATGCGTGTACTGCCGCGACACTTAAAGTCAATGTTTTGATATTAAAAGAAAGTGAATTATGAACTTGAATTCCTGTGAAACATGTAATAATATTTGAGTGAAAATCCGTAAAAATTGAAAAATTACGGATAAATACTAAAATTTGAATTATGATTTATACTTACTCTGAAGCTATAAGAAAATTTGGAACAGATTATAATCTGAAGCAATTTTTAAGTTGCAAAAAAATATATAAAATTGGTGATGGTGTATATTCAACTGAATCTAATCCAAAATCGATTGAAATTTTCTTAAAGACGCACCCGAATATTATTTTTACACTAGAATCTGCACTTTATTATTTAGGTATAAGTGATGAAATTCCAAGTAAATATGTAATTGTTTCTGATAAAGATTCGACAAAGTATAAAGAAAAAAATGTTATCCAATACTTTTGCAATGACAAAAGACTATTAACATTAGGTGTAATTAAACTTTCACATAATGGTATAACCATTCCCGTTTATAACAAGGAAAGAATGCTTGTAGAAGTATTGAGATATAAAAACAAACTTCCTTATGACTACTACAAGGAGGTTATTCGTTATTATCGAGATCATTTATATGAAATTGATTTCGAACTAGTGGAGTCCTATCTTAAAAGCTTTCCAAAGAAAGATTTCATTCAAAGAGCACTTCGAGATGAGGTTTTATAATGATTAATTTAGATGAAATAAAGCAAAAGTTAATTCTTGAAGGCTTGCATGAAGATGAAGCCGAAGCTAAAGTATGCCAAGATATCATTTTGTTTTTGCTCTCACAAAGCAGATTTAGTAGAAAAATCACAATCAAAGGTGGCGTTGTAATGAGAAGCATCACTCATAATAGCCGTCGTACAACAGTTGATATTGATTTAGATTTCATTAAATATCCTCTAACAAACGAAAAAATTGAACAATTCATCTCTATATTATCCGGAAAGGAAGGCATTAAACTTCAAATTAAAAATAAAATTGAAGAATTGAAACATCAAGATTATCACGGAAAAAGGGTGTATTTAGATGTTGCTGACACATTCGGAAATTTTTTAACAACTAAAATAGATATAGGTGTCAATAAGTTCATGTCATTAGATCAAGAAGAGTACTGTTTTGACATTTCCTTTATTGATAAAGGTGTTTCATTACTAATTAATTCAAAAGAACAAATTTTAACTGAAAAACTTAAATCGTTATTAAGATTTGGTAGTTTCTCTACTAGATACAAAGATTTCTTTGATATAGCGTATCTTATTGATACGGTTGATAAAACAAAGTTACTAGAATCTATGAATGAATTAATTTTTGATGATGAGTCAATAAAAGAACGTTCCATCAAGGATATTCAAAAACGTCTTAAGTCAATATTTAATAACACAAATTATTACAACCGCCTAAAAGAATCTAGAACCAATTGGTTAGAAGTTTCGTTAGATGAAACTATAAATAAAATTATTAACTATTTTGCGAGTTTTAACACACAACATAATTAAAAAGTTTGTTAAATTATTAACAAATATATCTTCGAAAAATAGACATTAGCATAGAATTAGAACTTGAGGTCACAAAATGTGACCACAAAAAATCCTATCTTCTAAGAAGATAAATAACAAACTTGAAATTGCATTTTGCGATATCAAATCAGATATCTTTTAAAAAAGATAAATAATTATTAATCAACGTACTTAAACTTAGTCTTGTTATTAGAAGAATATTTACCATTCAATCGATCTCTAAGAGTGTGGGGATCGATTTTATTTTTTTTAGCAGCTTCACTAATAGAGGAATATGTTTCAATAATATTGTTATTCTCATCTAGTTTTGCGACAGGTTTTTTGCTAGAAGTATGTTTCTCTTTTTTAATTGGTTCTATTTCTAAAGGAACATTATTTTTATCTACTCTTCTCCATATAAGATTCTTCACTGTTAAAAGATCTCCTCTAGTTGCTCTATCTATTGTTCTAGTAAATAGATGTCTACTTTTAGAAGCAGCCCTAGCAGAAGGATATGTTTTTACTAACTTACCATTTAGTTTATAGCAAGCAATAACGGTGAAAGAATTTCTAGCCATATATACATACAAATATAAGCCCTCACTCTTACGCATTACTTACATATGTCGCAGGGATTTTTTCATAAGTAAAAATCTCAAAATTTTATCTTGACAACTTGTAGGGGGTGCAATTAACCATAAAAAATAGAAAAGTAAATTTAATATACCTAGTATATTATTTGGCACTCCCTAACAGAGAGTGCTTGCTTCTTCTTCTTCTTCTTTGTAAAATTGTGGCGATGGTGGGTGCTTATTTTATAAATAAATACCGCTCGTTTAGGGTAGCTAGTAGTAAGCCCCATTCATCACTAAGAAAGAAGTTTTCATTGGAAAGATAAAAAGTGCACATTTATCTTTAGAAAAATTCCTTTCTTAAGAAGCTATGTTGCTTCCTTTTTGCGTATATAGACACATTCTAAAGGATTAGCGATATGGCAAAAGGTTTCGTACGACGTTAAATACGAAATACGAGATTTGTTCGTAAGATCTCACGACTAGTCCTGATCTTAGGACGGACTTTATGTCGGAGAAAGAAATGAAAGGAGAAAAGTATTATGAACAAATTTTTACAAAAGCTAGCCAAGATTTTCTTAGGACTTTCTATGGCTGTCGGCGTAGGTGTTACTATATCAAGCAATCATTTCAGTGCTGTTGAAGCTGCTTCTGGAACGCACACAATTGGCTGGGGTGCAAACGGGACTGACGAAACATTTTCAGCAACCAGTGGAACAGTTACATTTGCCACAGGTCATACCGCAAGCTTTTCCTCTGCAAAAAACAGCTCTGGAAATGCTCCTGCTTACAATTCAAAGAATCAACAGTTAAGACTGTATTATGCCAGTAATGGCAGTGGCGGTAGCGTCACTTTCACTTGCACTAACGTCACTATTACGGGTTTTGTGTTAACTTCTGCCACATCTCCGACTTTGAAATATTCAGTTAACGGTGGCGCAAGCACTTCGGTATCAGCAAGTAATAAGGTATATACAGTTACGAATATTTCGGCAAATAGTAGTTTAACTATTCAGAATGGAAATACAACAAATACACAGTTGCAAATTTCAACAATCCAGTTTAGCTATGAATATACCGAAGCTAGTAATGATTATGTTGGTTCGTTGAGTGTTTCACCAAGCACTTGGTCTGGTTATGATTCACAAACGCTATCTGTTTCTAGTTTTACTGTAAGTGGTTCTAAAAATGGTACTGCTGGCGCTGTAACATCATCCGATTACGAATATAAAGGAATCGGTTATATGAGCGGTGATAATTTTGTTGCTCGTGATGCCGACTTCTCAAGTGGTAACCCAACTACAGCTGATACAAGATTGGCGTGGAAAGCGAAATATCCAACCACGTCTGGAGGATCAACATATGCATGGGCTTACGTTACATTAACGGTTTCGGCCGATAGCGTAAATTCTATTGAAATTAGTGGTTCAATGACCAAAACTACATATAGTCAAGGTGATGCTTGGGATCCATCAGGTTTTACTGTAAACGCATACTATGCATCAGCACCAACCACACCAAAAGATGTAACAAGCAGTGTAACATGGAGTTACAGTCCTACAACAACTGCTTCTACAGATACAAAGAGTGTTACTTGCACTGCCTCATTTGGTGGGCAGTCAGATACAAGTAGTGCCCAAAGTGTAACAATTAATGAGAAATCTTATACTGGTGGAATTGTTAGCGGTGCAAAATATGTAATTGTTGCAGAAAGCGGTGTGATATTGCCGTCAGCAGCAGAAATTACATCGGAACCTACACAATGTGCATCATATACTTCTTCTATGAAGAGTGATGAAGATTATTGCTGGACATTTACTACAACTGGTGTTGATGATCATTGGACTATAACTAATTCCCTAGGAACATCTTTAAAACATGCTGCTACAAACAATGGTGTTCGTACGAGCACCTCAAGTGCAACAAGTGATGATTTTGCTGCTTCTTTAACGAACGATAATGTCACAGTTGACGGTGTTTCTTATACAGGGATTTATTTGGTAGCAAATAACAGGTATTTAACTCAATATACTGCGAATACATCTTGGAGATGTTACACAAACGCTAATACAAACGGTACTTCCAAGATTGCTCTAGTTCCATATGAAGAACCGACAACAGCTGCAACAATTAATGGTGCAGATAGTGTTGTTGCAGGTACTTCTTGGAGCCCGACATCTGTTACTGAGGATGTTGGTGGAGCAACGGTTACTGGAATGGAATTTAGCTTTGCTGCATCTGCTGGAGCAAGTATTTCTTCATCAAATGCACAAACAGGTGAATTTACATCTAGCTCTGCTGGTACTGTTGTTGTTAGTGCAACTAAACAAGGTTATACCATTGCTTCAAAAACCGTATCTGTAACTAGCAATACATCTTATATTACTCTAAGCAAAACCGAAACAAGTGGTTATACAGGTCAAAATGAATTTATTTCATTTACTTATGGTAATTTAGAAGGATCTTTAAGTATTACTTCTAGTGACACTGATGTTGTAACAGTCGACGCCCCTTCAACAAGTGGAAGTAGTGGTACTGTTCAAATCAATTTTGTTGGAGAAGGTGAAACAACAGTTAAATTTAAGGATGGAGATACAGAAAAAGCATCTTTGGCCGTTTCTGTTTCATTGTCTGAAGTAACATCAATTACGTTAGATAAAGCAACTGCTTCATTATCAGTAAATGGCACAACTACCATTACTGCAACTGTTGTTGCTACAGGTTCTGCCAGCACAACTGTATCATGGTCAACTGGAAGTGCTTCTGTTGCTACACTTTCTGCAAATAGTTCTGCTTCAGGAAGCCCAATTACTGTAACAGGTGCTGGACTTGGCACAACAACAATAACTGCAACTGCTAGTGATGGTAAAACTGCAACATGTACAATCACAGTTTCATTGTTGCACACTTATCTTTTTGGAACCACAAGTGCTGCAAGTGGAACTACAAATTGTTCTGACTTAGATGCAACATATAATATTAGTCCAGCCTGTTTTAGTGGCGAAACAACCTTGTATGGTTCAAATAACAGTACTGTCTATGCAGTTCGTATGGGTTCTGGTAATGCAAGTGGCGCATTTACGTATACTCTTCCAGATTCTGGAGCTTACATAACAAAAGTTATTTTAACAATGAAAGCTTGGAGTTCTTCGGAAAGTTCAATAGTTTCCGTTACGCCAACTGATGGTACTGCAGTTACTCAATCATTTAGTGTGTACGACACTTGGACCGAGTATGAATACACAATTCCGTCTGCTGGTCAATATACTTCTGTTACTGTTTCAACTGATAGTACAAATAAGAGAGCTTATGTTGCCAGCATAGCTGTCGAATATGCATATAAAGATCCAGTAATTACAAGTGATGCAAATAATTTTGAAATTACCGAATCGACATCTCAAACGATCGATTTAACATTTACTAATTACGCTAGTACACCAACTGTAACTTATGAAATAAGATCAGGTTCATCAAGCGTAACTTCTGTTACAGGATATAATTCAATTGATGCTAATAATGTTGCTGTGGTAACTATTACTGCAAGTGCAACAGATGGTAGCGTAGTAATTAGATTTACTGGAACATATGGAAGTCAAACAACCTATATTGACATTCATTTTGATGTTATTAATTCAAAGACAATTGAGAGTTTAGTGATTACAACTCAAGGAACAACAACGTTTACTGAAGACAATAATTTTTCAGTTGGCCCTCTTGTTCTAACTGCTACATTCTCTGACGAATCCACAACTGTTTATAGTGAAGCAAATGACAATCTAGGCTTGCTTACATTTAGTCCTGCTATTGGAACTACTTTAACAACAAGCCATACTTCTGTCACCGTCTATGTCACAGCTTATGGTAGTAGTGTATCTCAATCATATTCAATAACTGTTAACGAGAAACCGTATGCTTCATTAGTTTCTAATGTCACAGATTTGTGGGATGGCCAAGAGATTTACTTTGCTTCAAGTGCTACCGCTACAAAAGTTGGTACTAAACACGCAGGCGGAAATAATATGGGTTCAGCTAATGGTGTTTATGTTGAAAACAAAGGATTAAGCATTAATGATACTGAAGATGCTCAAAAATATACCATAGGTAGAGTAAAAATTGATAGTGTTATTTACTATACTTTCTCATTTGTTGATAATGGAAAATTATACTATTTAAGTGATACAGGTACATCAAATAGTAATTCACTTGGTCGAACAGATACTATTAGCGATATTGCTGGAAATTGCATTTATTTTACAATTAGCATTTCAGATGGAGCAGCAACTATTACGAGTAAAACGAATACATCAAAACCTGTTCTAAGATGGAACGGATCATCTTCGATTTTTGCTTGTTATCAAAGCGGTGCTCAAACTGCCCCGTATCTCTTTGCGGTAACCCCATATGATGAAGAAGCTGTTGCCGGTGCATTTACAGAGCGTTATCTTCACATGGATGAAAATGTCAGTGGTCAATGTAATACTTACTACCCAATCTTAAAACCAGTTTGGGCAGCTATGGGTGCATATGAAAAGGCCGCTTTAACAGGTGAGCCATATGCGAGATTACAAGCCTGGGCTGCTGCTCACGGAGAACACCTTGATAGCAACATGAATCTTGTTGAGAACACAAGAATTGGTTTATTAAATGTTGTTGGTGGTGAAAACACTAATACAGTTGCAATCATCGTTATCATTTCAGTGGTTTCAATGACCGCAATTGGAGGATATTTCTTCTTACGTAAGCGTAAAGAGAATATCTAATAATCTTATTTAATCTATTTATATAGGTTTATAGATGGGCTAGGACAAATGACTAATTGTCTTAGCCTTTTCTATATACATTTATGTTTGTTAAATTAATATCTTAAAAAGATTAAAATGTGTTGCGTATAAGAATATACCTTAGTATTATATTAGTGAAGATATGTTCAGTGAAGATATGTTCAGTAAATATTTGGAGGATAATTTATGTTTATCGGACGAGAAAAAGAAATGGGAATTATGGAAAAGTTTTTTGATAGCAAAGGCGCGATGTTAGTCTATGGGCTTAGAAGAGTAGGGAAAACTACTTTAATTCAAAAAGCAATTGAAAATAGTGACAAACCATACATCTATTATGAATGCCAAAAAACTGATGAGAAAAAGAATGTTGACCTTTTTGTTGAACTTCTTAAAGAACAAATTAACTTTGTTGATGCTGAATTTAATAGTTTTTTGCAAGTTTTTAAAGAATTAAATAAGTCATATCCAAATTACATAGTAGTTATTGATGAATATTCATTAATGAAACAGTATTATCTTGGAAGCAAGAAACCAGGGAACAATGAAAAAGCTGAAGAACTTGATTCAGAATTTCAAACAATTATTGATCAACACTTAACTACTTTAAACTTAATATTATCAGGATCATCAATTCATATAATGAAGAGCTTAAGTGAGCATAAATCGCCTTTATATGGAAGATTTCTTTATGAAATACCTCTTTCGCAGTTTAATTATTTAGACGCAGGAAGAATGCTTTCCCCTCTAGAATATAAAGATGTAGTGGCCTTCTATTCTGTTTTTGGTGGTTCTCCATATGTTTTAGAAAGAATTAATTTAAAGAAATCACTTAAAGAAAACATCTGTGAACTAATTTTAGAGGAAAATGGACAACTTAGAATGCATATAAGAAATAATGTTCTCAACGAACTTGAAATAGATAGTGATCTTCATGACATTTTGAATGTTATAAAAAATGGGTCAAAAAAGTATAACGAGATAGAAGAACAGGCTCACATCACTACATCTGGACTTTTAGATAAAAGACTTAGTAAACTACTCGATCTTGATATTATTGAATCTAAATATCCGATTGGTAAGGAGTTAGATAAAAGAAAAAAATATTATCAAATTAAAGATAATTTACTTAAATTCTATTATGCATATATCTTTAGAGAAGATAACCGAATAAGATTATTAACTCCTTCACGTTTTTATGATTTATATATTGAACCTTCTTTAACTCAGTTCATTTCATTACGTTTCGAAAATATTGTAAAAGAATATTTTACTATCGCTATTTCAAAAGGAATGTATTCAGAAATTATTGATATAGGAACCTATTTTGGTCCTAATTATGAGTTTGATTGCGTTATTAAAAAGAAAAATAATAAATACTCAATTTATGAGGTGAAGTATTATTCGAAACCTTTAAAATTAAGCATTCAAAGAAATGAAATAAAACAGATTTCCGAAATTCAAGGTTTGGAAGTAGATAAAATAGGCTTTGTTTGCTCAAGTGGTTTTGAAGAACAAATTGTTGGAATTGATTATTTAACATTACAAAACCTGTTTTTTTCGTAATCTAAATAACGTTACAATCCAAAAATGTGCAATTTGCGGTTTTTCTTACCAATAAATGGATACAGAAAAACGATTATATTAATTAACCAGTTAGGATTATTACCTAGTTGATTTTTTATTCAATCATTAGATGTTTAGTTATGAAAACCATAAAAGGTATAAAGTAGAACTTACTAAGTAAAAAATCTTTATTAAAAATTTAGCCCATACAAATGCATTTTAGCCTCTGACTGATATATAGAAGGGGATTTTCTCTTTTATATAGAAATCTTATTACTTGCAATGAGAGATTTAAATTTGAAATTATGGTGTATATACCATATAATGAAAGGAGGCTATATGCCAACAATATCAGTATTTTATGGAATTACAATTATCATGTATCCACAAGGTAAAGAACATAACCCACCTCACATTCATGCTTTCTACGGCGGACATGCAGCATCATTTAAAATTAAAGATAAAGAATTATATGAAGGAGAGTTTCCAATAAGAGCCACTCGTTTGGTAAAAGAATTTCTTGAGCAATATGAAAAAGAATTGCTCGAAATGTGGGAAACTGGGAATTATCAACAATTGAAAGGATTAGATTAATAATATGCTTCACATTGCAACTAAAGTAAGATTTCTTGAAGATGTACTCGTTGAGTGTACTTTTGATGATGGAAAAATATATCAATATGATATGTCTAAAATGTTTAAGAAATATCCTAAGCTAAAAGAACTTAGAACCAATAGGAAGTTATTTACATCCGGTAGATTAGACATCGGTGGTTATGGAATTATTTGGAATAATGAAATCGATTTTAGTGCTTCATCTATTTACGAATGCGGAGTTCTTGTTGGTGAATTTGACATTCCTTTAGCGAAAAACATTGGTGTTGTTTTGGGAGGGGCTAGACAAGATTCAAAGTTTACACAAGAAACACTTTCAAAAGCAACGGGAATTAACCAGGGTGATATATCAAGAATTGAAAAAGGTTTAGGAAACCCTACTTTAAAAAAGATTGAGAAGATTCTTAATGCTTTAGGTAAAACCATGGTTATTACGCTTAAAGATAAGAAAGATTAGTAATATTACATAGTAAATATTAGAATATAACTAAAAGGAGATATTAATTTATGAAGAAAATACGTGAATTATTAAAACCATTTTTAGAAATTATCTTTGGCGCAATAGTATTCTTTTCTTATTCAGGCTATCTCTATGGAGAAGGAGGAATACTTGCATTAGGAATTATTGCAACAGTAATTGCAGCTTATTTCTTAACAATTGGTATTCTTAAGATTGTTTTAGGAGATAAGATGAACAAAAGAACAAAAAGAATCTACCTTTTAGGAGGATTAAGTGGTTTTGCTTGGTTTATTACTGCAGAATTTATTATTTATATGGTTGGAGGCGCTCTTCCAGTTAATGGTTGGATCATCTTTATTTTAACCGCTGCATCTTCATTTGGATTTGCCTTATTTCTTATTCTTTCAGAGTTTGCTAATAGCAAATTCATTAGTAGACTTGCCCAATTATGCGGTGCCATCTTTGTTTTAGCTTTATTACTTAATGTTTTAATCCCAGGTGGAGTTTTAGTCGCATTAGGTGAAATTGTTATCCTTCAAGTTGTTCTTTATGTTGCATATGCAATTATGGCATTTGAAGCCATGGGTGAGTTGAAGGGTGCTGGTGCACCTAAAGAAGAAAAACAACCACAAGAATAAATTGGAGAATATTAATGAAGTGGATTAAAGATTTTATTGATGGAGACCATATTATTGGTCAATTACTTGTTGTAAGTTCTAATAAAGGAACAACAGATAAAGGTTTATCTTATTTAAATGTTACATTCCAAGATAAAAGTGGCACTATTGAGGCTAAAAAGTGGGATGCTAGCGATGATGATCTTAGAATTTTAGCTCCTGGTAGCGTAGTAATTGTAGACGCACTTGTTAATTTATATAAGAATCAACCTCAACTTAAAATTGTTGGTGTTTCCAAAGTAGAAAGACCTGAAGAAGTAGTAATGTCTAACTTCGCTAGAGTTTCTCCAATTCCTTTAGAGGAACTTAAAGCTAGATTAGACAAATATCTAAATTCTTTTAAAGATAAAGATGTTGAGAAAGTTACTAAAGCAGTTATATCTCATTTCTATGAAAGATATGTAACTTATCCTGGGGCAGTTAAAGTTCACCATGAATTTGGATCAGGAATTTTACACCATTCCCTTTTTATGGCGGATGTCGCTGATGCAATAAGTAAGATTTATACTCAGGTAGATAGAGATATTCTTGTCGCTGGAGCTTTACTCCACGACATAGGTAAAACTATTGAATATGAAAATCCAATAGCTCCAGTTCAAACTGCTGAAGGTAAATTATGCGGACACGTCGCTATTGGATATGCTGAATTTAAACGTATCGTAGATGAATTAGATATTAAATCAGAAGTTCCATTATTATTAGAACATATGATTTTAGCCCATCACGGTACACTTGAATTTGGTTCTCCTGTTATGCCTGCGACACGTGAAGCATTACTATTAAGTGAAATTGATATGCTTGATTCTAGACAAATGATACTAGATAAAGCATTAGACCAAGTTAAAGAAGGGGAATTTACCCAAAGATTATGGATGATGGATGATACTTCATTCTATAAACCTAAAAAGAGATAAAATAAGAATATAGAAATAATCCCTACATTGTAGGGATTTTCTTGTATTTTATCTATATTTTGATATAATATGAGTAGAATAGTAGGATAAGGAAGGAGTGATTCTTTATTTTTAAGCATAATTGCTAAAGGAGGGCATTTTTATGTCCAAATCTTCTTCTACTTCTCAAGTTAAAGTTATTGAAGTCGGTGAATTTTATTTTATTCACGACAAAAGTAAAAGCGGTCATCCTGGTCTTGTAATAAAAAAAAGATGATCTGAATAATAGATATTTAGTAATTAGATTTGATAGTGATAAACCAGGGGAAACTCCAAAATTTAAAAGAGGCATTAAACATATCATATTGTTAAACAAGGCAATTGATAACAAAGTTAAAAATTCATATGCGAGAAGTCGTCCAATGCTTTGCAAAAGAAAAGATATTGGGAAACATCTCGCTGACTTATCTTTGAATTTATGTGATGCCGATATAATAAATAAAATTTCTAGAAGAAATCCTGAAAAAAGTCCATCACTAAGTAATAAAAAAACGCCCCG
>ODAJ014739155.1_pt1 | contig 15018 bp, 16 predicted proteins | sample 1539241 | NCBI WGS metagenome assembly ODAJ01 (sample SAMN02144231, study PRJEB22623) | gut metagenome | biome: sheep rumen | host: Ovis aries | place: New Zealand
CCGCCCCGGAAAAGAGAACCGTTTTTGGTCGGAACGCAAGCGTCCCGACCTGCAAGACGATCTCTTTCCCGGGGTGCTGAATAGTTACAAAATTAAACAACTCGAAAGGTTTCGGTAAAACGCCTTGTACAGGAAGACAATTATCGATGAAAATAAAGCCTACTGGACCGGCCGCGCCCCCGGCTACTCGGCCGTGAACAGGGAAGAGCTTGCCGGTCCCCGGCGAAAAAGATGGAAGGCGTGCCTTGCTCGGGAGTTCGCTCTTCATTTTCCGGACAGACCGCTCAGTGACCTGCGGGTCCTCGAGGTCGGCACGGGTCCCGGCTTCTTCGCGATCCTCCTCCGCGAGCTCGGCCTTGACGTGACCGCCATCGACCTCACCCCCGCGATGCTTGCCGAGGCAAAAGAAAACGCCGGCCATCTGGCCGGCTTGATCAACTTTATGGAGATGAACGCGGAAGCCCTCAGCTTTGAGGACGCGAGCTTTGACGCCGTCATAAGCCGCAACCTGACCTGGAACCTCCCGCACCCGGAAGAGGCGCTCGCGGAGTGGACCCGGGTCTTAAAGCCCGGCGGCCTTCTCCTGAACTTCGACGCGAACTGGTACGCGTACCTCTTCGACGAATCCGCCCAGGCCGCCTACGAGAAGGACCGGGCCAACAGCGCCAGGGAGGGCATCCCGGACCTCAATATCGGTGAGAACTTCGACGTCATGGAGGACATCGCCCGCCGGGTTCCGCTCTCCAGGGTTCGCCGTCCCGCATGGGATCTTCAGCAGTTCTCCTCCCTCGGGCTCTCCTCGGAGGCAGATGAGGACATCTGGCAAACCGTCTGGTCCGAGGAGGAGAAGCTCAACTTCGCCTCGACACCGCTTTTTCTCGTGCGGGCGAGCCGATGATGATTCTCCGGGACGGTTCTCGGAAAAACGATTCTCTTTAGGAACCGTTTTTCAAGAACCGTCCCCGGAGAATCAAAAACCGTCCCTGTTTTTTCTGCTCTTCACTTAAGATACTGTTCCGCCCAGGCCCCCAGCTCCTCCGCCGTTGCCCCGGAAGCAAAGCGCTTTGCACCCTTCACCTCCGTCTTCGCGATCGCAGCCGCGCGCTCGGGTGCTTCCTTCCCGATATTGCTGCCGCCCGATGTCGCAAAGAGGACGATCGACTTCCCGGAGAAATCATACGCCTCAAGGAAGCTGTCGATGATGGACGGCTCGCGGTACCACCAGACCGGGTAGCCCACAAAGATCACGTCCGCATCCGCCACCGGTGCGTCCTTATCTGCCAGCTCGGGCCGGCAGGACTTATCCTGCATCTCCACCGTCGAGCGGGACTTCTTGTCCATCCAGTCAAGGTCCGCCGCCGTGTAGGGCACGGCCGGCCTGATCTCATACACCTCCGCGCCGATGGCGTCCGCCAGACGCCTGGCAACTGTCCCGGTGACACCGCTTGCGGAAAAATACGTTACAAGTGCTTTCATTTCATTTTCCTCCTGAAAATAATTTTACCTGTACTCACAGTCATCCAGATGATCGTTCACGATCCCGATCGACTGCAGAAATGAGTACGTGATCACCGAGCCCACAAACCCGATCCCGCGCTTCTTCATGTCCCTGCTCATAGCGACGGAAATATCCGAGACCGTCGGAATCTCCTGTACCGTCTTCCAGTGCCCGTCAATCTGCCTGCCCTCCGTAAAGCTCCACAGGTAGGCGTCAAAGGAGCCGAACTCCTCCTGAATTTTCTTTACGATCTGCGCGTTCTTTCGGACACTGTATATCTTGTTCTTATTCCGGATGATGCCCGGGTTTGCCCTGAGCGCCTCCAGCTCCTCGTCCGTCATCGCCGCGCACGCATCGATGCGAAACCCGTGAAACGCGGCAAGGTAAGCCGGCCTCTTGTGCATGATGATCTGCCAGGAGAGCCCCACGCTCGCCCCTTCGAGGCAGAGCATCTGGAACTCGAAGTCGTCGTCATGGTTCACCTTGCACCATTCATGGTCATGATACTCTTCAAGGATCGGATCTCCGTTATACCAGTTTCTGCACTCACTCATACTTTGCTCCTTACGGAAATTCATGTGAATACAGCGTATCAGAAAAGCCCGCAGGATGCAAGTTATCCTTCAAACACGATCTTTACGATCTTCATTTTCACCAGGGAGTCGCAGAAGCGGATCATCAGCCTGTGAAATGCGCCCACGTTCGGATAGATATCCCGGTATCCGCGCATGTAGCTCCTCGCGGTCACCGAGGCAAACCGCCGGCTCCAGGATCTCAGCTCCGCCTCATCCTCCAGGGAGAAAAATGCATTCACATCCGTGATTCCTGCCTCCTTCAGCCAGGTCTTACGCATGAGCTTTGCGCCGCGCTCGTTGCAGGAATCGAAGGCCAGCACGCCTCCGGGGAACCGCTCCGCCATCGCGTCAAAGAGCTTTCTCACATCGGCCGTCCTGAAATAGTAGAACACGCCCGCGGCAAAGAAAATCGCCCCGTCGGAGGCATCGATCCCGTCCATCCAGCTGAAATCATTGAGGTCAAAGGCGAGGTTTGTCTCGCGCTCACCCGCGGGGAGCAGGTCATTTCTCACCTTGATCACGTCCGGGAAATCGATATTGTAGCCCCTGCACTCACCGTTATCGACCCTGGAGAAGGTGTCGTCCAGCCCGCAGCCCAGATTCACGACCGCTGCCTTCGGGTGGTCTTTCAGATACATCAGGACCTCGCAGCGCAGGTCATACTGGCGCTGCGCCACTTCGAGGGCCCCGAAGAGGCCGGCGGCGGATTCCATTTTCTTTCTCTTATCCACAAAGTCATAGTCGAGGCTCTCGCAGATTCGCTTTGCCGCGGGATCCGAGAACAGCTCCGGGAAATGCTCGGAGCACACCAGCCGCCCGAAGAGCGGGATAATCAGCGTCTCCTGCACCGTGTTTTTCTCAATGTGGTATTTCATCTCACAAGTCTCCTTCTTCCGATGAGCCGGGTTTCATCGGGTGATCGTTCCTCCTTGTCGTTCATTGCTTTTTTACGCTTCGGCGCGTTCTTCGCATAGTATTCGTGCATTGTGGATCTGCCCGCCTTCTTACCATTCGGCCAGAGCTTTTTTCAGTCTCCGGTCAATATCGATCCTGGTCTCCCTGCATTCTTTTTTGTACTCTTTTCCGGCCCTGAACATAAAGGAAACCAACAGCCCTGAGCCCACAGGCAGCATCATTTTGAGCATGGATTCCGGAAAGGCGAAGTGCGTTCCGTGTTCATAGAGCCAGCTTTCAAAGGTGCTCTCATGGGGCAGTCGGGCAAGGCGGTTTTCCATTCTGCGGATGTATTTGCAGGTATCCCAGAGCACATCGTCCTCCGCGCCGATGAAGATGATCTTCCCGCGGATGTTCTCCACCTTGATCCGCTCATCCTCCTTAATGGGGTGCCTCTTTTCCGATTCGTCGAACATCTTCCGCGAAGCAATCCTGTCTCCGCCCGCCTTGGATTCCTCCTGAATCTTTTTCCAATATTCCGGATGCCGGTAGGCATAGGGAAGATAGGGAAGCGGCTTCCCCTGCCATGACACAGAGGATTCGTTTTCGCCGGGTCTCTCGGCCATGCCGTCCTTGCCGTCCCGGTAGAAGCCCTCCATCACAAAGTCCGAAGGGGAGATCGCAATCGTCAGTGACAGCTCCGGATAATAGGATGCCGCCAGAAGCGCCAGCATCCCGGTGGTGGAAGCCCCTGCTATGCCGAGCATTTCACACCCCTCGGCTTTCATAAACGCGATCGCTTTGCCGAAGCGCTCCAGCGGATAATTGTGATGGCCGTAATCTTTCTTGTCCGCCGACATCGCCATCACATGGATGCCCTGCCTGCCGAGCCACTTCGCCCCCGTTCTGGCCATGTAATCCTCGGAGCTGTCACCCAGCATGAGAATGAAGCCCTTCCGGCTCTCTGCAGGTGCCGGATACCACGCTCCGTTAAATCCATCGGAATCTACCCTGAATATTCTCTTTCTCATAAAAAATCCTCCATCAAAACAGTGTACAGATACAGGCCGCCGATGCGGATACCGCCGGGAGGATCACAGACATCTGAGTACCCTGCGTCCAGAAAAAACTGTCTGTAGCTTCCCGCGGTAAACTGCCGCTTGAAATCTGCGCCGGCTACGTTGTCCCAGAACATTCTGTCTCCTTCAGATCTTTCATTCATGCAGCAGATGAGCTGTCGTCAGTTAGTTTTATCCAACTAACTCATAATTATATTTCACGCTAAATAGAAAATCAAGAGAAAAGCACCTTTTTACAGACGGACATCCGCGTTCCGGCACAAAAAAAAGAGATCCGGGAGTTATCTCTCCCGAATCTCTTTAAGCTCTATTCTCTCCGGTAAGGCGCCGGATAATCATCCGTCCCGTTCAGCTTCCGCTCTATCTTATTCAGCGTGTCAAAAAAGCGGTACGTCGCGACAGCCGGCCCGAAGAGCAGGATTCCGAAGGTGTTCCAGCCGAACATATGCCACCACGAAGTATACGGCCCTTCGATGCCGAGAGCGATTGCCTTCGCCTTCAGTTCCTCCGCGATCCGCGCCATCCAGACCAGCGTGTAGATGAACAGCGTGGGGACCCCGAGAAGATAAGCTTTCCAATAGGGCATCACCCTGTGTCCCAGCACCTCCTCCAGCTCCTCCTGCAGCCCGCCGAAAGGCATGTACAGAAGGAAGAATATCCCCGCCGTAAAGAAATCGATGAAGCCGAGCAGGAAGCCCGGCCGGTTCGTGTGTTTGAATCTCATAATTCTAAGACTCTCTGAAAGTGTTATTCCTTACAGAACTCAAACGAAAAGTAATACACATAATCATTCTCGCGAAGAGAATCCGTCTGTCCGTTCATAAGGTCGTTTATATCAAGCACCCGCATTTGATCGTTATCGCAGATGAGCGCGAGCAGGCCCTGTTCTTCATTATATCTGATATCTGTTTTCCCGACAATCTCTGTTGCGGATCTTCCGTATTATTCCCTTAAGCCCTGCCGCGTCCCCGGCCAGCAGCGCCGCGCCGTAAAGTCCGGCGTCATCCCCGAAGACGGACCAGGCGACGTTGATGTCCGGCATTACCATGTAGCGCTTTGCCTTTTCGAGCGCCTTTGCGACGTACCAGCGGTTGTGAAGGCCGATCGACCCGCCGATGACGTAGACGTCCGGGTCAATCATGTAGTAAATGTTGGCGATGCCGCGCGCGAGCATTTCCGAGGTCTTTTCGAGGATGTCCGCGGCGTCCTCATTTCCCTCGTCATAGAGCGCAAAAAGGTCCTTCGCGAACATCTGCCGCCCGAAACGCTCCGTCGCGATCCGCTCCATCGCGGCGCCGCCCGCGAGCTCATTGAGGGAGCCCGGGTTCGCGCTCCCGTGGTGATAGGGGTCGTCGCTCACGATCACGTTGTAGAATTCCGCAGTGTTGCAGTGCGCGCCGTTGATGAGCTCTCCCTTGTATACGAAAGATCCGCCCATCCCGGTCGACATCCCGAGGAAGACGACCGAATCAAAGCCTTTTCCGGCTCCGATCCTGGCCTCAGCGAGGCCGGCGAGATTCCCGTCGTTGTTGACGGCCGCGGGCACGCCCATGCGCTCAGCGAGGAAGTCCGCCACCGGGAAATTGTCCCAGCCGAAGAGATTCGGCGGGTTGAGAATCATGCCGCGCTTAAGGTCCAGAGGTCCCGGGCTCGCGATTCCGACCCCGCAGTACGCATAGTCCCTGCTCTTTAAAAATCCCACAAGTTTATCGAGGTTCCCCGCCGCGCCGAGCGTCCGGTCGTTGGGGACCTTGAAGACGTCCAGGATCTTCATTTCCTCATCGAATACCGCGGTCCGAAGCGACGTCCCGCCGATGTCCACCGCAATCCTCTTCATGCCTGATCTCCTTCCGCTGCCTTCCATCCTCTCCCGTCCTCCTTCATTTGCTTCTTTAAGCATACCATTTTGCGGTTCTCATAACAAGCGGCAAATGAAAACACCCGCCGCGCCCGCAGCAGGTGTTCTCATTTTTCACAGGTACTGCAGCATGCAGTCACAGATTTCCTCCGCCAGCTCCTTTCCGCCTCTTCCGAGGACGAAGGAGACCTTCTTCCCGTTTCGAAGCTCCAGGACCAGGGTCCCCATCATGCCGGCATATTTTCCGGTGCGCACATCCGCGATATCGGCGAACTCATAGACGTCCACCGGGTTCTTCTTCGCGCCGTTTCTCGCGATCACCGCACCGACGATCGGCCCCAGCATGTAGCCGCGCTGGTCGCCGGTCTTTTTCTCGAACTCCAGCCGGTCGTCATAGACATAGAGCTCGCCGGTGCCCGTCACCGGGCCGATGGCGCCGCCGCCGTTGTAGCGGGAGACTTTCTCCGCCTGGTAAAGCAGTTCCCCCGTCACCGGCGGAGCAGCCGGCTGCCGGTAGACCGGCCCGAAGTCCCGGGGCTCGATCTCCTGCCGGAAATTCTGCTGCCTTGCGCCGGCCTGCGGCGCCGGCCCGCCGACACCGGTCGGCGTGCCGCACATGTTGCAGAACTTAGCGTGGTCGGGGAGCTGCGCCCCGCAGTTTGAACAGAACATGGCCTGCCTCCTTCCTTATTTTTTCCGCCTCTTTCTCAAAAATACAATTATTACGAAAACGCTCATCACCGCCCCGATGATGAGCCCGTAAAGGACGGTTTTTCCCGCCGGCGTGTTGTGGAACTCGACCGGCCCATACTGATCCGGCACCTCGATCGTCTCCGGCTCATCGACCCAGCGGTACTCATACGCGATGAACACCCGCGTCTCCCGGCCCGGCTCATCCTGCGTGCCCACGACGGCGTACAGCTTCTGCCCGTCCTCCTCACCGGCCGGGAATCTGCCGCGCAGGTCGATATAGTACTTTCCCGCGGACCCTTCGGAAAATGTCATGTTCTCATGCACGCCGAACCGCTGGACCTCAGTCCCGTCCGGCTTCTTAAAATACGAAATGACTTCCGGCTCAAACCCGTACCTGCCCTCTCCGGGCGTCACCTCCGCGATCACGACCGACGCCGTGACCTCTCCGAATTCCTGATCCTCGTCCGGCGAGCGCACGATATTGACGCCGACCGCGAAGCTGTCCTCCGCGTAACAGCGGTCAGGGAACCAGTAGGGCGTCACAGTGTAAACGGCCTGCTCTCCGCCGCTGTCCGTGAAGGTGAAGATGATGTCCTTTTTTTCATTTTCGAGAGAGGCCAGAACGGTCACGCCGTCCGCGGTCCGCTCCTCGTCGATTGAACCGAAGTACAGCGTGTCGGTGTGCTCCCAGTGGCCCGGCTCAGTGCGCGTGTAGCCCGGCTCGACACCGATGCCGGCGCCCGGAGGCACCTCCGGCGGACCGTCCGCGGCCGCCGCGCACACAGTCGCCGGCAGCATAAGGACAAAAAGCAGGGCGCCCAGTAATCTCTTCATGCTGCCTCCTTTAAGGCCGGCAGACCGCCGCGAGCCCCATGCTGTCCTCTTCGTCCCAGCCGCACTCGTAGGTGCCGATGCCGTACTGCTTCCCGTTGTACTCGTACCACTGCACGATGCTCAGCGTGCTGCCGTAATCGTCCCTAAGATCCATGATACAGCCGTGGTAGAAGCCGCCCTCGAGCGGGTTGCTGTTGGCCGCCGAGAGGTCCTCGAACGCGCCGCCCGGCTCGACCTTGCCGGACCAGCGCTGCGTGCAGAGGACGCCGGACTCGCTCATATCAAGATCAATGTTCCAGTACTCGCAGGTCGGGGCCGTGTTCGGTTTCCGCACGACCATGCATTTCCAGCCTCCGGCGAGCCGCACAGGATCCGTGATGACTTCCGCTCCCTCGGGGATTGCCGCGTTTACAAGATTCGCAGCATGGTCATAAAACCAGAGAAAATCCTCCTCGCCCGGCAGCGCATTGGTCGAAAAGTCCGCTGCGGAGGCGGCTGTGCCTTCGTTCTCGCCGAGCAGCCATTTTTCGTCCCATTCCGGGACGCTTTCCCCGGCTGTCCCGGCATTTCCCGCCGGCACATTGTTCCCGGCGGTTCCGTTTGTCCCGGCTGTACCGGCATTTCCGCTGTTTCCGGCGGATCCGCTCTTCCCGGCATTCCCTGCCGGCCTGATCGTGACGGACGTCGGTCCGCCGCTCTGGCTTCCGGTCTCCTCGCGCGTTTTTAGCAGCATGCCGATCGAGGCTCTCGCAACACCGATCAGCAGCGCAATGACTGCGCAGACCGCGATGATCTTCACGATGCTGATCTTCCTTGCGGGCGGTTTTGCCGCATAGGGATTCTGCTCTTCGATCTCCTGTATCGCGTCCCGGTACGGCGGCTCATACTGATCCGGCTGCATGTCAGAAAGCCGTGTACCGCACTCGTCGCAGAACTTAGCCCCGTCCGGCAGCTCCTTTCCGCAGTTCGGGCAAAACATATCTAAGCCCTCCTTTCAGGTTATGCGTCCCGCCTCACACCCGGGTTCCGCAGTTCATGCAGAATTTGTCGCCGGGTGCGAGCGGTTCACCGCAGTTCATGCAAAATGCGCTCCTCGCCGCAGACGGTGCCGGCGGCGCGGAGAGGATCGGCGTCCCGCAGTTCATGCAGAACTTGCTCCCGGTCTCGTACGGCATGCCGCAGTTCGGGCAGACGTTCAGCTGCGGCTCCGGTTCAGGAGCCGGCCAGGGTGCCGGTTCAGGCTTTGCGCTCTGCTGCGGCTCCGGCGCAGGCCCGGTCCCGAGCGGCCAGATTGTGACTTCCGCTCCGGGCTCGCAGTCGATCCGGATCCCCTCTTCGGCTTCCTCCGCCTTCAGGAGCTCGCTTCTGACCGCCTCCAGCGCTTCGATCGCCTTCTCCACGGCGTCAAGCAGTGCTTCGTTTTTCATTTTCCGCCTCCTTATCTTTCAGGTTTACTGCGCCGGGCTTCCGTTGTACTGGAAGCCCGCGACTTCGACGGTGTCGTCCTCATTGGCCAGCGATCCGGTAAACGTCTCCGACTGGCCGCCCACCGTGATCCGGACCAGGTAATTGCCGGCGCGGTCCGGCGTGCGGTCCAGATAGTTGTTGACGTAGACCCAGTACTGGCCCGGCACCGGGTTGGCGAAATAGATATTTTCAACCGGCGAGGAGGACAGATTATCGGACTCGGAGTTGGCGTCCACGTCGAGCTCGCCGCCCGCAGCGACCGGGTTGGAGTAGTAGATCTCCGTGCCGTCCGGCGTGAATACGTGCAGGTCAAAATCGTCCTCGCTGTCCCACAGCATGGAGATCGTGATGTCGCCGGACATGGCGCCCGCTTCGCTCAGCGACTGGTCCAGGCTGCCCTCGTCGAGATCCGCAAGGCTGTCGAACTCGCAGATGAAGCCTCTGTGCAGGTGCTCGAGCGTGTCCCCGTTGTTGAGGTCGTTCCACTGGTAACTGTCGTTGCAGATATGCAGGAAGAACTCGTCCTGTCCGTTGTTGTCCGGCTTGCCCGGGGCAAAATTCGAGTATTCGAACGGCTCCCCGGTGACCCAGTTCCAGAGGCCGGTCATGCCGTAGCCTCCGATCCACGGTCTGCAGAAACGCTCCTTGTCTTCCGGGAATCTCGCGAAATAATCGTTCATCAGGTTTGCGAGATACTGCATCTCCTCAGCCGACGTGATCGTGACCAGATGGCCGCCCGCGCCGACGCAGATATCGCGCGCCTGGCTCCAGGTCATGGGATTCTCCAGATCCGCGTAGAATCTGTACCGGTGGCCCTGGAAGGTTTCTTCCGGATACTCCCTGGCTCCGCCGTAGTCAAACTCGAGGATCGGGATATCCGTGCCGGTGCCGTCGATCGTTCCCTCAAACGTCTGCGTCTGGTCCCCGATCTTCACCCGCACGATGTAGTGCGTGGTCCCGTCGGTCCGGTCGCTGAACTCGTTGAGCCAGACCTTGTAGTGACCGTTCTGCGGGACGGCGAAGTAGATATTTTCCACGGGATCGAGGACTCTCTCGCTGCCGGCATTCCGGTCGACGTCGAGCGTGCCGCCGTCGGCGTTTTTATTTCTGTAGTAAATGTGTCCGCCCGCCGGGGTATTCATGTGAAGATCCACGTCGTCCCAGGAATCCCACGCGAGCGATACCGTGATATCGCCGACGCCCGCGTTCGCGTTCGAGAGCCGCTCGTTCATGCTCTCCTCGGTCAGAGGCGGGGTTGTGGGCTGCTGGTTCGCCGGCCGCACATAATCAAATTCGAAAATGACGATCTCGGTCCCCGTCGCGTCGATATCGCCCTCAAACACTCTCTCCTCGCCGGCCACATTCACGCGGACCAGATAATGCGTGGAGATATCCGGGGTCCTGTCCCGGTAGTCCCGGATATAGACCTTGTAGTGGCCTTCCGCCGGATCCGGGAAGAAAATATTTTCAATCGGGTTGTCCACCAGCGAGCTCGCGTTCATGTCCACGTCGAGCGTGCCGCCGCCGGCAGTCTTGTTGCTGTAGTAAATATGGCCGCCGTCCGGCGTATCCATGTGCAGGTCCACGTCGTCGTGCGTGCCCCAGAGCATGGAGACCGTGATCGTGCCGTCCTGGGCCCCGGTGATCGTCCTCTGCTCGTTGAGGATCGACTCGCTCACAGGGTTGTTCGTCGACGGCGTGCTGCCGGTATTGCTGCCGGTATTGCTGCTGCCCGTATTGTTTATATTCTCGATCTCCCGCTCAATATCCTCGTGATGGATGGGCGGCGTCCACTCCTCGATATGCTGGTTCGGAACCTCGGGGCGCTCAAATCCGCAGTTCTGCGGGAAATTCTGGTTGATCTCCTGCTCGGTGAATTCTCCGTCGGTGTTCACCGGGAAGAAGCAGCCTCCGGGCACTTCCGGCGGCGTCACCGGCGTACTTGTGCCCTTCTGGCCGCGGGAGATCGTAAAGCCGCCCACGCCGTCCAGGATAAACCAGGCCCGAAGACTGGTCCTGTGGAATGTGATCGTCTGGTCGTTCGCGCCTTCCGGGTGCGTATTGACGGAAATGACCGAGGAATCCCCCGTCGGAAGGCTGTCCGCGATATCGCTCTGGTTCACCGTGACGGTATCGTTGCTGCCCATGACGATGGTGGCCCCGCTGTCCCCGACGTCCACAAGGACATCCGTATTCTGCACCGCAAGGCTCCCCCGCTTGATATTGTGGGAGATCGTTCGCAGGCTGTGCGGCTCGCCGTTATTCAGCAGGGTCGTCCCACCCTCCGTCACCTCGCCGGAGAGAAATACAACCGTCGTGCAGGATGCCGCCGTAACTTCCACCCGGTTGTTCCACTCGGCCATGGACGTCCCGCGGCCGTTGTAGACCTGACGGAGCTCCCTGACCCTGGTCATGCAGGAGGTCACGTCGCCGGAGTACTGGTAGGCCAGCTGCCCGCAGCGGGTGACGCTCATCTCCGCGTCGAGCGTCTCGCCGATCGCGTCCTGCCCTGATGCATCCTTGCCGCTCCGGACGGATTTGGCCGCCGCGCCTCCTATGGATTTGAGGCCTTTCGTCTTTGCGACCGACCTCGCCATGCTGTCCATCTGCCCGGCGGCCTTGCCGGTCGCCTCCCAGGCGGCGAGACACCGGTCGAAGAGTTCATTCACCTTTGCCGGGTCGGCCGTGGTGATATCTGTCTCGAGGAGCTGCTCCGTGAGGATCCTCGAGTAGAGGTAGCTCTGGGTCCCCAGGCTCGTCATCTCGCAGAGCCGGTTGAAGGCCTCCTCCGTCCTGTTTTTCCCTCCGCCGAACGGATGGAAGATGAGCTGGACCGCAACGACCGCCACCAGAAGAAGCGCGATCAGGGAAACGACCGGAAATTTCTTCTTCGGCTGCCTCTCCCCATAAGGCTGGCTGTAAGCCTGCCTGCTGCCGGCCGCCCTGCCCTGCTGACCGGCCCGCGAGGCGGTCTGCCTCCTCACGGTCTGCTGCCCCGGACTTGAATAGCCCTGCCTCTGGGGCCTCCCTCTCTGCGCGATCGGGGTTCCGCAGCTGGTACAAAACTTTGCCGCATCATTGATTTCCGCACCGCATTTCGGACATCTCATAAGATTTCCTCCCTTCTTTATCTGAATTGCTTTCTAAATCATCGGCATATTTCACAAATTTATGATAGCAGATTCTCTATATAAAGGAAATCTTAACAAAATAAACACAATTGTCTTAATTCTGTTTCGCTTTTTTTCAATCCGAAATCGTGTTATGCTTCTGTCAGGGCTCCCCGGCCGGGGAGTCTTCTTACTATCCGAAGAGGTGGAAAAAACATGTTTACCGAACGGCTGAATGAGATATGCCGGCTTATGGATACGCCGGGAAATACAGAGCTCGCCGCCGCCATGGCGTGCAAGCCCACCTATGTGAGCCTTTTCCGCCGGGGGAAGCGGATCCCCACGCCGGGGTCCCGCGCGGCCGACAGGCTTCTCAAAGGCATTCTGATCCTGGCTGACGAAAAGCAGAAAACGGATCTTCTCTACCGTCTCACCGGCGTCGCTCCGTCTGCCGGGAAGGCGGCTCTTCTGCCTGCCCTCGAGAGATATCTGCTCTCGGACGAAAAAACGCGGCCGCCGAAAAAAGCCGGCCGCCGGTCCAACACGACTGCGGAGGACGCCGCCCGCCTGGGCCGCCGCCTGAACGCCGCGATGGAGCTTCTGAACATATCCGGAGCCCGTCTTTCCAGACTGGCGGACATGGACGCTTCCGTCCTGAGCCGCTGGCGAAACGGGATCCGCATTCCGGTGACGGATCCGGACGCCCTGGAACGGGTCAGCCGCTGCCTGACGCACCACGCGGAAGCCCGGCACCGGCTGGACGCGCTCTCCGGACTCACCGGCATTCCCGTATCGGAGCTCGCTTCCCCTTCGAAAATGCCCTCCGCCCTCGCCGTCTGGCTCTCCGATCCCGCTTCCGCGGGAGCATCCGCCATTGAAAGTTTTCTCCAGAAGATCAGCGGCATGCCCGCCCCGGTCATGCCGCCTCTCCCGGAGCATATCCCGGAAAATGATACGGGAACCCGAACCTACCGCGGTCCGGCAGGTCTCCAGGAGGCAGTGCTGCGCTTCCTTCGAACCTGCGCGGCGGAGAAAGCGCCGACCCTGCTGCTCTATTCCGACCAGGACATCTCCTGGATGGTCCGCGATCCGGATTTCAGCCGCCGCTGGGCCTCCCTGATGGCCGCCTGCATCCGGAACGGCTCCCGCATCCGGATCATCCACAATATCGATCGGTCTCTCGAGGAGATGACCGAGGCGATTGGCAGCTGGCTGCCCCTCTACATGACCGGGCAGGTCGAGGGCTGGTACTGTACCCGCGAGTGCGGACAGCGCTTCTCCCACACCCTGTTCCTGGCTCCCGGGACTGCGCTCATCTACAACTGGTTTGCCGCAGATGGCAGGCAGAACGCGCTCTATCACTACGAGACGGATCCGGATGTGCTCGCCGAGTACGGGCAGGTCTACAAGGACCTTGCCGCCGCGTCCCAGCCCCTCATCCGGATGGATTTCCTCCCGCCGGAAGCCAATGCCCCGTATTACGGCAGGCAAGGTCTCTGGTCGGTCCGCGAGACACTGCCTCTCGCCCTGATGCCCCGGGATCTCGCGGAGCGCATCGCCGCCCGCCTCCCGGAAGAGGCGGACCGGACGCGTTTTATGGCTGACTGGGAGGCCTGCCGCGATTTCTATATGACCGGTCTTAAGACCGGCTCCGTCGTGGATTTCATCGTCCTCCCGGACGAGCGGCAGATTAAGGAGGACCGTTTTCCGGTCGATTACCTCCGCGGAACCGTCTTCTGTTCCGGCAGGGAGTATGCTGCGCACTGGCGGAGCGTGCTTGACGCGGCGGAACGCCGGCCGAATTACAGGCCGTTGCTTCTTTCGAAGGCGCCTTTCCCCCATGTCATGATCCAGATGATCAGCGGCGGCGTCACCATTGTCCGGACGGCCCCTGCCGTCACCGTTTTCACCGTCACGCATCCGCTGATGCAGTCTGCATTTTACGCTTACATGGAAAAGCTCCGGCAGTGCTCCCGGGAGGAACAGGCCGGGTGCCGCAAAACAATGGAAGCCCTGCTCCAGGAGCTCGGGGAAGACTCTTGACCTTGCCTGCCGCATATCCTACAATAACCCTGCAGGATACCGACATCCGATCAAAGGAGGCTTCCCATGACCGCATCCACGCAAAAAACAGATTCCTTCAAGATCCTCGCCTTCGGCAGCCCGGAGACGGACACGCTCCTGATCCAGCCGGTCGACGGCCACGACCTCGACGAGAAATCCCCTCATGCGTGAGGTGGGAAATGAAATCCGCAGGACGCATGCGCATCTTGCGGATTCGGGAATCGACTGTATTCTGGAGTGGAACAAGGGGAATCACTTCAAAGAGCCCGACCTTCGGACGGCAAAGGGCTTCGCTTTTCTGATGAACCGCTGATCAGGCACCGTTTGAAGCACTGCGGCCGCCCATATAGACCTGCCTGATAGCCAGTTTCTCATCGCACACGACAAAATCCGCCGTCTTCCCGTAATATTCCCGATCGGTTACGTTTTCCAGAATAGGGATTTCCGTTGAAATTTTGGACCCTTCGGCGGCGATGATAACCTTGACCGCAAATCTCTCAAAATCCGGCACGATCAGAATCTCACCGTATTTCGGCGAACCCACCTCCGGGAATCCGAGCATGATGTTTTCTTTTCCCTGCAGATCTCCCGTTTGGCAGCCGGAAATGCATCAGATGCTCCAGCCCGCGCTGGCATTCTGCAGCTGCGTCATACGTCTGAAAAGGCTGTTTTCTTTTGCAAAGAGTTCTGCCGGACTTCCTTCTTCGGCCACCTTGCCATCCGAAAGAACAACGATCTTATCCGCCGCCTCCACAGTACGCATACGGTGGGCGATGACCAGCACTGTTTTTCCTAAAAGCAGCCGTGACAGCGCGCCTTGCACCTTAGTCTCGTTCTCTACGTCAAGAGAAGCCGTCGCTTCATCCAGGAGCACGATCGGTGCATTCTTTAAAAGTGCACGGGCAATAGAGATTCGCTGACGTTCTCCTCCGGAGAGCTTCGCTCC
>ODAJ012033257.1_pt1 | contig 15012 bp, 13 predicted proteins | sample 1539241 | NCBI WGS metagenome assembly ODAJ01 (sample SAMN02144231, study PRJEB22623) | gut metagenome | biome: sheep rumen | host: Ovis aries | place: New Zealand
CATGTTTCTGGATGTAAATAACCATCAACCGCAAGGTATCACTATTGACAACTGCAAGGTTGGCGATAGTGTTACCGTCAGCGGTATGATCCATAATGTCCGCGTCACCAAGTGGGGCGGATTTATTGTACTCCGTAAGTCCCGCGGTTTGTTGCAGGCGGTAGTCTCCAACGAGACCTCGAAGTTCTTTGACGAGCAAGGCAATGAGATCGCGATGAACGACCTCTGCCGCGAGATGGCGGTTACCCTCACCGGTACCGTCAACGAGGCGAAGATCAAGGACCCCGCTGCGTTCTATAACACCATCGAGATCGCGGTGGCAGAGGTGCGCGTATTGAGCCGCCCGACAACCTCCGAGGTGGTCGATATGAACGCCCTCAAGTTCGGAGACGAGGAGACACTCCTCCGCTATAAGTTCGATAACCGTCAGGTCACGCTCCGCAACCCGCGCGACATGGCGATACTCAAGGTGCAGTCCACCATCGCACGCGCGTTCGGCGAGTTCTTGAGCGCCAACGGCTTCACCCAGATCTTCACCCCGAAGATCGTATCCGAGGGAGCAGAAGGCGGTGCCAACGTCTTCAAGATGGATTATTTCGGCAAGCAGGTTTATCTCGCCCAGTCCCCGCAGTTCTACAAGCAGATCGGCGTCGGCGTCTATGAGCGCGTCTTTGAGATTGCGCCCGCCTACCGTGCGGAGAAACATGCTACCTCCCGCCACCTCAATGAGTATATCTCCCTCGATGTGGAGATGGGCTTCATCAAAGGTCAGGAGGATGTCATGACGCTGGAGGCAGCCCTGCTGCGCCATATCATCGCCGTCGTGGAGCGCGACTGTGCGCACGAGCTCAACCTCCTCAATGCCGTTAATCCTGTCCTGCCCGAGCAGGTGCCCGCGTGGAAACTCAGCGAGGTGCACGAGATACTCTTCGAGAACCACCTCTGCGAGGCGGACCACCGAGGCGAGGATGACCTCGCACCCGAGGAGGAACGCGCTATCTGCAAGTACGCCTTCGAGAAATACGGTTCCGACTTCGTCTTCGTCACCCATTTCCCCTCCGAGCACCGTGCTTTCTACGCCATGGACGACCCCGAGGACCCGACGCTGACGCTCAGCTTCGACCTCCTCATGCGAGGTCTGGAGATCACTTCCGGCGGTCAGCGTATGCATAAAGAGGCGGACTATCGCGAGAAGATGCTCCGTCGTGGCATGAACCCCGATGCATTCCATTTCTACCTCGATACCTTCAAGAACGGCATGCCGCCTCACGGTGGCTTCGCCATCGGACTCGAGCGTATCACCGCTTGTTTCCTCGGCATCGCCAATGTCAAGGAGTGCTCCATGTTCCCCCGCGACATCAACCGCGTAGCGCCGTAACGTGCACCACCGCCGCATAACGTAATATGACAAACCCTCCTGCCCGGAGGGTTTGTTGTTTTTTTCAAAAAAATCTCCCTCCCTCTTGCGTATATCAAAAATTATTACTACCTTTGCACCCGAAATCTTTTTGTATATTAGCGTATTAACTTTAAATAATTATATATATGGAATGCCCGAAATGTCACAAATTCGTTGAGGATAGTTGGAAAATGTGTCCCCACTGCCGTACTCAGTTGTCCCCTGCACAAAAGACAGAAGAAGAGCGAAATAATCCTCTTCAAGTGTACAAAAATAAAGCTATCTGGAAGATTGTTCCCGGCGAAGTAGCATATCATGTTAGAGAGTCAGAGTTGGAAAACTTTGACAAGATAACCGGTTTGATTATTGAGGAGGGTATCAGCGCATATATATATGTGGATGGTACGCGCATTGCTGAATTAAGCAGTGGCGCATATGAGTTTACTTCAAAAGAGGAGATCGACAAAATCCTCAATGAGCGCGTAGGGGGACTGGTTCATTCGAAACCATGGGAATGGATTGTTGCTTTATTCAAGGGAAAACGCGTAGGCGATAAAGTTAATTTGCAAGAAGATATTAAGGATGCAAAATCACTGGAGGATATTCTGCACTACATGCGCAAGGATAGTGTGGTTAGTATCTATCTCAAGTTGAATAAATCTTTCCCTCTCGTATTTGGCGTAGAAGAAAACGGAAATGGATATCAACCGATAGCAATTCAAACTCGGTTGAATACCATCAATGTGGGATTGACTATGCAATTGCAAGTGGCAGATTTCAATGATTTTATCCCGCATTACCTGGTCGGTAAATCGAAAGTCACTCGTCAGGATGTTCAATCCGAATTAGCAAAAGATGTGGAGGCCGTATTGCGTCATCAGTTAGCGTCTGAAATAATTGACGAACGCGGATTTACGCCGGAATTACAGGCTAAAATTGAAGCAGAACTGGTACAACTGAGTGATTTATTGCACGGTGTCTCCATCACTCGGGTGGTGGATATGTCCTGCGATAATGCCGACTTTGAGCGTTTCAGAGCTCTGGCAAAAGAGATTTACATCGCCGAACGTGAAATGGACTACATGCGTCGCACACAGGAGATGAAGAATCGTGTTGTATCTTTTGAGAATGAGCAAAAAATACATGAGGCACGCAGTACCTATGAATTAGACAAGGTCCTTCGAGAAATTAACAAGGACGACCTGTTGGATAGGGAAGAATTCCGCAAGTTTGAGCGAATGCTGGAGGCGCAGCGTAAAATAGCTGATGCTAAGAGCGAATGGGAAATCAAGAGTGCGCTGAACGATCTTAAACGGAGCGAGATGGTTTCAGACGACGAGGTGGACAAAATTGCCAACCAGATTGAGGGTGGCAAAATCCAAAGGGCTAGTATCAATGAGATTCTGATGATAGAGTCTGCCGCCCGCGCAGCGCAAACAAAGCTGGATATGGAAATCTTATTGACTGCTAAAGCAAAAGATTTCGATCGCGAGCAACTGGTTAATGACGCCAAAACTGAAGATACCATTGAGCGTATCCGTGCGGAGCGAGAGCGTGAGGCTGCTAACGATGCCATGGAGCGCCTGCGCAAAATGCGTGAAATGCAAATAGAGGCGGATAGAGCAGAATTGGAAGCCAAGAGAGTTGATGACATGGAGCGGAAGGCGCAGGATTATACCCATGAACTGGATATGACTACTATCACACATAAGCATGACGAGAGGATGCACGAAATGGATACAACTATCGAGATCCATAAAGCTGATAGTAGCGAACGAGAAGCCCTCGTGCGCGCGGAAAAAGAACGCGAGGCGCGCGAGCGCGAAGCTGCAATATATCAGGGTATGGACGACCGATACGACAAAATGATGGATCGTATGGAGCGTGTTACCTTAGCCGGTTTTGCATCCGCACAGGGCGGAAAGAACCCGAGCGGGAAAGAAAATGCAGATGGTAAGCAAGAGGAATCCAAAAAAGAAAATAAAAAGGAATACTACGTACCATCTATGGGTAATGTTCCGTTTACACTGGACCAGATTCGCTCCTTTGTGCAAGCCGGTCTTGTTAAACCGGATACCATCATACGCATCAATGGCCAGGATTGGCAAGCAGGTACGTTAACTGAATTAGCTGACTTATTCGCAAAATAACATTATGGACGAGAGAAGTCAACAAATGGGTAACAATAATAGTGTACTGAATGATAGTCGTGCTACGAACTCCAACAATACTGCTAATTCGCATAACATCGACAATCACTCCGTAGATAATCACTCGGTAGATTCACATGATACCCATGTGATTAATCAACATGGTATGTCGGGAGATGATATTGCAAAGTTATTAAAGACGTCTAGGGAATTATTCGAGGAGGAGCGGAAGAAAGGAAAGGAAGAGGCAAAACGAGAATTGGAAGAGGAACGACGCAGGCAAACAGCAGCATCAACTCCTGCTTCTTATTCTCGTGATGTCAATTGGTCCAAAGTGGATCCAATCCCTGGTAGCGAGCAATATCGTCCGCATCCTGTTTCTGGTAATGCCCCTGCTGCTCAGCAAACGATTATCTATACTTCTTCTCCTCGCTGGCCAATTGGTCTTGCTGTTGTAGCGGTAATTATTGCAGTAGCAATTATCATTGTATTTGCCGGTAAGGATACTAATAAGGAAGAAAAGGAGGTGGTCGCCCAAGCAGAACAAATGGCTCAACAACCGCAACAGCCGATAGTCACTCAAAATGTGACATCATCTTCATCAAATGCTACAAATAAAAGAAAAACATCTCCTTCTGTAACACAGCAGACAACTAAATCAGCACAGCAATCAACTTCTTATTCTTCAACAGCCTCTACGTCAACAGAGGAGGTGACTCCAAAACCGGTGACACCGAAAGTAAACCCGTTTGAGGAGGCAAAGACCAAAGCCGATGCGGGAGATGCTGCTTCTTGTTACAAAGTTGCCATTGCCTATAAAGAAGGTAATGGAGTCGGTAAAAATCTTTCTTCTGCTTTCTCATACATGAAAAAGGCGGCAGATGCAGGCTATACTCCTGCATATATTGAAGTCGCTAAAATGTATCACGGAGGTCGGGGAGTAACGAAAGATCGTGATGTGGCTGAACAATGGTACCAAAGAGCAGCTGATGCAGGCAATTCCGAAGCAAAGCGTATATTGTTAAACATGTAATATGAACTTAATCTAAACGTTTATGAAAAAAATCATCTTTTCTCTCGCACTGCTTCTTTGCATGTGCATTGGAGCCACGGCACAGACGAAAGTTGTTGTAAACAACGGTGCTATAGGTATTGACTGGAAATTCAAACGTTCCTTCCTAAACGGGAACACACTTGTAGTGGACTTTGTTGTTGAAAATAACACATCAAAAGATGTATGGTGTATTGTAAAACCAGGCTTAAGTGCAAATCCGGTAGGTTCAATTTCGCTTAAGGCATATGATGACGAGGGCAATGTATATGAAAGTAATCCGCTTATGGGGGGTGCTCCGTTTAGTGGAAAGATTGGGGGTAAAAATTTATTCGATGGAGAAACTATTCCTGTCGGAAATCTGATTAAAGTCAGATTGCAAATAAACGGTATTGATGAATATGCAACTATAATCAAGACACTTGTAGTACCGATTATTACGGATCCTTCCAGTGGTGGCTTGAACCAAACATTCTCAGAACTTCGCGTAACCAATATTCCCATTCCCCGTGAATAAAATGAATACAATGCAAATATAATAAAAAAATAATGTTATGAAGAAAATATTTTTTTCTCTTGCACTGCTTTTTTACATGTGTATTGGTGCAATGGCGCAGACAAAAGTTTCGTTTAATGGTCCTATTGGCATAGATTGGACGTTTAAACGCAGCTTTATGCATGGCAAAACCTTGGTTGTGGATTTTGTTGTAGAGAATAATACATCAAAAGACTTAATGGATTTTGGAGTAAATAGAGACGGTTTCGATGAACAAAGTAATCATTACGGTATAACTGCATACGATGATGAAGGTAATATATATGCAGGCGATTATAGCAGTAATCAAATAGCTGTTAGTGTGGCTAATCAACCTAATTATAATCCCGTCAATTTACCTATAGGGAATGCGGTTAAAGTCCGAATGCAGATAAAAGGGGTTGATGAATTCGCTACAAAAATTACCACCCTTATGGTTCCTGTAATGATATCGGGACGTATGGTAATGCCAGGATACGTGCTTCGTGTAACCAACATTCCCATTCCCCGCGAGTAAAATAATATTAACAATAAAAACACAATTATGAAAAGATTGCTACTTTCTGCAACTATGCTGCTCTGTATCTGTGTCGGTGCAATGGCACAAACCAAAGTCATTTTTGATGGTTATCCCGATGTGGATATTATTGTAAAACGCTGTTATGTGCGGGGAAATGATTGTATCCTTGATGCTGTCATTACGAATCATACTCGTTATGATTTAAGGGCTATGGTGGGTGTTGGAGATGGGCTTTTTAGAACTGACCTTACCGCATATGATGACGAAGGAAATGTATATAATAATTATGGTATACGTGGTACTTTTGGAGATTCTTCTTTTGGAGGAGGAACTTATGCCTCATCCAGTGCTGTAACGATTCCCCGCGATGTATCCGTAAAAATTCAGTTTAAGATAAAAGAGATTAATGAATATGCAACTGTGATTACTTCGTTGATTTGCAACTTTAGGGGAATGAGCGACGAAGCATATGGGAAGGCTACACTGCAAATAAAAAACATTCCTATTACGCGTGAATAAATAAAATCCAGCATATTATGAAAAAGATAGCATTGTTAATATTACTGTTTTTAGGCCTATGTGTTGAAGCAAGTTCGCAAGTACAAGTTGCTTGGGATGGTCCTGTCGGGGTTGATATTATCTTCAAAAGATGCTATGTGGCGGGTAATCAATGTATTCTTGACTTCGTTATAGCTAATAATACAACCAAAGATATAAAGAGTTTTAGTACAAGCCATCATCCTCTACGCCCTATAGCATTCGACGATGAAGGTAATAACTATGAGTATGTCTACGGTGCTAACAATATGTTTAGTAATGCGGAATGTATGATAGGAGGAAAGAAATTGGGGGAAGTGATATCCATTCCGGCAGGGGTGTCTGTAAAGGCGCATATGGTTATTACATCATTCGATGAGTATGCAACTTTGATTACACTCTACAGGCATGAGTTTAGTTTTATGTATAATAATATCCATATGTATCCTAAACGTGTGGAATTTAGGAATATTCCAGTTGCTCGTGAATAATCATATTAAATTGTAATACGATGAAAAGATTATTTTTATCAGCAGCTATGCTGCTTTGTATGTGTGTCGGTGCAATAGCACAAGCGAAAGTGGTTTACGATGGTCCGATAGGTATTGATTGGAAGTTCAAACGTAGTTTCACTCAGAGCAACACCTTATTTGTTGACTTTGTTGTGGAGAACAACACATCGCACGATTTCCCGGAATTCGGGGCTGCATATAGTGGTTGGGATTATGCTGCAAGTAACAGTTATGGCATAACTGCCTATGATGATGAGGGTAATATGTACGATTATGATACACAGAGGCAAATTAATGCAAAAAACGGGAATCAATATAACTTTAACAGGGTAGCTCTCCCTAAAGCTAATATGATTAAAGTTAGGATACGAATAGACGGTATTGATGAATATGCAACTATCATCAAAACGCTTATTATTCCTGTATATCACCCTGGTCTTGATCGTTTGGGAATTCCCGGTTTCAGCAAACTTACCGTAACCAATATCCCTATTCCTCGCGAGTAAAATAATATTAACGATAATGAAAAAGATTTTATTTTTTGCAGTTTCATTTATGCTCTTATGCGCTCCTATAGCAGAGGCTCAGATGAAAGTCAAATGGGATGGTAATAGCAATATTAACTGGAAAGTAAAGCGTTGCTATGTGCAGAATGACAAATGTATCCTTGATTTGTTGGTCACAAATAACACGGGTAGTACAATCAAATCATTCATGTTTGATAGCTTCCATACTTATCCCGTACACTCAATGGCTTATGATGATGAGGGAAATAAATATCCTTTTTGCAGTCCTGTAGGAAATAGTCCATCAAAGAAATTTTCAAATGAAGAAACCATGATAAATGGTTGTACGAACTATTCCGGAATATTGAAGTTTGAACTGCCGGCAGGTTTAACAGTAAAAGCACGTATTGTGTTGAACGATTTTGACGAATATGCGTCTATGCTAACGCTGGTCAATTTGGGATTTGGTGATCAACTGTACCCAGGCACATTAGAACTGCGAAACGTTCCTGTAACTCGAGAATAATTAGAATCCAATACATCAAGAAAACTTTTAAATATAATGAAAAAATTTATTATTTTATTTTCTTTTCTCCTCGGAATTGTAGTAACAGCCTATGGGCAAAAAGTCTCCTACGATGGCTCGGATGGAATGGAGTGGCAGTTTAAACGTTGCTACATGAAAGGAGAAATATGTATTGTTGATCTTGCGGTAACTAATACGGGGCGGAAGGATATGGTATATACGCTATATTGGTTCCCGGACGCTGGTACTACCGGTATTGTTGCTTATGACGATGAGGGGAATACATATAATTATCAAAATATAAGAGGCACATTTGGCAAGGCTGAATTTGGAAAGTACAATGTCTATGATCTTGTCGTTCCCCGTGAAGTATCTCTTAAACTACATTGCGAGATAAGAGATTTTGATGAGTTTGCTGCAATGATAAAAGTTCTAAAGTTTCCATTAGTGGATAATACTACTCACACCCGTTGTTCTTTACAAATCAAAGACATTCCCGTTCCCCGTGAATAATCCTATTTTGCCATTTGTTCTATGTATAATAGCCTATTAAATCCTCGCTCTATCCAATCTTCTGCGCCCTCTTTAATAAAAATGAGGGGGGCGTATGGTTCATTTCGTGGTGATGCAGAAGAAACTTGCACTTTGCAAGAAGTAATTTCGTACTTAAAACGAGCTGCATCGTTTTTTGATGGTTTAGCACAAAGTACATCCAATCAAAAGGAGGCAGAGGTTTGTCAAGTGATAAAAGCAAATCTACTTTATATTGCTAATGACCATTTGACTGACCATCCCAATGAGCCTTTATACCTTGCGGAAAAGAAATGTATTGTGCAAGTGTATATTATCATAGATGATTTCTGCGAGAAGGAAGAGGTGGAAAATGAGGTGCGCCAACAATTATATTCCTTGCGGACGCAGATGACTGCTGTCATGGATTATTTTAACTTGTGGAAGTGGGTGGAAGAGGAGATAAATGGTACATCCGAGCAAGAGCCATCTCCCGCTAAAATCAAACCATCTAATACATCAGAGAATAATTCATACTCACCTGATCCGGAAATACAGCGATTAATTAGCGAATTGGAAAATAGTCAAGAGACAAGCCTTAAAACCATCATTAAACCCTATGAAGAAAAACGAGATTATTATGCTAAATTAAATAATCTCATTGGTTTGAACGGGGTAAAAGATGCATTGGATAAACAGATTGCAGCTTTTCGTTTTCAGAAAGAACGCCAGAAAATACATCCTGACTTACAAACTACGTTGTCTTTCAACTGCCTCTTCTTGGGTAATCCGGGAACAGGCAAGACAACGGTGGCGCGAGAATTGGCAGGTATTCTTCGGCGTGAAGGATTACTCAAAAGCGGACATTATGTGGAAGTAAAGGCTGCGGATATTATTAGTCCATATATTGGCATGAGCGGAAAAAATGCGCAATTGGCTGTATATAAGGCTATAGATGGTTTACTCTTTATTGATGAGGCTTATTCGCTTGCGGGACACGAAGGAAGCAAAGGCAGTGCTACAAACGAAGTTATTGATGCGCTTACTCCTTTAATGGAGAATTATCGCGACAGGTTATGTGTCGTTTTGGCTGGTTATGGCAAGGAAATGACGCAGTTGATTGAGAAAACCAACACCGGATTCAGTTCACGTTTTCAAAACACTATCCAGTTTGAAAACTACAACGCGGTGGAGATGATGAAAATCTTCCGGTTGATGACCAACGAAAGACATTTGAAACTGACATCCGAGGCTGATCGACGCATGAACTTGATATGCGAGTGTTTTGAAGAAGCGAGTACGCGTATTGCGACATTCGCCAATGCTCGTACGTTACGCAATTTTCGCGAGAAGATAGAAGCCCGCATGGGAAAACGCTTTCAAATGCAAAATCAAGCCAAAACTGCTGATAAAGATACGATTATTGTTTCAGACACAGAATTGTCCGATGCGGAAATATGGAGTGTATTAGGCGTAGTTAAACAATCTGCAGATGCCATGCCTTACAAAGGTAATGATTATGTCAATCATCTGAGGGAATTATTAGGTTTGCAACGACAGACCACTTCCAAAACACCATCTCAACATGCTCCTATACATCAGCCGGATGGATTGCATGGTGTGCTGATGACTGATTCGAAACAATTAGCTGTTAAGTTTTACGATAGGCTTCTTTCTAAGGAGGAAATAGAAGGAAAAATGTGCGAGATTTATTGGCCTGATTACTTAAAAGAAACTATACTTCTGCCATACATAAAAGTAATGCGTTCGCAAGGTATTGATTATACGTTGTTGGATATAGCTGATGAAGAATACGAAGATATTCTTTCGCAAGGTCATACGTGGCAAAACTGCGCGCGCATACTAGACCGTTTCTGCGAGAAAAATCCTGAGTATATTGGTGGCGGTTTGTTTATCGTCGGAGGGCAAGATATAATTCCTTCACCGATTGTCGCTAATCCGTATTGGATGACTGAAGACGACAAGACAAAAGAGATTCATTATCGAGAGCAAGAACTTGAAGCAGATTTGCTATTTGCCTATCGAAGCGATGAAATTCGATTCCTTGAAGGGAATGTGTTGGATTGTGAGCATTTTTTATGCTCTAATCTCCAACCCCGATTTGCCATTGGACGACTACCTATGGAAAATGGAGTGGTAAACCAAGAAAGACAGGCGGAAATTCTTGGCTATTTTAAACGAGCTGTCAATTCGTTTTTGGCTTCTACAACAAAACCACTTGGAATAGAAATAAAGAACCATCTTGTAACTGCTGCTGAGTCATTTAAGTTAATAGCACATGTAGCGACACAAGGTTTACCGCTACTACCGGTACAGAATGTGACAGGCTTAGTAGAGGAGAATATTTTTATTTCCCCTCGACTTAATCTTGTAGAAAGGGACGATAAGGAAAAATATGGTGAAGAATATTTTCGACAGGCATTGCAAAGAGCGGATATGTTGACTTTTATTTCTCATGGAGCCTCCTATGCTGATGGCGATGGATGTTATGGAGAAGGGAAAGACGGTGAACATGGCTATACCGCTTTTCTACCCGAACTATTGCAGATATGTCCTGCTAAGGCAATAGGAAGTGGATGCTGCTGGGGAGCACGATATATCGACTATCGAGTAGAAAAATCAATGCTTTTATCTGCAATGGCAAAAGATGCATTAATTTACATAGGCGCTTGCAGAAGTGCTATAGGCTGTGGGGATGACGCTATTAAAGCTGGGTATGACTTGATAGGCTGTGACGCGCTTTTGTCCAAGTGTGAACATTATTTGGCACAAGGATTTCCTGCTGGAATCGCATTACATAATGCCAAGATGCAGATGAATATGCAACTGGAGGGGAATATAGCGCTTTTGACAATTTTGGAATTTAATCTCTTCGGAGATCCTTTATTGTCCTTTGTCCCAATGATTCCGCAAACAGACAGGAAAATTCTGGAGAACTATCATGCAACAGAGCATGACAGGCAAGTTCTTGCAGATATGAAAACGAGGACTTATGAATCGGAAAATATACAGGATGAAAGCGAAATGTCGCTTTTAGACCGGATTCGTCAAAGAACAAGTGCTAATCTAACCTATATCCGTGATAAAGTGAATAAAGAAGTGTATGCCCAATATGGATTGAAACCGCAAGAATTATCATCAATTGTCACCGTAAAAAAACGAGGATATAGTGATGGGTATATATTCCGGTATACCAGAAATCTTGTTCATTTTGAAAAGCGAACCATCGTACACACTGATGCAAACGGAAAGATTATTTTTGTAGTAGGTACAAGATAAATAATACATAGTATGACAGAATTCAAACGTGCGGGCATAGGTTGCCCTTATTGCGGAAATGATTTATATGTAGATTTCGATATTTGTCCTCATTGTGGCAAAGAAGTTCCTGCATCACTCTTGCAACTTATTCATGGTACGCACGGGACTTTAATTCATTTTGATGATTTGGAGGAAGACTCCAAAACTAAAATAGGTACATTCGAGCGTTTATATGACGACAATATGTACAGAGCAGGAAGACGCGGCTTCGACGATACGGATTATGCTCCGCTTGTAAGTCTGCTCTCTTCCGTATTGGAATTGGAACTCTCATACGCGATCTACGACAAATTCTATCTCTATTGGCAGGAACTACAGAAATCGTATGAAATAAATCTTCCCCAACATAGAAAAGATTGTACGTTGGGAACTATAAGATTCCTACTAGAAAAAGCAGAAAAGGATAATGGTCATAACCTACCCAAACAAGCCCAAGATGATTGGCATTATGCAGAAAACACGTTCTTAGGACCATTGAGACGAAATTTGAACACATTTGTAGATGAACGCAATAACGCTGCGCACAAATATTCAATCCCCCAAGATAAGTTTACATCTTTCTATAATCTATACCTGGAATTTTATAACAACAATATGGAGAGCATTTTGGCATTGAAAAAGAGCGGGGACTCTCCGGGATACCGTTTGTTTGTTGACTATAGAAAGAATTTTCCTTCATTTTAGATTATTTTTTGGCAATTGAAATATTTTTAGTACCTTTGCATCGGATTAACTTTTGACGAAAAATCTTCTTATGTAAACCAGACCCTTTACACCGGAATGGATTTCCGAATTGATTCTTTGTCCTTTTTAGTAAAAAGTTTCAAATTTATTTTGATATTTCAATAAAAAGTTGTATCTTTGCGCAAAATTTGAAACAAAACAATGGACTTACTACCTTTTATCCACCGGAAATTACTATTCACGCCTGCCGACTTTGCGCAGCAGTTGGGCTCTATGCGCAGCGCGCAAACCCTTCTTGCGCGATACCAACATCAAGGCTACGTGTCTAAAGTACGACGAGGCTTATATTGCGCCAATAACATAGCCACGCTCCAACCGGAAGCAAACAAATTCCAAGTGGCATCTGCTATCACCTCTACCTCTTTTGTTGCATATCATGCCGCTATGGAATACCATGGTTTGGCGCATCAGGTGTATTATAATGTAGCCGTTGGGAGCGAACAGGCTTTCAATCCATTCGATTTTGACGGTAATCATTATAATTGCTATCATCTGCCGATAAACGTAGGTCTTGACAGTCCGATTGCAGATGCACATGTACGCGTCACCGGTGTGGAGAGGACCGTCATTGAATGCATCGACCGGATTGATTTATGCGGGGGATGGGAAGAATTGGTCAATTGTCTGCGCAGTGTGCAATATTTGCGAGAAGAGCAACTGGTAACTATATTGGGTCTATATGGAAAGATTGCACTATATAAGAAAGTGGGTTTTTTATTTGAGCAACTCAAACTGCCGGTATCAGACTCTTTTATTGAGACTTGTCGGCAGTACGCCAAAGATAGCGTTACATATCTCACTTCCGATGGCAGTAGCGACACCTTTTATGCTTCTTGGCGACAGTATGCGCCAGGCAATTTATTAACCATAAACGACCGGAATATCAATGAACTCGTATAATAAGAATGATATAGCGCAATTAGCAGCACAGACCAATTTCTTACGCGATAATCTGGAGAAAGTTCTGCGGCTCTCCGATGTGCTAAACTTTATCGCACAGAGTCCTAAACTGAAGGATTGTCTGGTACTCAAAGGCGGGACTGCTATTAACCTGACAGTCTTTGCCATGCCGCGTTTGTCTGTGGATATTGATTTGGATTTTCATAAAGACTGCACACGCGATGAGATGTTGGCATATCGAGCTGAGATAAATGCGGAGATAATGGCATATATGGCTAGTCAAGGCTACCAACTCAGTCCCGATACCAAAAATCCGCATTCGCTTGATTCTTGGGTATTCTATTATTTCAATGCAGGGGGTAACAGGGATAATATCAAAATTGAGATCAACTATTCCATGCGGCAGCATGTCTTTGCCCCGCAACTGCGAACGATTGCAGTGGACTATCTGCCAACCACGGAAGTCCTGACTCTGGAGCCGGTAGAACTCTTCGGAAGCAAGATAAAAGCTTTAATTGAGCGGCATACCTGTCGGGATTTGTACGATGTGTATAATCTGTTGCATAGCGATTTGTTTCACTCTTTCGATTTGGCTCTGTTGCGAAAAATAGTGGTATTCTATTTGGCTGTTGGGGGGAGTTGCCCTCCACACAAACAGTATGATTTGACCCCTATCCGCCAAATCAAGTTCGCTCAAATCCGTGCAACCCTGTTGCCAATGCTCAAGAAAGGAGATCCTTTTGATTTTGAAGTGGCAAAAACAGAAGTTCTTCTATTTCTAGAAAATTTGCTAGACTTGGCAGATAGTGAAACTGCGTTTATTGATGCTTTTATCGCAAAAGAATACCACCCTGAATTGCTGTTTGATGATGCCGAGATAATAAAGAATATCAGCAATCACCCGATGGCATACTGGAAAATAAAATAATAAAATCATCTCCCACCTCTGATAGAATCCTTGTCCTATTGTCCTCTATAGTCATAAATGTTTCATTTTTAAAAGAGAACAGCTATGAACATTTACGCCGAATCTTTCAATTCGCAGATAAGTAAAATTTGCGGAAATGTGTAAAATTATTTGCATACATTAGTGTCCACTTATAATCAATCTGATTCCTACCAAGGCTCACTGACAACAACAGTGGGCCTTTTAATTTTTAATTTTTAATTTATCATTTTTAATTTCCATGACCAAGTATCAATTCTTGCTCAAAAAAAACAGGAAGGAGAACTTAGCATTCTCTTCAACGATTTCGAGCTCCCGCTCAAGTACGCCCAATGGATGGACATCTATGCCTACCATCAGGAGCATCCGGAGCTGAGTTACATCCAACTATCCAACGACATGAAGTGCGGCACGACAACCATCTGTCGTGCCTTGTCGTTTATGAAAGGGGAGGTGCAATGCCGTTCCCGATTTCGGGAACGGCTATGTCAAAAAAAAGCAGTACCTTTGTCGTCGGAATTGGAGATCAATGACTGCGTTACTACGTAACTTGTATAATTGTCTCAATTCCTCCTCTCCCCATCGGACGCAGCAAGTGGCACGTTAGCGCCCGTCGGGGACCCCAATGGGTAAATGACTAAATCGTAAATGATATGGCAAATAGACAAGAAATCGTATGTACCTACATCTATGACAACTATGTGCAGTTCGACCGCCTGCGGCATGACGTGATCTCCAACAAAATCCAGATCGCGTTCGACAATCGGTGTGCAAAAGTCCATACCGCTCCGCTAAATGGACGGGCAACCGATGTCTCCGCTCTCCCCACCGGAC
>ODAJ012036185.1_pt1 | contig 15011 bp, 14 predicted proteins | sample 1539241 | NCBI WGS metagenome assembly ODAJ01 (sample SAMN02144231, study PRJEB22623) | gut metagenome | biome: sheep rumen | host: Ovis aries | place: New Zealand
ACAAGCTCTGCCAGCTGCTCCTGAGTAAGGAGCCTCAGGCCCTTTCCGGAAAGCCTCTGCTCACCCGCCTCGGTATCCTGCACTCTTATTATCATGCAGGCATGCTTCGAATCCTTTCCTCCCATAAAGGCATACATATACTCGATATTTATCTGCGCCTCGGAGAATATCCTGATAAGCTTGTCAAGCCCTCCCGGCTCATCGGGCACCAGCACTCCAAGTACCGGGGTGAGGTTTGCCAGGAAACTCGCTTCCTTAAGAGCATTCATAGCCTTAAAGGTATCATCTACAACTATCCTTGCAACTCCGAAGTCCCTTGCCTCGGCCACCGTCAGCGCTCTCATGTCTATCCCCGCCTCTGCAAGGACTCCCGTCATTCTCTGAAGTGATCCGGCTTTGTTTTCCAGAAACACAGAAATCTGTTTTACGCTCATGTACTTCCTCCCTTCTGCACCGATCTGTTCACAGATCGTGCTCTTAGGCGCGAACTTCAGTTCGTGCCGATCTGCCCTCAGATCTTACGCCTGTCTATCACACGTACGGCCTTGCCCTCACTCCTCTGGATGGATCTGGGAGCAAGCAGCGACACCTTGGCCTTTATTCCCAGCATCGACTTAAGCCCGTCCGCAAGCTTCTTCTGTCTCTCGGATATCTCACCGACATTATCCGTAAACATCTCAGGCGTCATCTCTACCTGAACGTCAAAGGTATCAGTATTATTTACGCGGTCAACAACGATCTGATAGGTCGTGGCATAGCCCTGCTTAAGGAGAACGGTCTCGATCTGGCTGGGGAATACGTTGACTCCGCGGATAATGAGCATGTCATCGCTCCTTCCCTTAGGCTTTGCCATGCGGACAAGAGTCCTGCCGCAGGAGCATTGCTCACGGTTTAAGGTGCATATATCCCTGGTCCTGTAGCGGAGCATCGGAAAGGCTTCCTTGTCTATTGCGGTAAAGACAAGCTCTCCCTGTTCTCCGTCCGGGAGCACCTCCCCGGTGTCGGGATCGATGATCTCGGCAATGAAATGATCCTCGTTTATATGCATGCCCTGCTGTGCCGAGCACTCAAAGGCCACTCCCGGTCCCGAGAGCTCCGTAAGGCCGTAGATGTCGTAGGCCTTTATTCCCAGAGTTTTCTGGATATCCTGCCTCATTTCCTCGCTCCAGGCCTCTGCCCCGAAGATGCCTGCCTTTAAGGGGATATCCTCAGGCGTAAGCCCCATCTCCTTCATACGCTCCCCAAGATAGGCTGCGTAGCTTGGAGTACAGCACAGGATCGTGGCGGAAAGATCCATGATAAACATTATCTGTCGGTCGGTATTTCCGGAGCTGGTAGGGATGGTAAGACAGCCGACCTTGTGCGAGCCGCCGTTTAAGCCCGGCCCTCCCGTGAAGAGCCCGTACCCGTAGGACACCTGAACGACATCCTCTCTCGTTCCGCCTGCTGCCATGATCGCTCTTGCGCAGCAATCCTCCCACAGGTCGATATCATGCTGCGTATAAAATGCCACCACCCTTTTCCCCGTGGTCCCTGAGGTCGACTGGATCCTTACGCAGTCCTCAAGGGGGGCTCCTAAAAGCCCGTAGGGATAAGAATCCCTCAGATCCGCCTTTGAAAGAAACGGGAGCTTCGAAAGGTCGTCACAGCTCCTTATATCCTCCGGCGTGATCCCCTTTTCCTCCATTTTCTTACGGTAATAGGGAACATTTTCCCAGACGCGTCTGACCTGCTTCACAAGCTTTTCGTCCTGGATCTCCCTGATCCTCTCCCTCGAGGCGCACTCGATTTCCTCCTGATAATACCTTTCCATCCTTTACTTCCTTCCTTAACAAACGTTTGAGATTTATTGTCCTGCTTTCCTCCCCATGTGAAAAGCTCTTTCATTCAATTCCAGGAACTTCGGGGGAACATTCGCCTTAAGCGAAGCCATCCATTTTTCCTCAGGTATGTCAAAGTACCCTGAAAGCCTGCCTAAAAGCACTATATTGACAGCCTTTACGCTCCCAGCCTGCTCCGCAAGGCTGAGACAGTCAAAAGCATCGATCCTGGCTCCCGTGGCGCCTAGCTTTTCCGCAAGCTCTGCGGGATAATCCATGGCTCCCGTAATTACGGGCATAGGATCGATCTGCTGTGTATTCGTTACGATGATCCCGTCCTTTTTAAGCCAGGGAAGCCACCTGGCCGCCTCCAAAAGCTCGAAGGACACGATATAATCCGCCTCTCCCCTGTCGATCACCGGAGAAAACACCCTGTCTCCGTAACGTACATAGGTCACTACGCTTCCGCCCCTCTGTGACATTCCGTGAACCTCTGAAACCTTTACGTCATAGCCCTGCGAAAGAAGCAGATGCCCTAAAAGCTTGCTGGCAAGGAGCGACCCCTGCCCGCCTACGCCAACGATCATTATATTCTTCGTTTCCATATCTATTCCGCCTCCTTGCTTCCAAGTGCGCCGAATCTGCAGAGCTGCTCACAGACTCCGCAGCCCACGCAGAGAGTCGTATCTATGACTGCCTTTCCGTTCTTAAAGGATATGGCGGGACAGCCTATGCGCATACATGACCTGCAGCCCACGCACTTATCGCTGTTTACACAGAGCGGAGGATTATGCTTAACATATTTGAGCAGAGCGCAGGGGCGCCTTGATATTATGACAGACGGAGCCTTTACGGAAAGCTCCTCCTTTATTACCTGCTCGCATTCGTCAAGCTCATAGGGATCTACCACCCTTACCCTCTCTATGCCCAATGCGTGACAGAGGGCGGAAAGATCGATCTTTCCCGCGGGGTCTCCCTTTATATTATACCCGGTGGTGGGGTTCTGCTGGTGTCCTGTCATTCCGGTTATGGAATTATCAAGGATTATCACCGTGGAATCCGACTCGTTATAGGCGACGTTTGCAAGCCCCGTCATGCCCGAATGCATGAAGGTGGAATCCCCTATCACCGCAACGGTCTTATTGCAGCTTTCTTCGCCCCTCATTTTATTAAAGCCGTGAAGCGCTCCGATGGAGGCTCCCATGCACAGGGTCATTTCCATCGCGGAAAGCGGCGGCACGGCGCCAAGGGTATAGCAGCCTATGTCTCCGAGAACGGTACAGCCGAGCTTTTTAAGCACAAAGAAAAGTCCCCTGTGCGGACAGCCCGCGCACATGACCGGAGGCCTTGCGGGTATCTCCTCCGAAAGCGCATAGCTTTCCTTTTCGCCCTTTCCGAAGGCTTTTGCGATAAGGCCCTGGGAAAACTCATCGGTAAGGGGGAGGATATCCTTCCCGGAAACCTTTATTCCGAGAGACTTTACATGCTCCTCTATGATGGGATCGAGCTCCTCCACGACATACAGCTCCTTCACCCGTCCCGCAAACTCCCTTATCAGCCTGTCCGGAAGGGGATACAGAAGACCCAGCTTAAGCACGCTTACGGAATCTCCGAATACCTCCTTTATATACTGATAGGATGTGGAGGAGGTAATGATACCGATGTCCGTTCCCGAGTACTCTACCCTGTTGAACTCGCAGTCCTCCGAAAGCTCCTTAAGCCTCCGGGTCCTCTCCTCGACTATGGGATGGCGTTTTTTTGCGTTTCCCGGCATCATGACGTATTTGGCTATATTTTTCTCATAGGGCTTATCGACCTCTTCCCTGGGGCCCGTGGTCACAACAGACTGGGAATGTGAAACTCTGGTGCACATCTTTATGATGACCGGAGTATCATATTCCTCGGAAAGCTCATAGGCCTTTTTTGTAAACTCAAGGGCCTCCTCTGAGTCCGAGGGCTCCAGCAGCGGGACCTTTGCCGCAATGGCATAGTGCCTGCTGTCCTGTTCGTTCTGTGAGGAATGCATGCCCGCATCGTCCGCGACACCTATCACAAGACCGGCATTGACCCCTGTGTAGGACATCGTAAAGAGAGGGTCGGCCGCAACGTTTAAGCCTACATGCTTCTGGGCGCAGAAGGAACGCCTTCCCGACAAAGCCGCGCCAAAGGCGGCCTCCATGGCAGCCTTCTCATTGGGAGCCCACTCGCAGTATATCTCATCGTATTTTACCGCTTCCTCTGTTATCTCCGTACTCGGGGTCCCCGGATAGCTAGACACAAAGCATACCCCGGCCTCGTACAATCCTCTCGCAACAGCCTTGTTTCCAAGCATAAGCTGTCTGTTCTCTTCCATGTGGCACCTCCTGATACAGGCTGTTCAGAACCTGTCTTATTAATTAAAGCCGACAAAACGCCGGGCTATCTTGTATTCCATGACGGATATCTTTCTTCCGCCCTTTCCGGGCAGATTCATGTTTGTCCCGAACAGGCTGAACCTCAGTCTTATGTAATCCTTCTGATCCCTGTCCTTGAGATATTTCCACAGCTCCTTCTTTTTATTAAGGGACTCCTCCGAGCCCTCCCTGATAAGAAGTATGGATGAAATCGTCATCATAATGCTCAGATAGCTGAGCATGTACCTCTCCTGCTTCCTTTTGAGAGAATGCTGCGCGGCCATATAATCGATCATCAGCCTGGTGACCCTTATCTGCTGGTCAACCCTGCTTATCATGATGGATTCGTTCACCGACTGGTCTTCCCTTCCGATGTAGTACCTGTAGAGGTTGACATTCATGTAATACATGGTCCTGACATGGGTAAGGGGTTCAAAAACGAAAATATTATCCACGTAGAAGGTATGCGCCGGAAGCCTGAGTCCGCAGTCCTTAAGAAGCCTTGTCCTGTATATTACCGAATGCATGAGGATATACTGACCCGGCTTGAATACCCTGACGTCGTCCCAGGTAAAGACCACTCCCTCGGGGAAGGCACTGCGGTAGGTCATGACCTTCTTGTGCTTTTTCCCCTCCTTCTCATATACAAAATTGCAGACGAACATATCGACCACGCTTCCAACGCTGACAAGCTCCTTAAGCCTGTCAAGCACCGAAAGATAGGCCTCCTCCTTAAACCAGTCGTCGGAATCGAGCACCTTGAAAAAGGTCCCCGTGGCATTTCTCAGGCCGGTATTGACGGCCTCACCGTGTCCTCCGTTTTCCTGATGCACGGCCTTTACCACGGACGGATATCTCATGGCATATTCATCCGCGATCCTTCCGGTGTCATCCCGTGACCCGTCGTCTACTATGATGATCTCAACATCCTCCCCTCCGGGAAGGAGGCATTCGATCGCCTTTCTCATATATTCCTGCGAATTGTAGCAGGGAATCGCCACTGATAACAGCTTCATCTATCTCAACCTGTCGCTTTCATATTTCTTTTTAGTCCTTAAATAATCCAGTATCTCCATATAGCGGTCCTCCGGATTATCACCGTTGAGCCTCAGATCCAGGGCAACGGCTATGGTATTGAGCATCTCATCCGTGATCTTTTTGCGCATGAACATAAGGATATCAAGCTTCTTTTCAAAGGAGCGCTCATCCAGGAAGGCCTCGAGGTCGGGATCCAGAACACCGCCGTCCTCATAATCGTCATAAAAGAAGCCTTCCTCCTCACCGGTCTTATTTGCAAAGGCCCCGGTGCCTTCACGGTCTGCAGTGACCGCAGTGTCCGTGCCGTCTGCAGTGCCTGTGCTGTCCCCGGCCTCCACGTCCTGTTTCGTATCCCTTTTCCTGCCGGAGCCGTGGTTTTCCCCGGAGGCAAGCGTAAATCTGTATTTCTGCCTTGCGTTAGGGTAAGCGTTCTTATCGACCTCGCTCAGGAAGGAGGAAAGAGGTCTTGCGTACACCTCTCCCTGCTCAAACAGCGGACGGTATATCACAAGCTCCTCATCATATTCCGTATGCCTTGCCACTGCTATGACCTGATAGTATTTTCCTTTAAAATGCCTGTAAACCTCTAGCTCCTTCGGCCTCTCTCTCATCCTTTTCTCCTCCCGCAACGATCCGCCTTAAGCCCGTGTGCTCAGCTATAAAGCTCACTTCGCGCCTATCCGGTCTCCCTCGCATAATAAAAGGCCCACTGCTGAAGGATACCACCAGCCCCTCCGTAACGGTCAAAGGGACTTTGTCCATTATACTCTGTTTCAATGACCCTTGCAATCCAGGTATCAACAGGAACAAGGGCCGTCCTGCCGTATGCGAAGAGGCAGATGCAGTTTGCGACCTTATCCCCTACCCCGTTTATTGTCTTAAGGGCTTCAAAAAGCTTACGGTCGTCGTACTCATTTAGTTTACATAAATCTATCTCTCCGCTTCTTACCTTGTTTACAGCGTCCAGTACATACGGAGCCCTGTAGCCAAGCTTACATTCTCTCAGGGCCTCTTCATCCGCCCCGCTCATCTCCTCGCTGTCCGGGAAGAAAAAAAGCTCCTCCTCCGTATCGGCTCTTCTTCCGAACCTTTCACACAGAAGCTCCACACTTTTTGAGATGGCCGGGATGTTCTTCCTCTGTGAAATGATAAAGGTAACAAGCATCTCCCAGGGGTCCTGCTTAAGTATCCTTATGCCCTTCCCGTATTCCGAGGCCCTTTTCAGGAAGGCATCCTCCTCCGGGATCGCCTGCCTGATGCTCTCGTAGCTTCTGTCAAGGTCAAAGTAGGGCTGCCAGATCTCTCTCCATTCATCCTCCCCGGCGCTCACCTCATATTCGCTCTCCCCGGTCCTGCTTATATAGAGGATCCTGTCAAGATGGATGAAACGCCATATACCGTTTCCCGTCTCCCTTACCCTGAAGCACTGACCGCTGTCCTGTATTTTCTTAAGATCAAAATCATCCGTTATGTGTACCTTCATACCTTTATGATCCCGCACCCGCGCAAAACGCATTAACCAGCTTTTCCCTAATACTGGTTTATCCTGTCCATTGAATCATCCGTGGTCTTATCGATCTCCTTTATCACCACATAATAGCCCGCATCCCCGTTTATATTCACATATACCCGCTCGCCCGCCTTCTTTCCGAGAATGGCCTTTCCGAGAGGCGATTCGATGCTTATGAGTCCGTTCACGGAATCAGTCCTTACGGTAGTGACCAGCCTGTACGTTTCAACAGCCTTCTCGTCCTCAAAATACACGGTCACCGTATTGTTGATGCCCACCTCATCCTCCTTTGAGGAATCATCGATGACCCGGGCGGTCTTTATCATTTTCTCAAGATACCTTATCCGGCTGTCGTTACGGTTCTTTTCCCTCTTTGCGGCGTGATACTCAAAGTTCTCGGAAAGATCCCCGTGTGCCCTTGCCTCCTTCACGTCGGCGATCAGCTTTTCACGAAGGGTCACCCTCCTGTATTCGATCTCCTCCTGCATTTTCTGTATATCGGATCTTGTCAGCCTGTCCCTCATATGACACTGCTCCTTTTATACCCTTTTTATACTCTTTTTACTCTCCTCCGGTCTGCTCCCATTCCTCCATGACCGAAAGCAGTTCCTCCTCAAGGCTGTCTATCTCCTTCTGGATATCGGAAAGCTTCACAAAATCGGTGGCATATTCAGGCCTTCTATATTCCGACTTCTTTGCTTCGATCTGCTCCTCAAGCTCTTCTATCCTTTCCTCAAGCCTTTTGAGCTTTTTTTCTTTTCTGGAGGCGGCCTTGCCCTCCTCATAGGAGACCTGGGCTTTTTTTACCAGGACGTCCTTATCGGGAGAGTCCTTTGGTCCTTTTTCCTCCTCGCTTCCAGAATAGATGACATTCCCGGAAAGAGAGGGCTTTATTTCTCCTGCCTGTCCTTCCTTTCCAGAAAGAGCCTTAAGCCTCTCCTGCTCCGTAACGTACTGCTCGTAACCGAAGGGATAAAGCTTTACCAGGTCCTTTTCTATCAGAAGAAGCCTTGTGGCAGTCTTTTTCATAAAATATCTGTCATGGGAAACGTAGAGCACGGTGCCTTCATAAGCATTTATCATGTCCTCCAGAGCTTCCTTCCCTGCTATGTCCATATGGTTGGTAGGCTCATCCAGCACCAGAAAGTTAGGCCTTTTCATAAAGATCTTGCAGAGAGCAAGCCTTACCTTCTCGCCTCCCGACAGCATCGATACATCCTTAAATACATCATCGCCTCTGAAGAGGAAGCCTCCCAGCGCGTTCCTTATCTCCGTTTCGGTAAGGGTCGGAAACTCGTCCCAGAAATCGTCTATCACGCTCTTGTCAGAGGTATACTGCGCCATCTGCTGGTCAAAGTAGCCCGTCTGTACGTTGGTTCCGAAGCGCACCGAGCCCGAGATCGGAGGGATCACCCCGACGATGGTCTTTATGAGGGTGGATTTTCCCAGTCCGTTTCCGCCGATCACCCCCAGCCTGTCCCCACGCTTCACATCAAAGGTCACGGTGGAGAGTACCTTATCATAACCGGTGGAAAGGGCGTTTACGAACAGTATGTCCTTTCCCGGGGTAAGTCCCGGTTCAAAAAGAGCATTAAAGGAACGGGTATCCTCCTTCTCAGGCGCCTCGATCACCTCCATGTGTTCGACAGCCTTAAGCTTCGACCTTGCCATGCTCACCTTGGTGGGCTTTCCCATAAACCTTTCGGCAATGGAATTAAGCCTTTCGATCTCCTTAGCCTGAGCGTTGTACTCCTTAAGCTGTCTCTCGTAATTTTCCCTCTTCTGCCTCGCAAAATCGGTATAATTACCCTTATACCGTTTCAGGCGGTGATTTTCTATCTCATATACCGCCGATACGATCTTATCAAGGAACATCCTGTCATGGGAAACTATTACAAGAGCCTTCGGATAATTCTGAAGGTATCCCTCAAGCCACTCGATGGTATCTATATCCAGGTGGTTGGTTGGCTCATCCAGCAGAAGTATATCCGGCTTTGAGAGCAGCAGCTTTATAAAGGCCAGCTTTGTTCGCTGTCCTCCCGAAAACTCCGACAGCTTCTTCTGCCTGTCCGCGGGCGAAAAGCCGAAGCTCTTAAGCATCGAATCGTATTCCTTTTCGTAGTAATACCCGCCAAGCTCCTTAAACTCCTCTTCCAGCTGTGTGTACTCGGATACAAGCCTCTCGTCCGTATCCCTCTCCATAAGGGCCACAAGCTCCGAAAGCCTCTCCTTCATGGACAGGAGCCTTCTGAATATCAGTCTTATCTCCTCATCGAGAGTCCTTTCGCTGTCCTCAAAGGACACCTGCTTAAGATATCCTATCGTGGGATTGCCGGTCTTTGCGATAAAGGAACGGACCCCGTCCTCGCTTACGGTCTCAAGCTCCCCTGCTATGAGCCTTAAGAGAGTAGTCTTCCCGGAGCCGTTTCTTCCTACGACCGCTATCTTCTCGTTTTTGTTTTTTATCTCAAAATCCGCTCTGTTAAGTATCGTGTTGCCGGAAAGCTCAACCGTTCCGTTACTTATCCTGTACAGCATAGCCTATCCAAAATCTTCTTCCAGTTTTTGTCGGTAATGATCCCCTTGAAGATATAAAAAAGAACCGGCCTGCCTTTAAGACCGGATCATTTCCATTTGCGCCGATTTACTAGCAAGCTTATTCGACATTTGCGAAGCAAATATCGAATCGGTTCGTGCGCTTGGGAATGAACTTCAGTTCATTCCGATTCGGCCGCTTTACCGGCCGGATCATTTCCTCTTCTCCTCCTGGGCTTTCTTCCCTGAGCAGGAGCCTTTTTCTCCGCAGCCGCGGGCTTTCCCTGCAGCTTTTTAAGCTCATTTTCATACCAGGCCTCAGCAGCAGCCGAGGGCTCCGACTTTATCATATTATGGATCGTCCCTATAGTCTCGGGTATGGTCGAATTGACGGGATAATATGATACCTCCCTTTTGGGAGTCCGCACATTTATAAATACACAGTTCTCCTCTTCAAGGCTCATCCTGCATATGATCCCCTTTTCCTTGGAACCAAGCAGGAGACTCCCGTCATTCTTTTCTATCTCGGATACCCCGAGCATTATTTTCACCTTTTCAACCGCAGGATTCACTCTATTTTCTCCGTACTGCCATAGCTGCCCGGTCTGTGCCGATATGTCTGTCATTTCCTTTCAGGACAGCCGCCTAAGCCCTTTCTCCGGAAGCGTCCGCACTTCACCGGAGCATCGCCTGTATACAGCCCCAGAAACAATACAAAGCCGCATACAAAATTTATTCTAGCATGTATCACTCAACTGCGTCAACCAAAAAGCAAAAGACATCAGGGCAATCGCTTAATACCCTCATAACCCCGGCGGGATATGCAGATCATAAAAAGTCCGGATCTGAGCTTTTGCGCAACTCACTTAACGAAAAGTGATTTTTATAGAAAACCTTTCAGACGGGCTTTCTTATGATCAGCATATCCCACACAGCCTTGAGGTATTACGCCGCAAACTAACGCCCCGGGAAGACCTCCCTCAAAACACCCTTAAGCGTTTCGGCCGAGGCTTTAAGCTCCTCCTCTTCTTTTTCGGAAAGAGAGATAGGCGCCATTCCCTCAACACCGTTTCTTCCCACGATCGCGGGCATACTGAGCGCCACATCGGATATCCCGTGATTGCCCCTCTGTATGCACGAGACCGGCAGGATGGTTTTTTCATCCCTTACGATCGCCTCGCAGATACGCCTTACCGACATGGCGATCCCGTAATAGGTCGCGCCCTTCTTTTCAATGATGCGGTAGGCACTGTTCTTCACTCCCTCCGCTATCTCCTTCATCGCCCCCTCATGGTCAAAATGCCCCCGCATTTCACAGAAATCATTCAGGGGGATCCCGGATACGTTTGCACTGCTCCATACGGCGATCTCGCTGTCGCCGTGCTCTCCTATGATAAAGGCATGGACCGACCGGCTGTCGACCTCAAGGTGCTGTCCCAGAAGATATTTCAGACGAGCCGTATCAAGGGTGGTTCCCGATCCGAACACCCTGTTCTCGGGAAAGCCCGAAAACTCCTTTGCCGCATAGGTCAGCACGTCTACGGGATTGGCCACCACAAGCAGTATCCCGTCCTGATTATGCCTTGCGATCTCCGGGATAATGCTTTTGAATATCCCGGTATTCTTTTTGACAAGATCCAGTCTCGTCTCTCCCGGCTTCTGTCCCGCGCCTGCGGTGACCACGACCACTGCCGCATCGGCAATGTCCGTGTAGTCCCCGGCGTATATCTGCATCGGCTTTGCAAAGGGCAGGCCGTGACTTATGTCAAGAGCCTCTCCCTCCGCCTTTTCACGGTTTGCGTCAATAAGGACTATCTCTGAGAACAGCCCGCTTTCCATAAGCGCAAAGGCGCTTGCCGAGCCTACAAAACCGCATCCCACAACTGCAACCTTCCTGTCATTCAAACAATTCATCGCTGCCTCCTTAAGCATAAACCCATTTATCATATTATTCTGTATATATCCGCTTCAGTACCAGTATAGCATAAAACTCCCGAAAGTTCTCTGATTCTTCGTCATCCCTTACGCCCCTGTTTTTTTGACATACACAGTCAATTATGCTATAGTCAACGACATGACCGGAAAATAATCGGCCTTTCTTTCGGCGGCTCTGCGATAAAAATGCCGTCAGATCGGCCGATGATTCAGTGAGGGATATAAATCATGAATAAGGTACTTTTGTTTTATCCGCCGGGAGCTCTCTTTCAGAGGGGGGAGGACCGGTGCCAGCAGAACGTGGATGACGGCTCCGCGCAGGCTATGCGGGCCTGCAATGACCTTGGCTACGCGGCAGCCGTTCTTTTAAACAGGCATTATGAGGTCAAGCTTCGGGATTACCAGACGGAGGGAGCCACAATGGAGGACCTCCACCGTGATCTTTCCGAGTACAGGCCTGATCTTATAATGATGAGCATCACCAACACTACCATCTTCGATGATCTTAAGCTTATCAATGAGATCAAGGATAAATATGATCCCATAGTGGTCTTAAAGGGTGCGCTCTTCTATGATCCCGAGCAGGCAATGCTCGATCTTCTGGATCTTTCCCATGTGGATTATCTCATCGGGGGAGAGGTGGACTTTGCCATCGGTGAGCTTACCGACTACGCCCTCAGAGGTGAAGGAAGGATAGAGGACGTGCTTTCCATCCTCTATAAGGACGAAAACGGAAGCTTTGTAAGGACCGCCTTCCATACCTGGGGAGAGGATCTGGATGCCCGTCCCTTCCCCGCAAGGGAGCTTATGAACAACGCGCTGTATAAGCGCCCGGATACCGATGAGCCCATGGCTACGATACAGACCGCAAGGGGCTGCCCTTCAAGCTGCGTTTTCTGCCTTACGCCGGGGATCTCCGGTAAATGCGTGCGTTTCCGTTCCCCGGAAAATGTTCTTGAGGAAATGACGGAATGCTATGAACGGCACGGCATCAGGAATTTCTTCTTTAAGGCCGATACCTTTACGATAAATCCCGAATGGGTGCAGAAGATGTGCAGGCTCATTATCGCCTCTCCTCTTCACGGAAAGATTCATTTTACGGCAAATTCCAGGGTGCGCCCCCTTAGCCGTGAAACACTTGAGCTTATGAAGCAGGCCGGCTGCTTCCTTGTGGCCTTCGGCTTTGAATCGGGCTCGGATGAGATACTTAAGCTTATCAAAAAGGGGACTACGGTCGCGGAAAATCTCCAGGCCGCAAAATGGTGCCACGAGCTTAAGCTGCCCTTCTGGGGCTTCTTTGTGATAGGCTTTCCCTGGGAAACAAGGGAGCATATCCTTGAAACAAAAAGGCTTATAATGAAGGCGGATCCCGATTTTATCGAGGTCACCATCGCCCTTCCCTTCTACGGAACCCCTCTGTACGATACCTGTAAGGAAAACAACCTCCTTGCCGAATCCGTACTCGGGTCAGACTTTTTCCATTCCAGCATGAGCGGGACCATGCACCTTACCCTGGACGAGCTTATGAAGCTCAGAAGGAATATCCTCCTGTCCTTCTATCTCCGCCCCAGGTATATATTAAAAAAGATGGGCGAGTGCGTAACGCATCCCGGCGTATTTATAAATTACTGCAGGTACGGGATCAAGCTGGTAGTGAATCTGTTCAGATAGGGCTGTATTGACCGATAGGCTCCGCCGGGATATCCGGCACCTGTCTGATATAAAGGAAAGAAGATGAATGATAAACAGGCATTTAACAAGGGAACAAGGGACGGGGTCCCCATTGCTCTGGGATATCTTGCGGTATCCTTTTCTCTTGGTATCGCCGCAAAAAATTCAGGGCTCTCCGCTCCCCTTGCGTCTCTGGCAAGCCTTCTCTGCCTTGCCTCGGCAGGGGAATTTGCGGGCTTTACCCTTATCAGCGCAGGTGCCGGCTACCTTGAGATGGCCGTTATGGAGTTTGTGATAAATGTACGGTACCTGCTGATGTCCTGTTCCTTAAGCCAGAAGGTCCCGGAGGATACATCGCTTCCGAAAAGGCTTCTTCTGGGAATGACGCTTACGGACGAGATCTTTGCGATCTCCTCGGCCACCCCGGAAAAGCTCAACGTATATTACTCCTACGGGGCCCTGGCCATAGCGGCGCCGGCATGGGCCCTGGGCACCGGTCTCGGCGTCGTCATGGGAAATATCCTTCCCGCAAACGTGGTGTCCGCTCTCAGCGTGGCGCTTTACGGAATGTTTCTGGCCATAATAATACCGCCCGCAAGAGGAAACCGGATCATCCTTGTCCTGGTGATCATATCCATGCTCTCAAGCCTGATCTTTACATATGTACCGCCGCTTTCCGCCATAGAGCCGGGCTTCCGCATTATCCTGCTGACCGTGGCAATATCCGGGGGAGCCGCGGTCATAGCTCCCATAGGCCCGAACGATTCCAAAAGACCGGACAGAAAGGTATCGGATAATTACAATGGAGCATAGCATTATTATTTATATACTTATAATGGCGGGTGTCACCTATCTGATAAGAGTGATACCCCTTACTCTCATAAGGCGCGAGATCAAAAATCCGCTGATCCGTTCCTTTCTTTTTTATGTACCCTATGTGACCCTTGCGGTGATGACCTTCCCTGCAATGGTCACCGCGGCTGCCTCACCTTTGGCGGGTGCATTTGCCTTTATCGCGGGTGTCCTTCTGGCCTGGTTCGGCATGCCCCTTTTGCAGGTCTCGATCCTTTCCTGCCTCACAGTTTTTATCCTTGAGCTCATACTGTAAGCCCGGCTTATGCGCCTCCGATAAGGTCCTTAATGACCTCTGAGGCTATGATCAGCCCCGCGACCGACGGAACAAAGGCTGTCGAGCCCGGAGTGCTCCTTCTTACCCTCAGGCCCTCTCCATCCGCTTCCTTATCCATGTCCTCCTCAGAAAGCTCTGAAAAAGGCTTTATCGGTACCTCGGTTGAATATACCACCTTAAGCGACTCTATTCCACGTTTCCTGCACTCCCTTCTCATTACCCTTGCAAGAGGGCAGATCGAGGTCTCGTAAATATCCCCCACCCTTAAGGCCGTGGGATCAAGCTTGTTCCCTGTTCCCATGGAGGAGATAACGGGAACCCCCGCACGTCCGGCATTTTCTATTATGGCGAGCTTTCCCGTCACCGTGTCTATCGCGTCGACCACATAGTCATACTCCCCCAGGTCAGGCTCTCCTGCCGTTTCGGGAAGATAAAAGGTCTTATAGGTCCTGACGCTGCACCCGGGAAATATATCCCTTATCCTCTCCTTTGCAGCGTCCACCTTGTCCCGGCCCAGAGTCCTCTCGGTCGCTATGATCTGACGGTTAAGGTTTGAGAGGCAGACCTTATCGTTATCTATAAGGTCAAGGGCTCCGATGCCGGACCTTGCAAGCGCCTCGACAACGAAGCCCCCTACTCCGCCTATGCCAAACACCGCGACCCTGCTTCCTCCAAGCCTCTTAAGCGCCTCTTTTCCGATGATGAGTTCAGTCCTTGCAAACCGCTCTTCCATCCTGTCTCCTTCATAATACATAAAATTTACCATTCACAGGCAATGTCATTAACTTAAGCTGCTGTAAGTTATGAACGACTCAGCGAAGGTTTCCGATTCTGTGTTGAGACGACGCTTCCCTCCGAAGAGCTAATCCACGAATTCCTAAGACGCATCGAGGAAGGATTGCTGCGCAACCCTTTTATGTGAGATTTTCAAGAAAATCTCACGCGACCCATCTTCGATGGGAATCGCTTGGAAGAGCCTT
>ODAJ014759021.1_pt1 | contig 15002 bp, 11 predicted proteins | sample 1539241 | NCBI WGS metagenome assembly ODAJ01 (sample SAMN02144231, study PRJEB22623) | gut metagenome | biome: sheep rumen | host: Ovis aries | place: New Zealand
CAGCATACCGCCGGCCGTGAGGATGGTGTCGCCAGGCACTGCTGCACAGCGGGCAATCATGAGACCGCCCAGGGAGTCGCCGGGAGCCGAGAAAGCCACGATGTCGCCTCGTCTTACGGGTCTGCGCATCAGTCGGCTATATGGCAGCAAACCATTCCCTTCTATGCGCAAGCCATAGCTGCAGCGATTCACCAGCACTCGGTCGCCATTCTGATAGAGCGGGGCCAGTCCGTCGCCTGTCACTCCATGAACCGACATGACTAAAGTACGGAAGGCCAGCATCAGCACCATTGCCAATGCCAGTGATATTCCGTACTTGAGCCAGTTTGCCATTTACTTGATATTGTCTACAAAACGGAACAGTCGGTTCCAGCGGATGCCTGAGAACCCGTGACGGTCAGGGTCGGAGCTCCACCAGATGAAGATGGGCTTGCCCACGATGTGGTCTTCAGGCACGAAACCCCAGTAGCGGGAGTCCAGCGAGTTGTGGCGGTTGTCACCCTGCATCCAGTAGTAGTCCATCTTGAACGTGTACTTCGTGGCCACCTGGTCGTTGATGTATATCTTGCCGTCCTTCACCTCCAGCTTGTTGCCTTCGTAGGTACGGATGGGGCGCTCGTAGATGGGCAGATTCTTCAGCGTCAGCTCAATGCTCTGGCCTTTGGCAGGAATCCAGATGGGACCGTAGTTGTCGCGTGTCCAGTGCATGTTGCCGTTCAGCGGATAGATGTCCAAATCACTGGCATCGGTGTTCAGCCCGATGCTCTCCACCAGGTCCTTGCGCTTCCTGAGTTCCTGCACGGCATGGTTGGTCAGCGGCATGTAGCCTTGTGTGTTCAGGCTCATCAGGTCTTCCATCGTGATGCCCAGCTCCTTCATGGTGTCATCGTCCAGGCGCTGCTTCAGCTTGACGTGATAGGTGTACTGCACGTTGTCTGGCTCCTTGTTGGCTTGGCCGTTGATGTAGATGATGCGGTCCTTGATCTGCAGCGTCTGTCCGGGCAGTCCCACGCAGCGCTTCACGTAGTTTTCGCGACGGTCTGTGGGGCGTGTGTCTATCATGCCATATTCCTGCTGATTCTGCACGATAGCCTGTCGGCCGGCTTGATAGATGGTGTTGAAGTATTGCGGCAGCTGTTCCTGAGTCAGCGAGTCTGGATTGGGCCGTTCAGGATATACCTGATAACCTATCTGATAGCACATCTGGTAGAAGTCGTAGGCCTGATAGCGGGGGTCGGAGCAGATGGTGTCGCCGGCAGGGTAGTTGAACACCACGATGTCGTTCAGCTGCACCTTGCCCAGTCCTTTCACACGACGGTAGTCCCAATGGGGCCACTCTATGTACGACTTACACTGGAACAGCGGCATCGTATGCTGCGTCAGGGGCATCGTCAGCGGTGTCTCTGGAATGCGAGGGCCATACGATACCTTCGATACGAACAGGTAGTCACCAGTCAGCAGGCTCTTCTCCAATGACGAGCTGGGAATGACATAGTTCTGGAAGAAGAACAAGTTGATGAAGTAGACGGCCACCAGGGCAAAAACCAATGCATCGACCCATGACATCACAAACTTCACGGGCCCTTCGGCCTCCTTCCACCACTGCCACTTGATTTTCTTGGTGATATACACGTCGTAGATGAACGGGATGACCAGCAGTCCCCACCATGACTTCACCCAGTAGAGGAACAGCAGATAGCACAGCAATACGGCAATGAACTTGGCCCATTGCACCTTCATGTTCAGCGTTTTCTTTCTTTTTTCCATGACTTAGAATTTAAACATATCGCTGATGGTCAGCAACCCCGTGTGCTCCTTCGTGTACTCTGCTGCCAATACGGCACCCAGTGCAAAGCCCTGACGAGAATGGGCATCGTGGCTGATGGTGATGATGTCGGAAGGGGAATCGTAGCGGATGGTATGAATGCCGGCCACCTCGCCACGCCGGATATGGTCAATGCGAATCAAACGGGGGTCTGTGGTGTCTTCTGCCCAAGCGTCCTTGCGGTCCAGGTTCTCCAAGATGCCTTCTGCCAACGTGATGGCTGTGCCGCTGGGGTGGTCGAGCTTATGCACGTGGTGCGTCTCTTCCATTTCCACATCGTATTGAGGAAACTGGTTCATAATCTTTGCCAGATACTTGTTGACAGCCGAGAAGATGGCAACACCGATGGAGAAGTTGGAAGCCCAGAACAGCGTCTTGCCTTCCTCCGAGCAGGCTCGCTTCACTTCGTCACCATGCTCCTTCATCCAACCTGTTGAGCCGCTGACCACTTTCACACCTGCTGCCCAGGCTTTCAGATAGTTGCCATAGGCGGCTTGCGGAGCCGTAAACTCTATCGCCACATCGGCACTACGGAAGGCCTCGCTCTTGAAGTCTTCCTGGTTGTCAATGTCGATAATACTCACAATCTCATGACCACGGTCAAGGGCTATCTGCTCTATCATCTTGCCCATCTTACCGTAGCCGATTAAAGCTATTTTCATAATGTTCGCGTATTAATACGGTGCAAAGTTAGTAAATAAATATGAATTACGGGTGAAGAATTATGAATTATTTAGTATCTTTGCAACATGTTAGTCAATGAAGCAACTTGGAATTTCATCCGTCGGCACGCTCAGGATGACGTGCGACGGCTGGCCTTGCAGGGGTCGAAGCATCCGGAAGTAGACATGCCGATGGCCCTGCAGCAGATAGCCGGACGGCAGACGGCCCGCCGCAAACTGCCTGTGTGGGCGGCCACAGAAGGCATCATCTATCCTCCTCATCTGAACATGGAGCAGTGTTCTTCCGAACAGACGGCCCGCTACAAGGCACAAATAGCCGGCAGGGGAAAGCGGATGGCAGACTTGACGGGTGGTTTCGGAGTTGATTTCTACTGGATGTCACAAGGTTTCGAGGAGCGTTGCTATGTGGAGCAGGACGAAGCTCTCTGTGCCATCGCCGAAGCTAATATGGCTACCCTTCATCTCCCCTGTTCTGTAAGTTGTTGCACGGCGACAGACTTCTTGTCGGAAATGCCTCATGCCTCCCTGATCTACCTCGACCCTGCCCGCCGCAATGAGTACGGAGCACGTACGTATGGTATTGAGGACTGTACGCCCAACGTACTGCAACTGCTACCGCTGCTGATGCAGAAAGCCGACTGTGTGATGCTGAAACTGTCGCCCATGCTCGACTGGCATCAGGCGGTTGTTGCATTGAAATATGTCACTGAGGTGCACATCGTCAGCGTCGGCAATGAGTGTAAGGAGCTGATTTTGCTCCTGAGCCATCAGCAGACAGACCGCTTGCGGGTGGTTTGTGTCAATGGTACGCAGGTGTTCGAGTTTTTTTCCCAGCCGGGAAAAAATAATTCCCTCGCCAGGGAACAAATTTACCGCAGCCAGGAAACAATAGCTACTGCGGATGAAAGCACTTTCCTTTATGAGCCCAATGCCTCCATCATGAAGGCCGGATGCTTTGACCTCTTGGAAGAGCAATTCCCCTGCCGGCAGGTAGCACCTAATTCTCACCTTTTCCTCTCTGCCGGTGAAATCATTGATTTTCCTGGACGGGGCTTTCGGATTCTGGCCGTTTCATCGGCGAACAAGCAGGAACTTAGGAAAAAGTTTAGTGAAAGTTTAGCACCGTTGAAATCGGCCAATATTACCGTCCGCAACTTCCCCATGACAGCCGATGAGCTTAGAAAAAAGCTGAAACTGAAGGACGGCGGCGATGTTTATATCTTCGCTACAACCCTTCAGAATGGCATCCGTCAACTATTGATTTGCCGTAAAATTAGTTAAAGTTTTTGGGCGTTTCGTGCTTTTTCTCTAACTTTGCAAGATATTTAACACAATGTACGCCATGTCTTCAGTAGAAATTCGGAAAGTCACCAACAGGAAGGAGCTCGATGCTTTCATCCAGTTTCACTATGACTTATATCGTGGCAATAGGTACGATGCTCCCAATCTGTACTCAGACGAATTGCATACGCTGAGCAAGCAGAAGAATGCTGCTTTTGAGTTCTGCGAGGCAGAATACTTCCTGGCCTATCGTGAAGGAAAGGTGGTGGGGCGCATAGCAGGTATCGTGAACCACCGCGCCAACAGTCGGTGGAACCGGAAGAGTGTGCGCTTCGGCTGGGTTGACTTTGTGGACGACGTGGAGGTATCCCGCGCCTTGTTCGACGCTGTGGCCGATTGGGGCCGCCAGCAAGGAATGACGGAGATAGTGGGACCTCTGGGCTTCACTGATATGGACCCGGAAGGTATGCTCATCGAAGGCTTTGACCAATTGGGCACGATGGCTACCATCTACAACTACGACTACTATCCGCGCCACATCGAGCAACTGGGCGGATGGGAGAAAGACAATGACTACGTGGAGTATAAGCTCATCGTACCTAAAGGCGATATGCCGGAAAAATATAAGAAGGTGGCACAACTGGTGCAGAAGCGCTACAACCTGCATACCTTCCACCCCAAACGTAGTCAGATTTTCGGCAAGGAACAGTTGGGGCGCAAGGTGCTCGATGTCATCAATAAGTCGTTTACAGACCTCTATGGCTATTCCCAGATGACGGAGGCACAGATTGACGAGTATCTGAAGATGTATTTCCCCATGATCGACATGGATATGGTGTGTCTCATAGAAGACTGGAACACGCCCGACCACAAGCTGATAGGTGTGGGCATCAGCATCACCTCTATGACGCGTGCCCTCCAGAAGTGTCGCAACGGACGGCTCTGGCCTTTCGGATGGTGGCACTGCCTGCGCGCCCTGAAGTTCCATCATGCTGAATGTCTCGACCTCATGCTCATCGGCATACTGCCCGAATATCAGCAGAAGGGTGCCAATGCTCTGCTGTTCTACGACCTCATTCCCTGGTATCAGAAGTTCGGCTTCAAATGGGGAGAGACCAACGTGGAGATGGAAACCAACGAGAAGGTGCAGTCGCAGTGGCAGTACCTGGAACACATACAGCATAAACGCCGCAGATGCTTTAAGAAGAATATATGAACGAAGAAAATAACATCATCGAAGAACAAGTACAGTACACTGATGATAACATCCGCCACTTGTCGGACATGGAGCACGTTCGCACCCGTCCGGGTATGTATATCGGACGCCTAGGCGACGGTTCACTGCCGGAGGATGGCATCTATGTGCTGCTGAAGGAGGTGATTGACAACTCCATCGACGAGTTTAAAATGAAGGCGGGTGACCGCATCGAGATTACTGTTGACGACAACCACCGCGTGTCGGTCCGCGACTATGGGCGAGGAATCCCACAGGGCAAACTCATCGAAGCCGTCTCCGTGCTCAATACGGGCGGCAAGTACGACTCGAAGGCTTTCAAGAAGTCGGTGGGTCTGAACGGTGTAGGTGTCAAGGCCGTCAATGCACTGAGCACTCACTTCGAGGTGGCCAGCTATCGTGACGGCAAGGTGCGACGGGCTACCTTCGAGCGTGGCAACATGCAGACGGACGTCACAGAATCATCCCACGACGAGACGGGCACCTATATCTATTTCGAACCTGACGACACGCTCTTCAAAGACTACTCCTTTCACGATGAAATCGTGGAAAACATGCTCCGCAACTATACCTACCTGAATACGGGGTTGGCCATTATGTACAATGGCCGGCGCATACTCTCACGGCATGGGCTGGAGGACTTGCTGAAGGACCGCATGACCAACGATCCGCTCTACCCCATCATTCATCTGAAGGGTGACGACATCGAGGTGGCTTTCACTCATGCTAACCAGTATGGCGAGGAGTACTACTCCTTTGTCAACGGACAGCACACCACCCAGGGTGGCACCCACCAGAGTGCCTTCAAGGAACATATTGCCAAGACCATCAAAGAGTTTTTCGGCAAATACGAATATGGTGACATCCGTACCGGCATCGTCGCCGCCATCGCCATCAATGTGGAGGAACCCGTCTTCGAGAGTCAGACCAAGATCAAGCTGGGCTCCACCCAAATGTCGCCTGATGGCGAAAGCATTAATAAATATGTAGGTGACTTCGTCAAGCAGCAAGTTGACAACTACCTGCACATCCATCAGGATGTAGCAGAAGTCATAGAGGGTAAAGTCAAGGAGAGCGAGCGCGAGCGCAAGGCGATGGCCGGCGTCACCAAACTGGCCCGCGATCGTGCCAAGAAAGCCAATCTGCACAACCGTAAGTTGCGCGACTGCCGTATCCATTTCTCCGACCTCAAGAACGACCGCAAGGAGGAGTCGTGCATCTTCATCACTGAGGGCGACTCGGCCAGCGGCTCCATTACCAAGAGCCGTGATGTGAACACGCAGGCCGTCTTCTCACTGCGCGGAAAGCCCCTCAACTCCTTCGGGCTCACCAAGAAGGTGGTCTACGAGAACGAGGAGTTCAACCTCCTGCAGGCTGCGCTCGACATCGAGGAGGGGCTGGACACGCTCAGATATAATAAGGTAATCGTGGCCACCGATGCCGATGTGGACGGTATGCACATCCGGCTGCTCATCATCACCTTCTTCCTGCAGTTCTTCCCAGAACTCATCAAGAAGGGCCACGTCTACGTGCTGCAGACTCCCTTGTTCCGAGTCCGCAACCGCCGTACCAAGATTCGCAACAAGCAGATGCGCGAGGACGGCAAGAAGGGCGACTTCGTCACTCGCTATTGCTATAGCGAAGAGGAGCGACAGAAGGCTATCCAGGACTTGGCACCAGACCCCGAAATTACCCGATTCAAGGGTCTTGGAGAAATATCCCCTGAGGAATTTGCCGGTTTCATCGGCCCTGATATTCGCCTGGAACAAGTGACACTCCATAAAAATGACCAGGTGCAGAAACTGCTCGAATACTATATGGGCAAGAACACTATGGAGCGACAAAACTTTATCATCGACAACCTCGTCATCGAGGAAGACAAACCTGAAGAAGCAGAAGATTATGAATAAAAACGTTCTCTGTGCAGCCCTGTTGTCGCTGCTATTCCCTATGACTGCCAACGCCCAGCGTGCTACCTTTAATGCCGACGCCCTGCGCAAGCTGCAGATGGCCGAAATGGCCGTTACCAATCTCTATGTTGATAGTGTTGACGAACAGAAGCTCGTCGAGGATGGCATTCGTGGTATGATAGAGAAACTGGACCCTCACTCTTCTTATTCCACACCCAAGGAGGTCAAGGAAATGAACGAACCACTCAGAGGCAATTTCGAGGGCATCGGTGTGCAGTTCAATATGGTGGAAGACACACTGCTCGTCATCCAGCCCGTTTCCGGCGGTCCCTCTGAGAAGAAAGGCATTATGGCCGGCGACCGCATCGTCAGTGTCAACGATACGGCCATAGCGGGTGTCAAGATGTCGAAGGAGGAAATCATGAAGCGCTTGCGTGGCCCCAAGGGTACGAAAGTAAACTTAGGCGTGGTGCGTCGTGGCATCAGTGATACGCTGCACTTTGAAATCATTCGCGACAAAATACCTGTCAAGAGCATTGATGCCACCTATATGCTCCGTAAGGATGTGGGCTATATTCGAATAGGTAATTTTGGCGCCACCACTCCTGACGAATTCGTGGAGAGCCTGAAGAAACTGAAAAGTCAGGGCATGGAAACTCTGGTGCTCGACCTGCAGGAGAATGGAGGCGGCTATCTGCATGCTGCCGTTGAAATTGCCAACCAGCTGTTACACCATGACGATCTCATCGTCTACACCGAAGGACGCACCGTACAGCGCATGGAGTATAAGGCCAAAGGCGGCGGACTGTTCGAGAAAGGCCGCGTCATTGTGCTGGTCGACAGCTATACTGCCTCAGCAGCCGAAATCGTATCCGGTGCCGTTCAAGACCACGACCGGGGCATCGTGGTGGGACGCCGCACCTTTGGAAAGGGGCTTGTGCAGCGCCCCATCGACCTGCCCGACGGTTCGATGATTCGCCTCACCATCGCCCACTATTACACCCCCTCAGGCCGCTGCATACAGAAGCCATACGAGAAAGGCAAGCAGAAAGACTATGCCGAGGATATGCTGCACCGTCTGAAGAGCGGCGAACTGATGTCGGCAGACAGCGTCCACTTTGCCGATTCACTCAAGTTCTATACCCTGAAGCAACACCGCGTAGTGTATGGCGGTGGTGGCATCATGCCCGATGAGTTCGTTCCGCTGGACACTACGAAATATACGCGATTCCATCGGCAACTCTCTGCCAAGTCGTACATCATCAATGCCAATCTACACTATGTAGACCAGCATCGGAAGCAGTTGCAACAGCAATACCCCCGTTTTGCCGACTTCCAACAGCACTACGAGGTGCCCCAGAGCGTCATCGATGGCATACTGGCCGAGGCTGCAAAGAACGACCTTAAACCAATCGATGATGCCGAACTCAACAAGACGCTGCCCTATCTGCGCACTCAGTTGAAGGCCCTCATAGCTCGCGACCTCTGGGGTATGGACGAATACTTCAACATCATCAACGAGACCAACGATATTCTGCAAAAAGCATTGCAGCTGTTATAAGGCGATTCCTTATAGCAGCTGCAATGCTGTCTTATTCACTGAGGGCGGGGCGTTTATTCTTGCTTTAGTCGTTCAGCCATAGCGCGACCTAATGCCTCACACTGTGCTTTCGTCTCTGCCGTGAGACTCTGCTTGATTTCTACAGGTTCACCGACGGTTTCGAAGTGCAGTCGCTCATCATTCCATTTCTGTATCTCGCTGACAGCCTTCGAAGCCCATCCGTAAGAGCCGAACCAACCCAGCAGATGGTTCTTGATGTCCTTGCCGGCCAATTCAGACAGCAGCACGTCCATCTCGTGATACAGAGCGGTATTGTAGGTCGGCGCACCCACGATAAGGGCACGATAGCGGAAAACGTCGCGAATGATGTACGAGTGGTGAGTTTTCGAAACGTTGTACACCACGATGTTCTTCACACCGGCCTCCGATGCAGCACGGGCTATCACCTCGGCAGCGCGCTCCGTATTGCCGTACATGGTGCCGTAGCAGATGACGAGGCCCGGCTCCGTCTCATACTTGCTCAGTCGGTCGTAGGTGGTCATCACCTTGTCGATATACTGGTGCCATACGGGACCGTGGGTGGCACAGATGTAGTCGAGTTTGACACCAGCCAGCTTCTTCAGCGCGTTCTGCACCGGTGTGCCATATTTGCCCACGATGTTCGAGTAGTAGCGCTCCATCTCCAGCCAGAAGCTGTCGCAGTTGATTTGCTCGTCGATGATGCCACCATTCAGTGCACCGAAGCAGCCGAAGGCATCACCGCTGAACAGGGTAGTGCCGCATAGTGTTACCATCGTCTCGGGCCAGTGCACCATGGGAGTCAGCACGAAGTTCAGCGTTTGCCTACCCAGCAATAGTGTGTCGCCGTTTTTCACTTCCACCGTACCGTCGCTGATACCATAGAAACCCTCCATCATCTGGAACGTCTTCTTGTTGCCCACAATCTGGATGTCGGGATAGTATTTCTTGATGAGTGCAATAGAACCGCTATGGTCCGGCTCCATGTGGTTGATAACGAGATAGTCGACGGGGCGGTCGCCAATGACTTCCCGGATGTGTTCAATGAACTGCGTGAAGAAGTCAACCTCCACGGTATCAATCAGACAAACTTTCTCGTCGTCAATCAGATAGGCATTGTAACTGACGCCGTAGGGCAGAGGCCACAGCCCCTCGAACAACGACTTGTTGCGGTCGTTGACGCCTACGTAATAGATGTTCTTAGTAATTTTCTGCATAGAGTAGTGTATTTTGTTTTCGTTTGTTATAGTTTTTTCTCGCTCAATGCTTTTTTGCACCGGGCACCGAATTCTGGCGATATGTAGTTGTAGAGGCTGTGGCATACCTCGGCAGAGAACTGCTGTCCGTAGCCGATGATGCTGTCCCATTGCCTTTCGCTGAGTCCCAGTTTCAATTCACGGCGGGTGATGCCGTTCTGCAGCAGTCCGTAGATGAAGCCCGCATTAAAGTTGTCGCCGGCCCCTATGGTACTCACCGTCTCCGTCTGCTGCACCGCATATTGCTTGCAGAGTCCGCCTTCGGCACGCAGCTCGATGGGCTCTGCAGCCTGGGTGTATATGAAATTTTTGGTGTAGAATGCTATCTCGGCCCGATAGATGCTGTCAGCATCGCTTTTCTTGAAGAGGTGTTCGAAGTCTTCCTTCGAACCGCGCACGATGTCGGCCAACTCGAAGTTCTCCAGCAGGTTGGGGCGCAGCTTCATGACCTCATGCTGATGTGATGCCCGGAAGTTCACGTCGTAGTAAAGGATGGCCCCCTGCTCGTGAGCATAATCCAGAAAGCCCTTCACTTGTTGGCGGATAACGGGATTCAGGGCATAGTAGGAACCAAACAGCACCACGTCATTAGCAGTTACACTGGGGAAGGCGAACTCCAGCCGGTCGTGGGGGTGGTCTTTATAGAAGACGTACTCCGCGTCGTTCTTTTCGTCGAGGAATGCCAGCGACAGGGGTGACTTCGAGTCGGGATTGATGTTTATGCTGTCTGCTTCGCAGCCATTGTCTTCCAAAAACTTGATAATCATACGCCCCACCCTGTCGTTGCCTGTCTCGCTGATGAAGCTAGTAGCCACGCCCGCACGGCTCAGCGATATGATGGCATTGAAGGTGCTGCCGCCAGGCGTAGCACCAATAGGCAGTTCGTTACGGAAAATGATGTCGAGAACGGTCTCGCCGATACCAATAACTTTACGCATATTCTGACAAAACATTATATTTCGGGGTGCAAATATACGAAATAAATTCCAACTACCAACCATCTGCTATCAACTTTTTTTCTTACCTTTGCACCCAGTTATGGCGAATTATAATACAGCAACCCTATCAGATGGCCTGCGCGTGATCCATCTTCCGTCCCCTTCCCCCGTGGTCTACTGCGGCATTGGCATCGGTGCCGGCTCGCGTCAGGAAATGGCTGGCGAAGAGGGCTTGGCCCATTTTTGCGAGCACGTCAGCTTCAAAGGCACTCGCCGCCGCTCCGCCTTCCAGATACTCAACTGCCTGGAGAGAGTCGGGGGCGACCTCAATGCGTTTACCAACAAAGAGGACACTGTCTTCTATGCCGCTGTTCAGAAGGAACATTTCCTGAAGGCTGCCGACCTGTTGACTGACATTGTCTTTTGCAGCGAATATCCGGAACAGGAGATCCGCCACGAGGTGGATGTCATCTGCGACGAGATAGAGAGCTACAACGACTCTCCGGCCGAACTCATCTACGACGAGTTTGAGAACCTACTGTTCCAAGGGCATCCTCTGGGACATAACATATTAGGAACGCCTGAACGGGTACAGTCGTTTACTTCTGCCGATGCCCGTCGCTTCACCTATCGCTACTACCGTCCTGGCAATGCCATCTTCTTCGCCTATGGCGATGTGAATTTCAATCGGCTGATCAGATATTTAGAGGTGAGAAGTGATCAGTTAGGGGTGAGAGGTGTGACAGGAGGCAATCAAGGCTCGAACAATTCTCTCCCTTCTCGCCTCTCGCCTCTTACCTCTTCCCCCTCCCCCTTTACCTCTAAAGACAATCACCACCAAGCCCACGTCATGCTGGGCCAGCGGGCCTACAGCCACAACGATGAGCGCCGCCTGCCACTCTATTTGCTCAACAATATGCTGGGTGGTCCGGGCATGAATGCCCGTCTGAACCTTTCGCTGCGTGAACGCCACGGACTGGTATATACTGTCGAGAGTACCATGGCCAGCTATAGCGATACGGGAGCCTGGTGTGTCTATTTTGGCTGCGACCACCACGACGTGAAGTGTTGCTTGCGACTAGTCAACCGCGAACTGGACCGATTCATGCAACATCCCCTGTCCGACCGCCAACTCACTGCTGCCAAGCGCCAGCTGAAGGGTCAGCTTGCCATAGCCAGCGACAATCGCGAACAGTTTGCCCTCGACATTGCCAGAAATTTCCTCTATGACGGCAGGGAGCGCAACATCGACACCCTCTTGCAGCAAATTGATGCCATCACTGCGCAGCAATTGCAAGACGTGGCTCAGAATCTCTTTGACCCTAACCGACTAAAACAGCTGATATTGTAGTTTGTTTCACCTCCCAATGCCTGTATGCCTTGACGCGGTTAAAAATAGATACCGGCTTTGTGTGTCGTTTCGGAAAAAAGTTGTATCTTTGCACCGTCAATAAAATCGCTGAAAGATGAAAAAAACGTTTCTTCTGACCTTTATGTTGGTTCTTACCACCCTGGCTTCGGCTCAGAAGCCCATTGAGATGAATCTCTGGCCCGACGGCCCAAAAACAAGTAATGGTGACGCGCAGGACATGGCGAAGGTTACCGTTTTTCTGCCTAATGAGAAAAAGGCTACCGGACGTGCCATCGTCTGTTGTCCAGGCGGCGGCTACCAGCACTTGGCCATGCAGCACGAGGGTACCGACTGGGCTCCCTTCTTCAACGGGCAGGGCATAGCACTCATCGTGCTGAAATACCGTATGCCGCACGGCCATTACAAGGTTCCTGCCGAAGATGCCGAGGAGGCTGTTAGGCTGGTGCGGCGCCATGCAAATGAATGGCATGTCAACCCGCAGGATGTCGGTATCATGGGCTTCTCGGCCGGCGGCCATCTGGCCTCCACCGTTGCCACCCATGCCACTGGCGATGCCAAGCCCAATTTCCAGATACTCTTCTACCCTGTCATCTCGATGGAGCAGGGCACTACCCATCAGGGTTCACGCGATAACCTGCTTGGCAAGAACCCCAAGCGCAAGCTGGTGAACGAGTATTGCAACGAACAGCACATCAACAAACATACGCCACGATGCTTCCTGGCCTTGGCTCACGACGACAAGACCGTATCGCCACTGAACAGTGTCATTTACTACGAGGAGTTGTATGCCAATAAGGTGCCTGCCGCCATGTATCTATATCCTTCGGGAGGTCACGGCTTCGGCATCCGCCAGTCGTTTGCCTACCACTTCGAGATGATGCTGGAGCTGAAGGCCTGGCTACGCAGCTTTTAGCGAACCAGCCATTGTTGCACTGATATCCTGCCGAGGCTCTTGAGCTTCGGCATTTTTTGTTCTACAGCAATTTCTTGATGGCAGCGTCAATGTCAGTAATCTGCTGGGAGCGTCCGACGAGGTTGTTGCCACGGTCGATGAGGAAGTATTCAGGAACAGCCTGCACGTTGTAGATGGTCAGGAACGAGGCGCTGTTGTCGTCGGCACGCACGCTAATCCATGGCAGGGCTGCTGTCTGCTGTTTCCAGAAGTGCTCGTCGGGGTCCAGACTTACCTGATAGATTTCAAAGCCCTGGGCATGATATTTGTTATAGAGTTCGCGGAGCATCAGGATGCGGGCCGGCGACTCGCTCTGGGCGAAGACATGGAAGTCCAGCAGCACCACCTTTCCATTCAGTTCGGTCAGGCTGCGCTGCTGACCCTTGTTGTCGGCTAGCGTGATGTCGATAAGTCCTGCCGTCTGTATCTTCGAGGCATCAATGGTCTGGTTCTGTCCGGCCTCGCTGATGCGCACATTCTTCATGCCCTCAATGGCGATGTTGTGCAGGTTGGCACCACGCTCTGCCGTTGGCCAGTAGGTGTCCCAACTGGTGGCCACGGCGGCAAACACCTTGATGTCGTCCTTGTTGGTGCGAGGGTTGAACAGCAGCATGTTGCCCAAGGTCTGGAACAAGGCGAAATAGGCGTAAGGCTTGGAAGGGTCGGGGAAGATGTATTTCATCTTCACTTGTTCCTTATAATGGCGAATCATGCTGAGTATGCTGTCGTTAGACTGGTCGACGCTGAGATCCTCCATCCGGCTGACGGCCAGAGCGCGCTGTTGCAAGTCCATCTGGAGCAGGGCCAGTTCCTTGATTTTCTGACAATTGTCAGAACCCGTTACCTCATACTCTCTGGCCATCTGCGGATAGTGGGCTCGGAGGGTGACCGTCTCGGTAGAGTCGATAGACAGCGAAATAATCTGGTCGCCGATGCGCAGACGGTAGAACTCAGGGGCTTCAGGCTGTTGGCCGGCAAAGCTGAAGGCACCGTCGCCGCCCAACTTGACCGAGTCGAGCACTTCGGGACCTGCCAGCGAGATGTTCTCAAAATAGAGTATGGAATCGCGGGCATTCTCGATACTGCCTTCCACATGGAATTTCTTTTCGCTACACGATGCAATAGCGAGCACGGTGGCTGCTAGGATGAGGTATTTCTTCATTGTCTTTACGCTGATTTGATAACTTTTGGCTGCAAAAGTACAAAAAAAGATTGATTTCGTGAAGACTTTTGGCTTTTTCTGTTTAAAATTTGGTGGTTTGAGTTAAAATTACTATTTTTGCAGCACCTAAAGCAATGGTATGCAGACACTGAAGCGAATCAGTAGGAGCTTGCTGACCCTGTTGGTCGGAGCCGTCGTTGCCGCATCGTGCAGCAATGGCGATGATGCCGTGGTGCGCGTGCAGAAGTTGTGTACCCCTCTCTATCTGGCCATCTACGACGGGCAAGGCAACGACCTGCTTTTGGATACCACTCTCATCAGCATCACCAGCCAGAATACGGGCCAGCTGCTGCCCGTCACCATCAAGGAGTATGAGGGGCGACGCTATCTTTATGTGGTGCCAGTGATGAATGGCAGATACTGGCAACAGCTGCGTGCTGACGGTTCGGGCCAAACGGAGCCTTTCATCAAGACAACCATCCGCGTGGGCAATTATGTCATTCCCCTCTACACTTATCTGCATCAGCAGCCAGACGGACGCGTGGACTCGCTGAAGGAGAGCACTATGCCCAGCCGTGGCTACCAGCTGTATGGGCGACGTATCGTGACCCCGGAAAAGGCCCGTGTAGCCGACATCATGGTGACACAGGACGGAGCCTTCCTCTGCACACAAAGTCTGCAGCCGGAATTCCTGGCGGTCAACATCGATTTCTATTCGCCCCAGGGCACCAACGTCATCGACTCACTGCAGCGCCAGCTACTAGGAAGTTACGACCCTAGTTGGCTGAGGTCGTTATACCAGCTGGACAT
>ODAJ012187552.1_pt1 | contig 15000 bp, 9 predicted proteins | sample 1539241 | NCBI WGS metagenome assembly ODAJ01 (sample SAMN02144231, study PRJEB22623) | gut metagenome | biome: sheep rumen | host: Ovis aries | place: New Zealand
CTGGTCAGCTTCCCATAGGCATCCTCCAGCTGATGCTCGTCCAGGATACGCTGCACGCGATTCAGAGCATTTGTGACCCGCTGACCGTAAATGCCGTCAACGGACGATGCGGAATAGCTGAAACCATCGGCAGGGCGAAGCGCCACCCTCATTCCGGTCAGCTGCAGCGCAGCACCTTTCCCGTCAACCTCCGTCCAAGCAAAGTCATAGCTCACATCCGCGCCCGCGGCCCGGTTCATCCAGTAAGTATCCTCCGGGTAATCCTCCAGCAGCGCATCCAGTGCATTCTGAACGCTGCCCGCCTGGAGAATCAGCTCCTCCACAGTCGCGTCCAGCAGCTGGCCGTCCTGGGAGATCATGCCGGTCGTCAGCATCGTGGTTGTCCAGTTCAGGTTTTGCATGCCGATTGCACCCAGATCAATGCCAAACTCCGTCGAAACATTCTCGCCGGACGCCAGCATGCGGGCTTCATGAACCAGCAGCTGATACAGTCTGCGGGTGTTGCCGCTCAGCGCACTCCCGGCGCTTCCGGCGCCACGGCTTCCTCCGAGTCCTGGCAGCGTGACGGCAATATAGTCATCATAGCTGGATGCGTTATTGGCAACGGGGTTACTCGGGTTCACATGTCTGACAATCTGCCGCTCCCATTCCGTCACAACAGGCGCAGGGGTGGGAGTCGGGGTCGGCTCCAGCGTGGGTTCAGGGGTTACGATCACAGGTTCCGGTGTCGGCGTCAGAGCGACAGCAGGCACCACGGTCATCTTCGGTATTTCCGGTTTATAAGTCGGAATCGTCTCCGGATTGACGGTAGGCTTGGGCGTAGGCGTAGCCTTTTCCTGCTCCTCCACAGGATCCTCAGAGCGCAGAATCGCCTCAACGCGCACCGTGACCGCTGCATCCGCGTTCAGCTTCAACAGGTTTTCTCCCGGCAGCAGGGTCAGCTGATAAAGCTTTTCGTTTTCCTTCAGGTATTGGATCTCAGGCTCCTCACCTGATCCTTCACCCTCTTCTGCTTCATTTCCTGCAGCCAGCAGCTTTTCAGGATCGACCGCACTGAGCTGAAGGGCATTGAACTGAACCGTCAGCTCCGCTGCGGTATCCGGCGTCAGAGAAAGCAGCACTTCGCTGTAAGACCTTGCCTTGATCACCAGATCAAAAGGCTCGTCTTCCTTCCCGCTCAGGCTCAGCCTGCGAGGCGTATCAAATTCAAGCTCAAGAGTTCCGGAGGCAAGCTCGCCCAGATCCTCCAGCGTTTCATCCGGGTTCAGCAGCTCCGCATTCTCCCCTTCAGGCTGCTCCGGATCTTTTTCTTCGTCCGGTTCTTTCCCTTCTCCTTCAGGATTTTCCTCTCCTTCAGGATTTTCCTCTCCTTCAGGATTTTCCGCTCCTTCGGGATTCTCCTCTCCTTCGGGATTCTCCTCTCCTTCCGGATTCTCCCCGGAAACGTCGGATCCTTCCTCATTGACCGTGCGGGGATCCGTATAACTCGCTTTCAGCGTGAAGGAAGCCTCTGCTTCAGAAATCAGCGTAATGATTCCGGTTTCTGCATTTGCCTCGAAGCTGAAAAGGCGGACGCAGTCTTCTTTTGCCGTTTCCAGCTCAGTGGCAAGCTGTCCATCCACCTTCACGACAATTCCGCCATCCATGTCATTCAGCACAAGAAAAACAGTTCTTCCGGACTGCATGCTCAGCGTCACAACAAACTGGGCATTGGCAATTCTGCCCCGGATTTCGCCCTCATCCACGGTCAGATCCGCGGAATCCAGCAGCACATCCGAGTCATTCGAACCACCCGTAGGCAGGGTTTCACTCCCATCAGTGCCAGGCACCTGATCCCCTTCCCCGATCGGCTCGGCATCCGGTTCAGGCTCTCCGCTCGGGGACGATTCCGGCGTCCCTTCCGGATCACCGCTCTGAGGGGCCTCCGGATCATCGCTCTGAGGGGCCTCCGGATCATCGCTCTGAGGGGCCTCCGGATCATCGCTCTGAGGCGCTTCCGGATCATCGCTCTGAGGCGCTTCCGGATCATCGCTCTGAGGCGATTCCGGATCATCGCTCTGAGGCGCTTCCGGATCATCGCTCTGAGGCGCTTCCGGTATCTCATTCCCGGTGGAACCTCCCTGGTTCTCATCGCCTGTGTTCAGCAAAAAATGCCCGCTCCCCATGCTGCCGATTCCATCGGCAAACGACATGGAAACGCTGGAGATTGCCAAAGCCAGCGCACATACCATAGCCAGGCCCCTTGCAAGCTTCTTCTTCATTCTTCTCAATCCCTTCCGAATTCCATGATGCCCGCCAGACTCTGCCCGGATGCGAAGCCGGAAGACAACTTATATCTATACAGTATAATTATTTTAACACTTGTCCATAGGCTTGACAAGACCTATCTCCACTTTTTGCGCTCAAAAAGTTCATGCATTTGTAATAAAAATGTTGTCTTTTATGCGTCCATGCGTGCATTCTGTTTCGTTCTATGGTAGGATAGACTGATTTTTTATTTTTTGCCTGGCTTTTGTGCCGCTTTCCTGTATCCATCCAGCCCGGAAAGGGAGTCCTGCTTATGAAGAGTCAACGCCGTTCCCCCCTGACAATCCTGCTCCTGTTTGTGTTGGCTTTTTCTCTGCTCCAGTCTGCCGCTTTCTCGGAAGACAGTTATTCTGTCCTCCGCAGCGGTTCCAGAGGGCAGAAGGTGCTCAGGCTTCAGGAGCGCCTTTCGGAGCTTGGGTACTATACCGGAAAACTGGACGGGGATTTTGGCAGCGGCACGCGCAGCGCTGTCCGGGCCTTCCAGCGGCGAAACGGACTGGAAGAGGATGGCATTGCCGGAATTCACACGCAGGAAGCGCTTTTTTCCGCGGAAGCAGTTCCCGTTCCGGACCATGTTGAACCGACGGACGTCCTCTCCGGGGCACTTCCGCTTCTGGTCAATCAGGATCACCCGGTCGACGAATACTTTGTTCCTGCAGATCTGATTCTGATGACGGACGTCTGTGATCCGAAACTGGTGAAAATCAAATACGCTGACACACAGGTTGTCAGAACCGCAGCGGAGGCCATGATCCGCATGCTGGAGGCAGCCCGCGAGGACGGCATCACCAAATGGCAGGTCAGTGCAGCCTACCGCAGCTATGAAAAGCAGGTCCGTACGCTGAACGCAAAAATCAGTTATTACCTGAGAAAAAACAGCGGCTGGAGTCGGGCCAGAGCACGCAGAGCGGCATTAAGAACCGTTGCTGAGCCCGGCAGCAGCGAACATCATCTCGGCCTGGCGATTGACATTAATGTTCCGGGTGTCTCCTCCTTCGCCGGAACGAAACAGTGCGCATGGCTTCATGCGCACTGCTGGGAGTATGGCTTTATTATCCGTTATCCCAGGGGAAAGGAATCCATCACCGGATTCGATGCGGAGGCCTGGCATATTCGCTATGTGGGCGTTTCCCATGCAAAAGCCATGCAGGAGCATGACCTCTGTCTGGAAGAATATCTGCAGGGCATCGAAAACGGAACCATCAATCCTCCTTCTGCTCTGCTGGAGGAAGACATCATCCTTGACGACTGACCGCGGTTGCGTCCGGAAACCGCTTCCCTGCCCAATTGAAAAGCAGCGGGTAAACGCCAAATTCCACAAAGGCCACAACGGCATACCGGATCATTCGAACGAGCCGGGCGCCCAGCGAACCGCTCTCCAGAAACGCCTCCGAAAAAGGCAGCTTCAATCCCTGATTCAGGCAGAAAAACAGCACCCCGCCTCCCAGAATCCGCAGCACTGCCCGCAGCGGATTCCGCGTGTTTGCAAAACGAACCCGATGCTCTTCCAGCAGAATTCCGGCAAAAAAACCGATCATCAGTCCCAGGCCCGAATAATAATCGTTGCTTTTGCAGTAGAACAGTCCAGGCAAGGCGGAAAGAAGAAGAACGCCATAAAAGAGCCTGTCATTCCTGAGCTTTCTCCGCAGCCAGTTGACCGCGCCGACAGCAAGCAGTCCCAGAAACCACCCGGCCATCACGTCCGTCGGAAAATGAGCTCCGACAACGATCCTGGAAAGCCCAACCAGAAGCGGAACCAGAAAGGCCAGCATCATCATCCACTTCTTCTTCAGCATCAGCGCCAGGGAGCCATAGACAATGGCGGCATTGGTTGAATGGCCGCTGGGAAAGGAAAAACCCTGGGCAGCGATATCCAGCGGATCCGCCTCGGGCTCCACGATCCGGTAAATCCGAATGTCTTCATGGTCAAAATAGGGTCTGCGGCGGAGAAAAACATTTTTAATCATCGGATTCCAGACCAGCCCCATCAGAACCTGCGTTCCGATCCGTTTGCCGATCTGCTTATTATAACACCAGTACAGGAAGCCCATGATCACGATCAGAATCAATTCCTCGCCAAAGGCGGAGAAAAAAGAAACAATGGAGATGCCCGCCTCTCCAAGACGGCTCTGCAGCCAGCTCATCAGCTGTACTTCCCAGTCAAATGCGAAGCTGTTTCCCGTCAGCATGTCATACGCCCCTTCAGCCAGTCCGCGATCAGATTTCGTGCCGGCGAACATAGTCCTTCACAGCCTGGAAGGTCCTGTCACTGATCACATGTTCAATCCTGCATGCGTCCTCAGTCGCCGTCTTTTCGTCCACGCCCAGCTGCATGATAATCTTTGAAATCACACGGTGACGCTCGTAGATCTTTTCAGCGATCTGCCGCCCTTTCTCTGTAAAGGCAATCTGCCCGCTCTGATCCACGATCACACATTCCGCTGCCTTCAGCTTCCCCAGCGCAATACTGACCGATGCCTTGGAGAGTTCCATCTCCGCAGCCACATCCACCGCACGGACTCTGTTCTGCTTCTGTCCCAGAATCAATATCGTCTCCAGGTACATTTCGCCGGACTCACCCATGACGAACGCCCCCACTCTCTATCATTTTTGCCGTTTTGCTTCATTATACTTGTATTTCATTCAGTGTCAAGCGTCCAGCCGCAAACCGAAACAGCAAGAAAACACGAAGGCCTCCGCTCCATTCCCTGCCTCAGCTCTGGCTGCCTGCGTAGAACTCCGTCCTGGTTTCATTCGCCTGGATCAGCACCGAACTCTGATGGAACGCCTGAATCAGCTCATCCGCTGCCCGATGAACCTCCTCCAGGGAGGTATCGCTCAGATAAATCACAAGCGTATACTCCCTGAACAGCTTTTCACCGTCCTTCCAGCCCCCGTCAGCTTCCTGAATCGTATATCCGCCAAAATGCTTTACCAGAATGTCAGTTGCCTTCTCCTTCGCGTCCTCCGGGCTGCATACCGGCTCGTTCGTATCCTGATCATTGGTCCCGAGATAAAGGACATATTGAACATCGCTGCGCTCCCCGGATTCCGGCCTCAGCGTCAGGAACAGATTCACCGCCGCCAGGCAAAGCGCAAGAATTGCCGTCGCCAGCGTCAGGGACAGCAGCTTTCTCCCTTGATTCATTTAGTTTCCTCCGTTTCTACTTTATTCACTCGTCATTATAAGGCCCCAGCACCGGAAGGTCAATCCCGGTCGGTTCAGCTTCTCCTCAGTTTTTGCAACTTCTTCCCTCCATACATTGCATTTCTTTGTTCTCCCATGCTATAATGACGCCGTTTGCGATATGCGGACATGAAGGGAGATCCGAATGAGCAATTACGATGCACTCGCAGTAAGCGCAAGGCTACAGGCCGATCGATCGCTTGAAACGCTCTTCCAGATTCTCAGAGACTATGACGACATTCTCGCCGCGCAGTGGCTGAAAGGCGATCAGATTCTATCCCTGACCTACCGGGAGATGACCCGCCGCGCAGATGACTATGCAGCCATGCTGCGCTCCCAGACGCCGGATGGCGGATGGATTGCCATCGCCGTTGACACCTGTGTCGAATGGCCCGGCCTCCTCTGGGGCGTGCTTCGTTCCGGACACAACGCGCTGCTGCTGGATGCCTCCGCTGCGGACAGCGTTCTGCAGGGCCTGCTGGATGAAGCCTGCTGCACTCAGATCATCACGCGGAAGCCCCGGGTACTCTCCGGAAATATACGCCAGATCGACTTTAAAATCATTGCAGAAGCCCCCCGCGTCATTGGGTACGAGCCCCTTTGGGGAGCCTATGTGGCCATGTGCACCTCCGGAACCACCGGGAAAAGCCGTATATTTGCCTACTCCGGCGAGGCACTGTGCGAACAGGCCATTAACTCCATTCAGATCTATCACGAAAATCATCGCGTCATCGGCAATGAAAACCGTCGTTTCCTGGCCTTCCTCCCCTTCCACCACGTGCTGGGTTTTATGGCCAACGTGATCTGGGGCGGTGCCATGGGAATGACGAACCTTTACCTGGCCGACCGTACACCGGACACGATCCTGAAAACCTGCCAGCGGCTTCAGCCTCAGCTGATCGTTGTTGTCCCGCTGGTGGGAAACAGTCTCGTAAAAGCGCTTGAAAAAAATTTGAAGCGGGAAAAGCCTGTCAGGCGTGCGTTCTTCCGGGGGATGATGTGGCTTTCCCTCGGGATGCAGGCCGTTGCTCCTGACGCAGCGCTGCGCTTTGCTCTGCGCCGCCTCTTCCGTCCTGTCACGGAAAAGCTGCTGGGCACTGAAGTGCAGAGCCTCATCCTGGGCGGAAGTCATACACCGCAGAAAACCCTTCGCACCCTGAACGCACTGGGCTATTATACCATTACAGGCTATGGCATGACCGAAACCGCCATTACCGGCTTTGAAACCTCCATGGCGCTTCGTTACCGTCTGAACGGATCCGTGGGCAAGGCGCTTGACTCCGCTGAATATCGCGTTGTTCCGGACGGCAGCGATCCCAGCCGCGGAGAGCTGCAGATTCGTGGCCGGAGCATTCACAGCGGCCGGGTTGTCGGCGGCCAGGTGCTTCCACCGGATACGCTGGAAGGCGGCTGGTATCCCACAGGGGATATCGTTTCCATGGATGGAACCGGGCGGATCTATATTCGCGGCCGCCTCAAGGATGTCATCATCAATGAATCCGGCGAAAACGTCTATCCGGATGACCTGGAGGATCCATTCTCTGCCCTGCCCGGCGTGGAGCAGTTCACCATCGTAGGTTTTCGCAGAAAGAAGAAGGATCGGAATGAGGACATTGTTCTGCTGCTGAACGTGGGAGAGCACTACACGGATTCTCAGTATCTGAGCGAGCTGGCAGGGCAGGTGGCTGCCATCAATGCCCGTCAGCCTCTCGCTGTCCAGGTCAATCGTGTCCTGGTGACCCCCATGTCCCTGCCTCTCGTCGGGGGCATCAAGGTCAAACGCATTGAAATCAAACGCCTCTATGAGGAACATGAGCTGGTCTATCGCGAGCTGGATCTCCATGACCGCAGTGCCGGAGCGGAGGTTGCGGCACCGGTTCGGGAAACGCCTCAGTCTGTTCTGCGGGAGGATATTCGTCTCAAGGTTCGCTCTCTGTACGCGGAAGCGCTGGATATGCCTGAAAGCGAAATCTCCGATACGGCCAATTTCATCGAAGACCTTCAGGGAGACAGTCTGCAGGTCCTCAGCATGGCGCTGAAAGCGGAAGAAACCTGGGGGATCACGATTCCCGCCGAGTCCTATGGACAGTGCGCTACCGTTCAGGGGATGACCCGCGTGGTCGAGTCCATTCTCAGCGGAGAAGCTGCTCAGGAGCAGCCCTCCGCCCGCGTTCCCCGTCGACCGATCACCCGGTTTGAGGACAGCCCTGAATACCATCATTTCCTTGAACGGCAGGAAAACCTGATCGGCAACGGAGATAACCCCTATTTTGTCTGTCATGAATCCCCCCTGCTGGATACCGGTATCGTGGACGGGAAGGAAATTCTGGAATTCGGCAGCTACAATTATGTAGGCATGTCCGGCAGGAAGGAAATCAAGGAAGCCGCCAAGGCAGCCATTGATAAATACGGAACCAGTGCCAGCGGAAGCCGTCTGCTGGCCGGAGAGAAGCAGATTCACAGAGACCTGGAAAAGGCGCTCGCCGAATGGAAGCACACGGAGGATTGTCTGGTCTGCGTCGGCGGCCATTCCACCAATGTTACCTTTGTTGGAAACTTCTGCGGGAAAAACGATCTGATTCTTTACGATGCCCTGGCGCATAATTCCATCGAACAGGGCTGCCGTCTGAGCGAAGCCACCGCCCGCCCCTTCCCCCACAGCGATCCCGCCGCGCTGGAATCCATTCTCCGTCAGCAGCGCTCCTATTTCGAAAAAGTTCTGATCGTCATCGAAGGCGCATACAGCATGGATGGTGACATCGCTCCTGTTCCGGAATTCGTGCGCATCAAAAAAGAATATGGATGCTTCCTCATGGTGGACGAAGCCCACAGTGCCTGCGTCATCGGCAAAACCGGCGGCGGTGTCGATGAGTACTTCAATCTCCGCGGTGACGATATTGACATCAAATATGGTACCCTGTCCAAGGGCCTTGGAACCTGCGGCGGTTATCTGGCCGGGAAGCACGATCTCATTGAGTACCTGCGCTACAACCTGCCTGGCTTTGTCTTCAGCGTTGGGATCTCCCCGCCCCTCGCCGCTGCGACGCTGGAATCCATCCGTATGCTGCGTGCGCATCCCGAAATCATGGAGCATCTGCGTACAGCCATCCGAGCCTTTGCCGACAGTGCCCGCCGGCGCCATCTGGATATCTGCCTGGCGGGAGAGACCGCGGTATTGCCGGTTCTCGTAGGCAAGGATGAGGATGCATGGCTGCTTTCCAACGAACTGAAAAAGCGGGGCGTTTCGGTCCCGCCTGCCATGTATCCCGCTGTTCCAAAGGGCAAGGCCCGGCTTCGCTTCTGCGTGATCAGCGAACATAAGCCGGAGCAGATTGAACGTGCGCTGGATATTCTGGAGGAAACGGCCCGGGAATTCGGGATTCACCTGCCGAGGCGTGACTATCCCGAAGCCTGATCTCTCCGGTCAGGTGTTCCGATAGGCCCGCATTCTCCGTTCATAAACGTCTTTTCTCGCGACGGACCATCCAAAGAAGCCCAGAACCTGACCCAGCTGCTGATACAGGCCATGATTATAGGCGATCAGTCCGGCTCTTTCCAGGTGCAGGCTTCCCCGTTCATCCATCAGATCCTCCCGCACGTCAATGGCAACGATCGTGCTGAGAAACAGATCATGACTTCCGAGCGGCAGGATCTGCCTGACCCGGCAGCTCAGTGAAACAGGCGCTCCCGCTACAGCGGGAGCGATTTTCATTTCCCGGGCCGCCCGATAGGACAGGCCGCATACAGCCGCCTTGTCGATCTCCCTTCCGCTCCGGACCCCGCAGAAATCCGTCGCCCTGCACAGAGCTCCGTCCACCAGATTGATCACAAACTCTCCGGAATCGCTGATCAATCCGTGGGAGTACCGCTCCTTCCGGAGGCTGATGGATACCATGGGCGGCTCAGAGCATACGGTTCCCGTCCAGGCTGCTGTCACCAGATTCTTCCGCTCAGGCTCGGCCGCGCTGGCACAGCTGATCAGCACCACGGGCGTCGGATTGAGCATCGTGGCAGGTGGGAGCGGAATATAGCTTTCTTTTTTCATCCCTGATCTCCTGTCTTCTCGCCGGACTTCGGCGGCTCGGATTCCGTCGGAGCGGCGGTGTCCGGTCCCTCCGCCGTTTCCACAGTAAAGAGGAATGTACAGCCCGGTTCGCCCTCCAGGAGCCTGATCGTCTGTCCGTGCATTTCCATCACACGCTGGCAGATGCTCAGTCCCAGCCCCGTGCCCTTTCCGGCCGTATGCGCCCGATCCACCGTAAAGAAACGGTCAAAGATTTTTTCCCGATCCTCCGGAGCGATGCCGATTCCGCTGTCCCGGACCAGAACCTCCGTATGACCGTCTCTCTCCCGGGAAATCATGGTAATGGTTCCCCCGGGCGGAGTGAACTTGATGGCATTGTCCAGCAGGTTGATCACGACTTCCTCGATTCTCTCGCTGTCTGCGCGAACCCAGGCCGGATCTCTCTCGTTTTCACAGGATGCCTCGATCTTCTTCTCCTCCAGATCATTCATGCGGCGAATAATCGCCCGGCGGAGCATTTCATTAATATCAAAGACGGACATCTTCAGCGCGGCATCATCCCGTTCCAGCCGGCTCAGTTCCAGCAGCTCCCCGACCAGGTTGGACAGCCGGTTGCTTTCCTGTGCCACCAGACGAAGATACTGGGGATGCTCCTCCGGCGGAATCACGCCGTCCGCCATGCCCTCCGCAAATCCACGAATGCTGGTAATGGGGCTGCGCAGCTCATGGCTCACATTCGCCACAAATTCTCTTCTCCCCTGCTCCACGTTTTCCAGCTTGAAGGCCATGCTGTTAAAGGCGCGGCTGACACTGCGCAGCTCCCGGTCCCCCCGGTTCTCTGCCAGCCGTACGGAAAAATCACCGTTCGACATGGCGCCTGTCGCCTTCGTCAGATCCCTGAGTGGGCGCAAAACGGAACGAACGAAGAGGAACACCGCTACACCGGAAAGCAGCATGACAGCCAGCGCCATCAGCGCTACCTTTCCCAGGAGCTCCGCCAGGCCCGATTCAATTCTCTGCGCTTTTGTCTGAATCAGAACCGCGCCGGTAACGTACCCATTCTGCACGAACGGTACACCCACCGTAAAAACAGGATCCTCCCCGGTGCGGCTCTGCAGCCGAATGGTTTCACCCGACAGGATGGTTCGTAACGCCTGCGACAGCTCTCTCCCGGAAAGGGACTGCACGAAATCCGGATCCTCGCTGTAAGCCGCCTCCAGATTGTCCGTTACGTTTCCCCAGCGATCCACCACCGCAATATACGCACCAAACTCATCGTTCACCTGCTTTGCTTTCCGGTTCAGATAGAGCAGGGTGCCGGAATTGCCCAGAAAACCGCTGAACATACTGCCGGATGAGTTCGCCGCCAGATAGGCGATGTCTTCCGCCTGAGCGATCAGATAGTCCAGCCTGGCATTGATCTGCTGATCACGCAGGGTCAGCCACCAGGTAGCGGAAAGGCTCACTGCTGTCAGCAGAATGGCGGCCATCACCACCGCCATAATCCGCGTAAACATGCCTGCATACCTCAGTTCTTTGTTGCAAATTTGTATCCGATGCCCCGCACCGTATACAGACTCCAGCCGTATTTTTCGCTGTCAGGAAGCTTTTCCCGGAGCCTTTTGATGTGTACGTCCACCGTCCGGCTGTCCCCGAAAAAGTCATAGCCCCAAACCTGCTGGAGCAGCTGTTCCCGCGTAAACACCTGATTGGGATGCGACGCCAGGAAGAAAAGAACCTCAAGCTCCTTCGGCGGCATCTCGATGCGATTTCCCGCATAGCGGACGTCATATTCTGCCAGGCTGACAGTCAGCCCCGGATAGGATATCTCAGCCTGCTGCTCCTCTTCACCGCCCTGGGTTCGCCGCAGAACCGCCTTCACCCGGGCCACCAGTTCCTTCCCGTCAAAGGGCTTTGTGATATAGTCGTCCGCCCCCAGTTCGAGCCCCAGCACCTTGTCAAAGGTATCATCCCTGGCTGTCAGCATGATGACAGGAATCTGCCCGGACTTGCGGACCGTCTTGAGCACTTCATATCCATCCATTCCCGGCAGCATGACATCCAGCAGCATCAGATCCGGGGGCAGCCGGCGGAACTCCTCCACGGCCGTATCTCCCCGATCCGCCAGGCGAACCTCATACTGCTCCTTTTCCAGATAGAGCTGCACCAGTCTGCTGATACTGGGATCATCATCCACCACCAGAATGCTTGGTCTTTCCTTCATGGCCCGTCGTCCTCGCTTTATTTCAGTGTCACAACCGTTACACCGGTCTCTCCCTCGCCGTAAACGCCCAGCCGGAAGGACTTCACGTGCCGGTTCTTCCTCAGATCCTGCTGAATCCCGCTGCGCAGCACGCCGGTACCCTTCCCGTGAATGACGCTGACCTCATGGAGGCCTGCCAGCACCGCCTCGTCCAGATAGATTTCCACCGCGGGCAGCGCTTCATCCAGCGCCATGCCCCGCACGTCAATCGAGGTCGGCACGGTTCTGGTCATCGCGCCAGTCTGTGCCCGCACGGTGGCCTTCTCCTTCTTGGGAGCCGCCTGAATCAGCCGCAGCTGCTTCAGGGATGCCTTAAACCTCATCGCGCCGGCCTGCAGCTGCACCTCATTCCTGTCATTGGGAGACTCCAGGACGGTTCCTTCGACTCCCAGTGTCAGAACCCTCACCCGATCCCCCGGATGGACGGTCTCTGGCGGAAGGCTCTCTTCGCTCTGCTCCGCACGCAGGCCTTCGGCCAGCGAATCCGCTTCCCGATCCAGCCGTTTTTTCAGATCATGAAGGGAGTGATCCTCCGCGGCGGCGTTCTTCTTCATGCGCCTGAGCTCAGCGATCACGCTCTCGCTCTCCCGCCTGGCCTGCTCCACAATCCGTCTGGCTTCCTCTTTGGCTTTCCGTACGGACTGCTCCCTTCGGGTTTCCATCTCCCGACGCAGCTTTTCCGCCTCGTCCCTCAGCCGTATGGTTTCCCTGCTGGCCTCCTGCGCGATCTGCCGTTCCCGCTCTGCCACCTGCCGATGATACTCCGCGTTCGCAATGACATCCTCAAACCGGATGGAATCGCTGCTCATCAGCTCTCTGGCCGCGTCGATCAGGTTCTCCGGCAGCCCAAGCCTCCTGCTGATCTCAAAGGCGTTGCTCTTTCCGGGCACGCCGATGGATAGCCGGTACGTAGGCCTCAATGTCTCCACGTCAAACTCCACGGATGCGTTTTCGACGCCCCGGGTCGTCAGCGCAAAGGCCTTCAGCTCGCTGTAGTGGGTGGTTGCCAGTGTTCTGACCCGAATATGCAGCAGGCGGGTCAGAATACTCTGCGCCAGTGCGGCGCCCTCGGTCGGATCTGTCCCCGCCCCCAGCTCGTCAAAAAGCACCAGATCCCGAGGCGTCACGTTCTTCAGGATCTCTACGATGTTCGTCATGTGCCCCGAGAAAGTGGAAAGGCTCTGCTCTATGCTCTGCTCATCCCCGATATCCGCGAAAACCTGCTCAAACACCGCAAGCTCCGTACCCAGCTCCGCTGGCACCTGAAGCCCCGCCTGCGCCATGAGCGTAAGCAGGCCCACCGTTTTCAGCGTTACCGTTTTTCCGCCGGTGTTGGGTCCGGTAATCACCAGGGTGTTGATTTCTCCGTCCGTTCCTTCCCGCCCGTCCTGTGCGCGAGCTGTTTGCTTTTCTTCGTTCCGGATCGGTCTGCCCAGCCAGATGTTGCTGGGAACCACCTTCTCAGGATCAATCAGCGGATGCCTTCCGCGGATGATCTGCAGAGAACCGTTCTGGTTCATCCTGGGCTGGACGCATACAAGGCGTCTGCTCAGCAGCCCCTTCGCAAAGATAAAATCAAGCCATGCCAGGGTCTCCACAGAATCCCGCAGCGATGCCGCCCAGGGGGCCACCTGCGCGGAAAGCGCTGACAGAATCCGGGCGATTTCCTGCTGCTCTTTCAGCTCCCACTGCTTCAGTTCGTTGCCCATTTCCACCGCCGCCATGGGCTCAATAAACAGCGTTGCGCCCGAAGAGGACTGATCGTGAACCAGCCCGGGCACATTGGCGCGGTATTCAGCCCGCACCGGCAGGACGTACCTTCCGTTTCGCACCGTCAGAATCGGATCCTGCAGATACTTCTGCATCGTGGCAGAGTGAATCATCTGATTCAGCCGGTCTTTGATGCGATCCTGTGCTCCCCGCAGATGTCTTCTGATGTTCATCAGCTCCGAGGAAGCCCTGTCTGCGATTTCGTCCGGAGAAAGAATCGCATCTGTAATATCCCTTTCCAGATTGCGGGCATCCACCAGTCCTTCCGCCCGGCCCCGCAGGATGGGCGTATTGTCCCGATCCGTGATCAGCACATCCCTTGCGCTCCTGCTGGCCCGCAGGGCTTCCGCCACATTCAGCAGCATGCCTGCGGAAAGCGTACCCCCTTTTTCGCACAGGGCGATCGCCGGCCGGACGTCCGGAAAAGCCATCAGCGGATGTCCTCCGTAATAGCGAAGAATGACGGTCGCCTCTTCCGTTTCCGCCTGCGCCTCATTCACGGCGGCCAGATCACATTGCGGGACCAGGCTCCGGCACTGCTCCGCCCCCATGTCCGTCAGAGCCCCTTCCGCCAGCATCTCCCGGATTTTTACAAATTCCAGTACCCGCAGGGTTCTTTCGCTCATCATCGTCTGATCATTCCTTTTTTTCACTCTACCGGGCGGCTCCAGTGCCCCTGTGTGGCCGGAAGGCCGGATCGGGACAGCGTCCGCCAGGCCGCTAAAATACGTCCTGTTTCCTCCTCTCCCTCGGTCGTCAGTTCGATCAGCGGGAGAAAGTCGTTTCTTCTGTCAAGCCAGTCCGTCGGGCGTTCATTCATCAGTCGGATGCGGCATCCCTCCGGCAGGCGCTGACGCAGGAGGGGGAAAGAATGGCCCAGCTGATCCTGAAGAACCTTTCCGCGAAGAGAAGCAGCCTCCCTTCGGTCACACAGGCTGCAGTCCGCATGCCCGTGCTCCAGACCAAGGGCAGTCCTGGCAGGGCAATGGCGCAGAAGCATCAGCTGCGTCCGGCCGTAAACCTGAACCAGGATCGGAAAAGGAGACTGAAGCAGGCTCGTCAGTTCTTTCCGGGACAATTCCTGAGAGGCCACTCCGAAGCGGCACCCTTCCTCCCGAAGAAAACAGGCGGCCTCCCGGTTCATCAGAGGGACGGAGCTTCCCATCCCCACCGGAACCGGCCATTCCAGCCCCAGCTGCCCGACGCTTCCCAGCATAACACCGCCCAGCCTGTCGCGATGAGCATCCACGAAGCTCTGGAGCAGAGCCAGCGATTCCTCCTCACAGACTTCCGGCAGCCTCAGCCAGTCTCCGGGCAGCAGCTGCCCGAAAAGCTGCTCCAGCGCTGCGGACCGAAAGTCCTCCGGGTACCACACCACCCGAAATCCGTCTTTTCGAACCGCTTCCGCCTGTTGATCCGTCCGCACCACCGCCCAGGGCATCCTTCCGG
>ODAJ012077151.1_pt1 | contig 14985 bp, 8 predicted proteins | sample 1539241 | NCBI WGS metagenome assembly ODAJ01 (sample SAMN02144231, study PRJEB22623) | gut metagenome | biome: sheep rumen | host: Ovis aries | place: New Zealand
TATGCACCGCGATTTGAGAAAAATAAACAGGGTGCTCGCAAACGCCTCTCACAGCCCGCATAAATACAGCCCTTTGGATGGTAAGGGTTTGGAGAACACAGCCCGACATAGTGGGCATTAACATCCCTCGTTTCTATTAAATGAACCCAGGGTTTTATTGTTTGGAGAACACAGCCCGACATAGTGGGCATTAACTGTGGAGTATGTACATATTCCCATTAAACTCGAAGAGTTTAAAGAACACAGCCCGACATAGTGGGCATTAACCGATTTCACCTCATCAATGAGGTTAAGTACCCAAGTTTAAAGAACACAGCCCGACATAGTGGGCATTAACGGTCTGCATTGTACCATTGAAATCCAGTGTCATCAGTGCGAGTTTAAAGAACACAGCCCGACATAGTGGGCATTAACTCTGTAATTTCTTCTAAAACCGTATCAGGTTCATATATGGTTTAAAGAACACAGCCCGACATAGTGGGCATTAACCGTATTCACAGCCTTCTTGTAAGAATTTTGAACTGTCGAAAGTTTAAAGAACACAGCCCGACATAGTGGGCATTAACTTTCTTGTTTTTCATCAGAAATTGAGAGGTTGCAAACCCCGTTTAAAGAACACAGCCCGACATAGTGGGCATTAACCCATTAATTGTTACTCTTTCCATTACCTTTTTTGGTTTTGAGAACACAGCCCGACATAGTGGGGGTGTGTCTTTGTGTGGGGAAAATTAAATAATCATAAAAAAAAGAATCTCATTGGAGGTTCTTTTTTTGTTTTGGGTGAAAGTGTGCGACAGTTATGTACAATGCGTCCGGTATGATAAATATATAAGAAAAACAACTTAAACCTAAGAAGTTTATTGATGACTTTGTGGGTACGGTATTCGGTGAAGAAGAAAATTGACAGAAATGTCAAAAAGACATTGTATTATATATGTAAGGAGTAGGAAGAAAAACGGTAAATGTAAGGCAGGGTTCTTTTAAAGGAGGAATTTATTATGACAGTAAAGAGTAAAATTGCGGCAGTTTTTGGTACGGTTGTTTTGATTGCGGCGGGCTTCGAGGTACACAGACTTCTGTCGTGGTATACCGAAGCTCGTACAGAGGTGCGTCAGGGCGAGGCATATGTAGAGGAAACTTTGGATTTCAGGTATTTGGGAAATATGGTAACGGAGCTTGATCTGCTTACTTCAGGGGCAATGAGGTTTTCGGCGTATATGGAAAGAGAGCGAGGAACAGTTCCGAAGCTGACACACGAGAAGGTAAGGATGTATTATTCGGCAACGGCATATGCAGCAGTCGATGCTGCGAAAGCAGAGGTAAAGGTCAATGATTTTGATAAGACGGTAACGGTATATCTGCCCAAGCCTTTTGTGCTGTCGGTCAAGGTGGCGCCTTCCTCTGTGCGTTATGAGAGGATCGAAAAGGCGTTATTCTCTAACGACAGCAGGGAAACGGGTATTGACGAGATATGTATTGCAGAAGGAGATGCATGGCAGAACCTTGACAGAGATGAGTTGTTTGCCAGGTCGGAAAAGTCTGCCGCCGAAACCGTCAAGCAGCTTGTACAGCCGATTTGTAGGGACTATGTTGTGAACGTGGTTTTTGATAAAGGGGGTGAATGATTTTTAGCGGCTTTTGCCGCTGTACAAAGAAAAACACAGAAAATATCTTTGCAGATATGTTTTGTGACAGGAGAAAATCAGACGATATGAACAAATGGGTTTGAAATTAAAAAATATAATATTTGTGGCGGTGAGTTTTCTTTCAGCACCATACAAATCAAAAAAATAAGCGGCAGCTTTTTCAAACCTCAAAGCAAATTTTGTTTTGAAGAGTCGAAGAAGTGCCGCTTTTTATTAGAATAGTTCATTGCCGGTGACAAGAATAAAGTTGTCGATATTTTCAAAATCAAAACCGCCGGTGCAGACAAAACCGATTTTGGAAACATCAATGCCTTTGATATTTTCAAGCTGCTTTTTTTCTTCTTCGCATTCAGACAAAGTCATCGGTCTGTCGAAATATTTGCACTCATAGAAATCATATTTTTCGCCGGTGCGTTTAATAACGCAATCAAATTCGCCGTTTGTTTTTGTTAACGGGTCATCGTACCAATAACTTCCGAAATCTTCAATGTCGGGATATTTTCCGAGCAGAGCCATTCTGTGAAAAAATTGCAAAGTGATCCCTTCCAAGCGTCTGCTTACATATTGAGTAAGTATTGATTCAATATTTCTTTTGTAAAATTGTTCTTCACCTATTCGGATAATATTTCCCGCACGACCGAAGATAAATGTAAAATAAAATCTCATAAGATTATCGACTATTTCATAAAACTGTTTTTTCTTATCATTACGGCGGTTTATGGGTTCGGTCTTTTGGATAGTTTCCATATCAAGCAAAACTTTCAGCTGTTTATCCAGCAGGCCGTTTTCGTTGGTGCCGAGTTTATCCCGAATTTCCGTATATCTTTTCTTTCCGTTTCCAAGAATTTCAAGTATCCTCGCATCGAAGGATTTGCGAATTTCCTTTAACATTATATTTTCAATATGCGAGCGTATCAATCCGGTTTCGGGCAGCAAGCAGCGTATTATGTTTTCTTGGATACTTGCATTCACATCAAGGTTTTCAAGCACATAAGGGCTGCCGCCGAATATGGAATAAAAAGCGATCTTGTTCCTTACGGAAAGTGTAGGATAAAACAGTGAGGCTTCATAATAATCAAAATCTCTGATATGCTCTATCAGCGAAAATCTTCCGAAAAGAGGATTGCTTTCCTCCAACAGTTCTTTCATAACGGTTATATAAGAACCGCATAAAATCAGTTTGACATTTTCGGGCAGTTTATCTATGACCGCCTGCATATAAGAGTCGACCTCGTTTTTCTTTTTGGTTTGTTTCAAATAAGGGTATTCATCAATGATAAGGAGTATTTTTTTATCAAGAGTTTTCAGATACTCCATCATTGCAAATAAGGATTCAAAGTGAATATTAGGCAGAGAAAGTGCATCCGAAACACTTCTGTATATAAGCTCTGTATTTCCTTCAAATGTGCTTGTTACGCATAAATAATTTATAACAATGCCGTTGAATTTTTTTGCGGCTTCTTTTATAAGTGTAGATTTGCCGACCCTGCGTTTCCCATAAATAAGTATGGCGGATTTTTTATTTACATTTGAAAGTTCCGATTCAATTTCCCGAAGCTCTTTTTGACGACCTATGAACATAATACCCAACCTTTCTGAATTGTTTTTCACTGAATATATTTTCAGTATAAAATATTTTTTTTATTCTGTCAAGTCCAAAGCTCATTTAAACGCCCGCAATTTTATATGCTTTGCGGATCGCAACTAAAATATGCGGTGGTATTTTAAATGCCTGACTTTTGTTTAGTATAAAAATGTCCGCTTTTATGCGGCTTTTCTCCGTCACCCCGATTTGCGGTTGACGAAAATGTACAAGAATACACGAAAGATGCGGTAAAAGTTTGTGATAAATATTTTTATAAATACTAACTAACGGGTTAGTATTTAATGTTATAATTAGGGGGTAAGTTAAAGAGCAAGGAACAAATAATGCTTTTATTTCAAGTCTACAAATGATTTTACTGTTTATACGCTTTGAAACTTACGGGGGAAATTATCATATTAAAAGAGGAGGAAACACTGTGAACGCAACAACAAACAACAATTCCATACCGCTTAACGAAAAAATGGCCTTATCAACACCGGAGTTGATGCAGGTCTTATCCTGCGGTAGAGCAACGGCTGTTGAGATAGGTATGTCGGCTCAAAGCCGTATTGTTATCGGAAGAAGAGTGTTATGGAATGCCGACAAGATAAGGGAATACATAGATTCGATCTCGGCGTGATGTTTTTTGTCCTTGACCTTTTATCCTGCGTATTATATAATGTAATTACACCAATTACAAATGATGAGATAAGCCGAGGATAAAATGGCTCGGACAAGTGCTGCCGAAATCCGATAACTACAAGTTTACTTTAAAACGGGAGGATTTATATGGCGAAAAAACGAGCAGACGGGCGTTATCAAAAATCATTTAGACTTAACGGAAAGAAGTACGTTGTCTACGGAAAAAACAGCAAAGAATTGTGTGAAAGAGAACAGGAAAAGTGAGCAGAGCTTGCCAAAGGCATAGAAGCACGCTGCAATCCCACGGTCGAGGAATACTATGACCGCTGGCTGATAGGCAGACAAGGCACGGTGTCGGAAGCAACGCTGCGAACACAAGGCAAAATCTTCGATATTTTAAAGAAGATACGCATCACAGGGCATTATCTCTTGATGAGCAAAAAAAATTCTTTGCAGCCGAAAGATGTAAAAACAGTTATTACAACAACATTTTCAAAATCGCAATACTGACCGGTATGAGGATCGGGGAAATAGGTGCGCTGATGAATTCCGATATAAAAGGAAATGTTATTCACGTAGAGCGTACTATAACAAGAACCGAAACAGGAGCGTATATTGTCGGAGAAAGCGCAAAAACGGAATCCGGCAAGCGCACAATTCCTATGAACGATAAAATAAAGTCGGTCATAGCTGAACAGAAAAACCTTAATACGCTGCTTGACGGAAAAGCGGCGGGCAAAAACGAGTTGGTATTCAAATCAGTCGGCAGAAAGCTGCTTATGGCAACGCCGATCGACAGAGAAATAAAGCGTATTTGTAAAGATGTAAATATCGAACCTTTTACAATGCACGCATTCAGGGCAACATTTGCAACAAGAGCGATCGAGGGTGGAATGAACCCCAAAACGCTTCAAGAAATTTTAGGTCACAGCAATTTTAACCTTACAATGAGCTTGTATGGTCATTGCCTGTTAGACACCAAAAAACAGGCGATGGATAGTGTAAATATTGACATTTAAAAGTGGAAGTCAAAACGGTAGTCAGGATAGCGGAAACGCCCATTTTAAGCTGTGTTTTCAGTACAAGTCCCGCTATCCGCATTGACAAGGCTCTCTATGTGCTTGCATAGAGGGTCTTTTTTGTGTGCATTTATTGTTCTTATAAATTAGATTTCAAACCAATTTTTACAGATTTATTTTTTCGCAAACAAAGGCGCTGTGCATTTGTGCAAATATCTCAAAAACGAGAGCGGAAATAAGAATTTTAAAGTGCTTTTTGTTGCAAATGCCGAAAAACACTTAATCGCACACAATTCTGTTGTATATTTTTTTCGGATATGATAAAATAAAGTAAATATATCTGCATTTTTATTGATATAAAAGCGCAGATAGAAAAATGTACGTTAAAATTAAAAAAGAAAAGAGGGATAAGAATGAAAATCACCAAAAAACTACGAAGTATTATAGGTATTATGCTTTGTATAACGCTTATTGTGGGGCTTTTGCCCGTAAATGCGTTTGCGGCGGACGAAAAGATCGGCAATCTTCTTTTTACAATGGATATGCCCGTTGAGGGCGAAAAACCGAGTTTTACCGCAAAAACAGATGAAACCTCCTACTACCTTGTCACTTCTTACAATGCGAACCATTTTATAAACGGCGTTTGCTGGTATAACGAGGATGATGACGAATATCTCACAAAAGACAGCGTTTTTGCCAAAGGCAAGTCTTACCGCTATACACTGCGTGTGCGTGCGGCAAAGGGTTATGATTTTATTTACGAACGCTGGCAGAATACTGTCGCTGCAATGTGGGGGAGCGTCGCATATGTTAACGGCAGGAACTGTTCCCTGAATTTTGCGGCAGAAGGATCGAACGACGTAATTATAGAGGGCTGTTACACTATCCCGACCAAACTGAGCAGTGCAAGGCTCACCATCAATACACCATTGCCCGGCAGAAATCCGTCCTATACGATGGAAGACCATTTTGCCATACAAAAGACATCTATGGGATGGTATGATGTATCCGCAGGCAAGTGGCTTGATCACAATTCCGTTTTTGAAGCGGGCAAGGGCTACGAGGTCGAAATGAAGCTGAGTACAAAGCACGGCTACGCTTTCAACGCAAAGGAAGCCATGCTCGGAATAAAGATAAACGGCGCCGTGGCAAATGTTAAAAGTGTCGGCGGTGTTGCCGAAAATGTTATGCTTGGCGACAGTGCGGTGGTAAGGGCATATTTTGACTGCCCCGAAGAGGTAAAAAATGTGGATATAACCATCCCCAAACCCGCAGCAGGCAACAGCAGCGCCGCATATGCGACCGACATTTTTACAAATTTCGGCTACAACAGCAGTTTTTACAGCAGTTCAAAGGAACCGCCCGTATCATTCCATAAAGAAGCGACCTGGTACAAGGACGGCAAAAAAATGGCGACAGGCGAAGCCTTTGAGTACGGACACAGCTATTCCGTGAATATATGGGTAAAATCGGGCGAGGGCTACTGCCTTGCGGCGGAGGACAACAAATTCACGCTTAAAGTTACCATAAACGGCGACAGCGTTGAACCTACATACGCATACGACCTCACAAGCACAAAGGTAATGTCGATAACAAAGGATTTCGGCGTTCTCAACGACCCCTATATCACAGAAGTGGATATAAGCGGCATAGTCGCACCCGTAACGGGAAACCGCCCATCATACAGGGTAAACGCAGGCAAGGGAAACTATACTATAAACACATCAAAAGACAATGATGTCTACATCCGAAACGGTGTTTTATGGTGTGAAGAATCGGGTCCCAATCTCGGAACGAGCGACAGTTTCCTTGCAGGCAAAAATTACGAGGTGCAGATCTACCTCACACCCAATGACGGCTACCAATTTGCAAAGAACGTCAAAGCCACTGTAAACGGCTGTACGGCAGATGCAAGCTGGCTTAGTTCAAGCGGCGGCTACATTTCTTATGTATTCAGCGCCACATCGGGCACAAACATAAGCAAAGCTTCACTCAATATTGTTGAACCCGTACTCGGCGAGATATCGGCAATGAATATAACAAGCAATGACGGCGGAAACTACACCATAAGAAACGGCTCTATCCACGACGATACGGCAAATAAGAATATCATAGAGGACAGGGATGCCTATGAGCAGGGTCACACCTATACAATGAGTTTCTACCTTTCGTCAAGCCGCGGTGACAACGGCTATGAATCGACCTTCGACAGCAATATCGCAGTTGAGGTAAACGGCAATGAAGCAAAAATCGAAAGGGTGTACTATAACAGTGTTTATGCAAGCTATACTTTCGAGCCCTGCTGTGTGGACGATATAAAGATAAGCGGTCTGACAGCGGCGGAAGACGGCGGCAAGCCTTATTACAGAGCTGATGTTGAACCTGTGGGCGTTGTGCTTGACAATACGCAGGATAACGAATATTTCAAAAACGGCATCGCCTGGTATGACAGCACCGCAAATGAATATTTAACGGCAGACGACAGCTTTATCGGCGGTCACAGCTACCTGCTTTACATCAACCTTAAAACAGCGGACGGCAGCGAGTCGTTCAGCCCGAAAGGCGTTAATGTAAGGACAGACCTTGACGAAGCTTACACCGCAAGCGCGGAAGCGGACGGCAGCACGGTTGCTGTGATAATACCTATGAACGATCTGCCGATAAAGAATATCATACTTGAGGTGGAAAAACCCGAAGTTTTGGGAAAACCCGATCTTGACCCGACTGTAACAGGCAGCGGATACTATGTCAGCGATGTAAAGTGGTTTGATGTAAACACAAGACGTGAACTCGGCGAAAACGATACCTTCGAGCGAAACGGCAGCTACAGAGCGGATATTTACCTTACCGCAAACACGAAGTTTGCCGATAACGTACAGACGGAAGTGGACGGTGCGGACCGTTTACTTCTTTCGGGCAGCGGAAATTCGGTGATAGTTGAATGTTACTATGATAACGTAGGATTTTTCCTGCAGGGTGATGTAACGGGCGATAAAATGATCGCAGACGATGATGCAGCGGAAGCAATGAAGTTTATAACGGGCTCCGGCAGACCCGAATATGACCAAATGCTCGCCGCAGACTATAACGATGACGGTGAAGTGGATATGAGAGATGTTGCACTTATAACACAGAATATCTCATCGGGTACCGCAGGCTGATCAATACACAAAAAAGGAACTGTCAATTACACGACAGTTCCTTTTTTTTGGTTTTTTATATTTTTTACTCCGCTGCGGCTGCTGCATCTTCCTTGCCGCTGTTTATATACTGCAAATTCTTCTCCGCAACACTCAGCATAAGTTTTATACGGTTTATCTGGTTTACCTCGCTTGCGCCGGGGTCATAGTCCACCGCAACTATATTGCTGTATTTATGTCTGCGTTTGAGCTCCTTTATAATGCCCTTGCCCGTAACGTGGTTCGGCAGGCAGGCAAAAGGCTGCGTACAGATATTGTTATACACACCCGAACGGATAAGCTCCACAAGCTCTGCGGTAAGGAACCAGCCCTCGCCCGTCTGGTTGCACAGGCTGACTATATCCTTTGCCATCTCGCCGAGCTCCGCAATGTTCGCAGGCGCTTCAAAACGCTTGCTCCTGCGCAGCAGGTCGCTCATTGGCTTGCGGTACGCCTCGACAACACGTATGCCTATATTTGAAATGATAGTCGCCGAATGTTTCATACCGAAATACTTTTCCTTGTAGGTCGAGTTATAGAAACAGTAGGTCAAAAAGTTCGTCAGGTCGGGCACAACAGCCTCCGCGCCCTCGCGTTCAAGCAGACCCACTATATCGTTATTGGCTGTCGGGTGGAATTTTACAAGTATCTCGCCGACTACGCCGACACGCGGTTTCACAAGGTTTTCGTCGATCGGCAGGTTATCGAATTCCTCAATTATTTTAGCTATATTTTTCTTGTATTCGCCGTACTTGCAGCGTTTTACAGCCTCCTTGCAGACCTCGTTCCACTTGCGGTAAAGGGCATCCGTCGAGCCTTTTTCAAGCTCATACGGTCTTACGCGGTAAACAAGGCGCATAAGCAGGTCGCCGTAGAGCACGCTTTGCAGCATACCGACAGCAAGCTTTGGCGAGATCTTAAAGCCGGGGTTCTTTTCAAGACCCTGCGTGCTGACCGAAACAACGGGTATATTCTCCATACCTGCCTTTTTGAGCGCACGGCGGATAAAGCCGATATAGTTGCTTGCACGGCAGCCGCCGCCCGTCTGGCTGATAAAGACCGAAACATTATCAAGGTCGTACTTGCCGCTTTGCAGGGCTTTAAGCACCTGACCCACAACAATGAGCGCAGGATAGCAGGCATCGTTGTTAACGTATTTAAGCCCTATATCCACACATTCGCGGTCTATGGCAGGCATAACGTCAATATTGAAGCCGTCCGCCTTGAAAGCCTCTTTTGCAAGGTCGAAGTGGAAAGGCGACATCTGCGGCATTATCATTGTATGGTTTTTCTTCATCTCTTTGGTAAAGACAACACGCTTTGTTGCTGTATCGGCTTCGCGTGCGGTTATGCGCTTTGCACGCCTTTCTTCAAGTGCGGCAAAAAGCGAACGTATCCTTATCCTTGCCGAGCCGAGATTGCTTACCTCGTCTATTTTAAGCAGGGTATATACCTTGTTGTGTGCCTTTAAAATATCGCTTACCTCGTCCGTGGTAACGGCATCGAGACCGCAGCCGAAGCTGTTGAGCTGCACAAGTTCAAGGTCGTCGCGTGTGCCTACATAGGTAGCCGCCGCATAAAGCCTTGAATGATATGCCCACTGGTCGCGGACATTCAGCGGTCTTTGTACGTCACCCAGATGCGCGATACTGTCCTCGGTGAGTACGGCAACACCATAGCTTGTTATAAGTTCGGGTATGCCGTGGTTTATCTCGGGGTCGGTGTGGTAGGGTCTGCCTGCCACAACAATACCCGTCATATCGTTCTCTATAAGATAGCTTAAAGTTTCCTCGCCCTTTTTGCGCATATCCTCACGGTAGCGCTGCTGCTCCTTGATAGCAAGGCGCGCCGCCTTTGCCACCTCGTCCCTGTCTATATCGGGGAACTCCTCCTGAAGCCTTTTTATAAAATGCTCGGGCTTTGCAAGGCTGAAAAACGGATTGCGGAAATCTATATTTTTTGTGCGTATCTCTTCAAGGTTGTTTTTGATGTTTTCGGGATAGCTGGTAACTATGGGGCAGTTGAAGCAGCTGTCCGCACTCATTATCTCCTGATGCTCGTAGGCGATGCAGGGGTAGAAAATAAACTTTATGCCCTCGTCGATAAGGAATTTCACATGACCGTGAACAAGCTTTGCGGGGTAGCACACAGACTCGCTGGGGATACTCTCTATGCCAAGCTCGTAGATACGGCGGTTCGTCTTTGGCGTAAGGCGCACACTGTAGCCCAGCTCCGTAAAGAAGGTGTACCACAGCGGATAGTCCTCGTACATATTCAGCACGCGCGGTATGCCCACAACGCCGCGTTTTGCCTTGTCGGGGTCGATAGGCTTGTAGCCGAAAAGACGGTCGTATTTATATTCGAACAGGTTTGGCACGCAGCTTGCGTTCGGGTCCTTGCCCAGACCCCTTTCACAGCGGTTGCCCGTGATAAAGCGGCGGTTGCCGTTGAACCTGTTTATCGTAAGAAGACAGTTGTTCGTACAGCCCTTGCAGCGTGTAAGAGAGGTGGTTATCTCCAGCTCCTCCAGCTGTTCGGGTGAGAGGATAGTGGACTCCTCGCCCTCGATATATTTGTTTTTCGCAATTATGGCTGCGCCGAAAGCGCCCATAATGCCGCTGATGTCGGGACGTATGGCATCGCGTGTGGAAATTTTCTCAAAAGCACGCAAAACCGCCTCGTTATAGAAAGTACCGCCCTGCACAACAAGGTGTTTGCCCATTTCGGTCGGGTCGGTTATCTTGATAACTTTCTGCAAGGCGTTTTTGATAACGGAATACGCAAGACCCGCTGAAATATCGGCAACTTCCGCACCCTCTTTCTGCGCCTGCTTAACACGCGAATTCATAAACACCGTGCAGCGTGAGCCGAGGTCTATCGGGCTTTTTGCAAAAAGCGCAACTTTCGCAAACTCCTGCACGGGCAGACCGAGACTTTTTGCAAACGTCTCTATGAACGAGCCGCAGCCCGCCGAACAAGCCTCGTTAAGCAGTACATTGTCGATAACGCCGTCCTTTATGCGTATGCACTTCATATCCTGACCGCCTATATCGAGGATGAAATCAACTTCGGGGTCGAAGAACGAAGCCGCCTTGTAATGTGCGACAGTCTCTATCTCGCCCAGGTCTACCATAAGAGCCTCTTTTATAAGACCCTCGCCGTAGCCCGTAACACAAGCCTTTTTTATCTTCACGCCCTCGGGCAGCATACGGTATATCTGCTTTAAGGCATTCATTACCATTTTAAGAGGGTTGCCCTCGTTGCCTGCATAGAACGAATACAAAAGCGTGCCTTTGTCGTCGATAAGTGCAAGCTTGCTTGTTGTGGAGCCTGCATCTATGCCAAGAAATACATTGCCGCTGTATTCCGAAAGATTGCCCTTTGCAACAACGGCTTTTTTATGGCGTTCTTTGAATTTATTGTAATCGTCCTCGTCCACAAAAAGCGGATCGAGGCGCGATATCTCCATTGTAAGGTGTTTTTCACCCGTAAGGTTGTTTATAAGCTTGTCAAAAGTGAAAATTTTGTCGTCCTTTGATGCAAAAGCCGCACCCATAGCCGCAAACAGATGCGAATTATCCGTTTCGACTATCTCGTCGGGCTTTAAGCCGAGTACATCCACAAAACGTGCTTTAAGCTCGGTAAGGAAGTGCAGGGGACCGCCGAGAAAAGCAACATGACCCCTTATCGGTTTACCGCAGGCAAGGCCGCTTATAGTCTGGTTAACAACTGCGTGGAAAATGGACACCGCAAGGTCGGCTTTTGCCGCACCCTCGTTGATAAGCGGCTGAATATCGCTTTTTGCGAACACACCGCAGCGCGCGGCTATGGGGTAGATGACCTTATGCTGTTTTGCAAGCTCGTTAAGACCCATTGCATCGGTCTGCAAAAGCGAAGCCATCTGGTCGATAAAGCTGCCCGTACCGCCTGCGCAGATACCGTTCATACGCTGTTCAAGACCGCCCGTGATGTAAATTATCTTTGCATCCTCGCCGCCTATTTCGATAGCGACATCCGTTTTGGGTATAAGCCTGTCTATTGCGCCCGAGACCGCAACTACCTCCTGAATAAAGGGTATGCCTATCCATTCCGATATGGAAAGACCGCCCGAGCCCGTTATCATTGCGCTGAAGCTTACATCGCCAAGCTGCTCGCGCGCCGATTTGATAAGCGAAAGCAGGGTCTCCTGAATATTCGATAAATGTCTCTGATAATCCTTAAAAAGTATTTCGCCGCCATCGTCAACGACCACAAGCTTTATCGTGGTAGAGCCGATGTCTATGCCGACTTTATATGTTTTCATTAAATCACCTCTGAAAACCTCTGAACAATTTTCTTAATAAAAATTTATATTTTAAACCATATTACATTATAAGACAAAGTGCGACTTATTGCAAGATGAATATTTATGAAATTTTTCTTAAGCATTTTTCAAGCACTTTCGGCATAATTTCTGTGAATAATTTTTCCCGTTTCGGTTGACAATTAACATATAAAAACATTATAATTATCATATAAGAATTTTTCGGAGAAATTTTAAGAAGAATTTTTTAGAAGATCTAAAGGGGGCTTTTTTATGGCTACGGCAGTTGTTACGGGTGCAAGCAGCGGTATCGGGCGCGATATTGCGCTTATGCTTGCAAAGCGCGGTTACGACATTGTGTTGGTATCGCGTGATAAGGCGGCTTTGCAGAGTGTGGCAAAGCACATTGAAACAAAGGTGACGATAGCCGCGGCGGATCTGTCGGTTCGCGAAAACTGCTATAAGCTCTACGAACAGACAAAAGACCTTGATGTCGAGATACTTGTCAACAACGCGGGCTTCGGCGTGTTCGGCGAGTTTGCGCAGACACCGCTTGACAAAACACTGAATATGCTCGACCTTAATGTGGGTGCGCTGCATACGCTGACACGGCTTTATCTTGACGATATGCGCAGGAAAAACAAGGGCTTTATACTGAATGTGGCAAGCCTTGCGGCTTTCGGTTCGGGGCCGCTGCTTGCGGCATATTACGCAGGCAAAGCCTATGTTTACCGTTTAAGCACCGCCATAGCGCAGGAACTTCGCGCGGAGGGCAGCAATGTGCATATAAGCGTACTCTGCCCGGGACCCGTTGCAACAAAGTTCAACGACCGCGCAGGTGTGGAGTTCAGCATACCGCCGATGACAAGCAGACGTGTTGCCGCCTGCGCCCTGAAAGGTATGTTCCGCGGCAAAGAGGTCATTATACCCGGTTTTACCAACAAACTTGCGGCGTTGGGGATGAAATTTGCGCCGCTTGATATGTTGATGAACATATGTTACAAAATTCAGCACAAAAAGCTGAAAAACAAGGGAAACACCGATCAAAAAGGCTGAATTGTTTCTGACGGTCGGGTTTTTCAAGACAAAAAAGGAGGATACACAACTATGAAAAGAAAATTTGCGGTTTTGATGACGGCAGTGATGCTTATGTCCTGCGTTTCAAGCGTAAGCGCGGCAACAGGCTGGCAGGAAGGCGCACTTCCCAACGGTTTTGAGGTGGAATACAACACCAAGACTCACGAGATACACGCAAAGGGCTATATGAGCAAGACATCCGACACCGCAGTGTCAAGGACGATAAAGTTCATATCAATCGACATCCCATCGCAGATAGACGGCACGGCTATCACGGCTATCGGTGAAAAGGCTTTCACCGACTATGACGAGATAGAGTCCGTCACCCTGCCCGCTTCCATTGAAACTATCGGCAAGCAGGCATTCTGGGGCGCAGACAGCTTTTCGAGGATCTCGCTTCCCAATGCGCTGACAACTATCGGCGAAAGTGCTTTTGAAAGCTGCGACTCACTTGCAAACATCGGTTTTGGCAATAATCTGCGCACAATAGGCGCACGCGCGTTCAAAAACTGCAAGGCGATAACCACACTTTCCCTGCCCGACTCCGTTGAGAGCATAGGTGCAAACGCATTCGAGGGCTGCCGCGCACTTTCGACAGTAAAGCTCGGCACTAAGGTAAACGAGGTCGGCGGCGGCGCATTCAAGGACTGCAAAGCGCTTAAAAGCGTAGTTCTGCCCGACGGTATGACCACACTTAAATCAAACACCTTTGACGGCTGCTCCGCACTTGAGAACGTGACCCTGCCAAACGGCTTAAAGACTATCGAAAACGCAGTTTTCAACGATTGTGACGCACTGCGCAAAGTATACATACCCGCAACGGTAAAGACTATCTCAAAAACCGCTTTTGACGGTGCGGAAAACGTAACGATATACTGCAAGAACGGCAGCTATGCACAGCAGTACGCACTTGAAAAGAAACTTCCCGTTGTTACGGGCGAGGAGATAGTTACGGACGAGACCGTACCCGATCATATCACCGTTATCGTAAACGGCGAGAAGATCAACTTCAAGAACGGTCAGCCCGTTATTGTGGACAGCAGAACACTTGTACCCATGCGCGAGATATTTGAAGCGCTCGGCCTTGTAGTGAACTGGGATGCCGAAACAAAAACAGTAACAGGCAAAAAGGGCGTTACCGATGTTTCGCTGACTATCGGCTCTTCAAAGATGTTTGTTGACGGTCTGGAGCAGAAGATAGACGTGCCCGCACAGATAATAGACGGCTCCACAATGGTGCCTCTGCGCGCAATAAGCAATAGCGTAGGCTGCAAAATAACCTGGGATCAGAACACAAGAACAGCCAATATCACGGGTTAAGAATGAATTTATGTTAGTATACTGTAACCGTAAACCCCTCAGTCAGCCTGCGGCTGCCAGCTCCCCTGATCGCTTACGCTAAAGGGGAGCCAAGAGCCTGCCCCTGCGCGGGGTAATGAACGCACGGCGCTGATTTCCTTAATACAATCAAGGCGTTGCATTAGTCTTGCCTCCCCTTTAGCGCAGCGTTTAGGGGAGGGGGACCGCGCGCAGC
>ODAJ012180421.1_pt1 | contig 14984 bp, 11 predicted proteins | sample 1539241 | NCBI WGS metagenome assembly ODAJ01 (sample SAMN02144231, study PRJEB22623) | gut metagenome | biome: sheep rumen | host: Ovis aries | place: New Zealand
CTGTGCACGTTCGGCAGCGCACTCTTTGGACTGCCGTCACCGGCAGCAGGCCTGTCGCTGGAAGGACTCCGTGTTCTGCGTGCGGGACTTCATCTCGGCACGGTGAACAGGGGACGATTCGAACCTTCTCATGCCCTTGCAATGGCACTTGGCGGGAATGAGGTGTCCAGGCATGTTGAATTTGCAGGAGATTCGCCGCAGGCTTATGCTTGGATACGCGGAGAGTCTGTGAGTGTCGGGGCAGAGCAAAAAAAAGGCTGGACTCTGGTTCTGATGGATGGCAGCAGTGCAGGCTGGGGCAAAGTCAATGGAGGAATATTGAAAAACCATTATCCCAAAGGCTTGCGGAAGGGAAGTAACTACAGATAAGAGAAGAAGGCCCCTCGTTACAGCGGGGATTGCTTTTTCGGAGAAAGTATCACTATGGATTTATTTGATTACATGCGGCAGGAACAACAGCAGACGGAATCTCCGCTGGCTTCCAGGATCCGCCCCGCCACGCTCGACGAAGTGGTCGGGCAGGAGCATATTATCGGAAAGGGTCGTCTTCTTCGAAGGGCGATCCAGGCGGACAAGCTGGGGTCGCTTATTTTTTACGGGCCTCCCGGGACGGGCAAGACAACGCTCGCCCGGGTGATCGCCAACACCACGAGCGCGGAGTTCGTCCAGCTCAATGCCACGACCTCCGGCAAAAAGGACATGGAGGAGGCGGTAAAGGCGGCGAAAGACCGTCTGGGCATGTACGGGAAAAGGACCATCCTCTTCATCGATGAGATCCACCGCTTCAATAAATCCCAGCAGGACTACCTGCTGCCTTTTGTCGAGGACGGCACGGTCACTCTGATCGGCGCGACTACGGAGAATCCCTATTTTGAGGTGAACGGGGCGCTGATCTCCAGATCGACGGTCTTTGAACTCAAACCCCTCTCACAGGCGGATGTGCGGGCTCTGATCCTGCGCGCCGTCTATGATACAGACAAGGGAATGGGCATGTACAATGCCGCCATCGACGAGGATGCGGCGGATTTTCTGGCGGACGTCTCCGAAGGGGACGCCAGGCGGGCGCTCAGTGCAGTGGAGCTGGGCATTCTGACGACAGAACCCTCGGCGGACGGAAAGGTCAGGATCACCCTGGAGATCGCCCAGGAATGTATCCAGCGGCGCGCGCCCCGCTATGACAAGGGCGGCGACAATCACTACGACACCATCTCCGCCTTTATCAAGAGCATGCGGGGATCGGATCCCGACGCGGCTGTCTACTATCTGGCGCGCATGCTGCAGGCAGGAGAGGATCCCAAGTTTATCGCCCGCAGGATCATGATCTGCGCGTCGGAGGATGTGGGAAATGCGGATCCGCAGGCAATCACGGTCGCAGTCTCCTGTTCTCTGGCCTGTGAGAGGATCGGCCTGCCGGAGGCACAGATCATCCTGTCCCAGGCGGCCTCCTATGTGGCGAGTGCGCCCAAGAGCAATGCGGCGGCAAACGCGATTTTTGCGGCAAAGGAACTGGTGAGGGAGAAGGGAAATCTTCCTGTCCCTCCCTATCTGCAGGATTCCCATTACGGGGGCGCGGAAAAGCTCGGCCGGGGGATCGGCTACCAGTATGCCCATCTCTATCGGGAACACTACAGCGGACAGCCCTGCCTTCCGGAAGGTATCAGAGGCGCAAGGCTGTATGAGCCCGGGGAAATCGGATATGAACAGCAGATCCGGGAGCGCCTCTACCGCCTGACGGGGGATGAGCGCTACCGCAGGCCGGAAGAGCTGCTGGACCGTGAGCAGTGACAGGTGCGCAGAGTTTGCCGGACCGTGAGCAGTGACAGGTGCGCAGAGTTTGTTGGACTGTGAGCTGTGACAGGTGCGCAGAGTTTGCCGGACTGTGAGCTGTGACAGGTGCGCAGAGAGCTACCGGGCTGTGTGCAATGACAGGTGCAGGGGCAGGAAAACTGGAATACAATACTGCCTGCCCCATACGAAGTGAGCCGTGGCGGATGATCCGTCGGGGGGTGGCATTATGATGGATACGGTATTTACCGTCTATAAACTGATTATCCTGTATATGCTTGACCGCGCGGAAGGGGATGTCACGCAGGGAATGCTCTCATCCTTTCTCCTGGAGTGCGGCTATGCCAATTTTGTCTCTCTTGCCGAGAGTTATGACCAGCTCGAGAAGCAGGGGCTGGTCCGCATTGTCATGCGCGGAGACAAGAAATTTCTGCATCTGACAGAGGCGGGGGAACAGGCTCTGGGCTTTTTCGGCGGACAGCTCAGCTCCCAGATCCGCAGTCAGGCAGACGCCTGGCTCATCGAAAACGGACGCCAGATCCGCGAGGACAGGGAAGTGAGTGCTGTGTACGAGAAAATGACCTCCGGCGTGTACGAAGTCCGCATGTCGGTAAAGGAGAAGGATGTCACGATCCTGGAAGTGAAAATATCCGTCCCGGATGCCGCATCGGCGGAGAAAATAGCGGGCAGATGGAAGGAAAAAAACGCAGACATCTACCGATACCTGATTGAAAATATGTTTTAACTGGTCTATAATGCTCTAAAGTACATCATCAAAAGGACAGGATGGATTTTTCCTGCCGAATCTTTGATCAAATCATACGTATGCCGTGCAGCTGCCTGCATATCCGAGAATGCTGTTGAAGATCGGCCCGGTCTGCCGCTGGATCAGAACAAATCTGCGGCAGGAAGCCGGTGCGGATCGGAAGGGATCACGGGGGTTGGCGCGACTTGTCAGTTTATTTCATCAATCGGCATAGATTTCCGTATTTTTCGCAATTTTTTTCAGACACTTTTTTGTGTGCCTGTGCGGCGCTGTGCGCTGCGGGCACAAGTACATTTTTCAGATGAACACCTTTTGAGACGATGAATATCCGGTTTTATTTTCGGACGATCTGAATATCAGATTGGCCTGTTTTATGCTGTCATTTCAAGCCGTCCCGCGCAAGTTCTTCGCGCAAGTTCTTTTTTTGCTGCGCAGAATGTGTTTTTTGGGGATTTCAACAGCATAACTGCCCGGGGTCCGAATACCGATTTATGTATTTTTATACGCAGATGGAAGCAGGAGAAGGCTGATCCCGGCGCCTGCCCGTCTTCCGGACTGTGACGATCATATATTTGGAGGAAGAGAATGACAAGAGAACGTTATGAGTCCATCTCGCTGCATGATCTGAGGGAAATTGCCAAGAACAGAGGAATGCGGAGAATTTCAACGCTCAAAAAAGCAGATCTGATCGATGCCATGCTGAAAAAAGATGAGGAGGAGGCGATCATCCTCCGCAAGGAGAAGATACAGAGCCGGCAGGAGGCTGCATCGGAACAGGAGAGCCGTGCCGATGGTGACCGGCAGGACCGGCAGGATTCCGGTACAGCTGCAGCTGAGACAGGCCAGTCCCGGCAGAGAGGTCAGGGACAGCAGCGCGGACGTCAGAGCACCGGTTCCTACAGCCAGGGGAACGCAGCCGGCCGGAGACAGTCCGGCCGCACCCGCAGAGATGACCGCGCAAACGGCCAGAATAACCGTCAGACGCAGGACCGAACCAGAACGGCTGCATCGCAGTACCAGGAGCGGAGCGCAAGAGAGCAGAACCAGGAACGCGGCACAAGGGACCAGCACCAGGAGCGCAGCGCAAGAGACCAGTATCAGCAGCGCCGCGACAACCAGCCTGAGCCCGCAAAGGAATCCGGGACATCCGAAAATATCTATAAAGAGACTTCTGCAGAGAAAACAGCCGCCATGGTCCGTGAGCCGGATACAGATTACCGGAGCACGCAGGTTTTCCGTGAGGGGGAACTCCCCGGACAGGGAATCCAGCAGGCGGCAGTACAGACACAGGCAGACCAGCCTGCTGTTCAGGAAGGACAGCAGGAGCAGGCAGGCACCAGGCTTTCCAGATTCTATCAGCCGGGACGCCCGGACACACCGGTCCTCCGCAAGGATGAACTCAATGCGGAGCTGGACAGCGGCCAGATGGCAAACGGCATTCTGGAGGTCATGCAGGACGGATTCGGATTTATCCGCTGCGCCAACTACATGCCGGGCGAAAATGATATCTACGTGGCACCCAGCCAGATCCGCCGCTTCGGGCTCAAGACCGGCGACATTATCGTCGGAAATATCCGCGTGCGGACACAGGGTGAGAAATTCAGCGCACTCCTCTATGTCAAGAGTGTCAACGGATTTTCGCCCGAGGAGGCGACCCGCCGCTACAATTTTGAAGATATGACACCCGTTTTTCCGGATGAGAGGATCCGCCTTGAGCGTTCCGGCGGGAGCGTATCCATGCGGATCATGGATCTGATGAGCCCTGTGGGCAAGGGACAGCGCGGCATGATCGTGTCTCCTCCCAAAGCCGGCAAGACGACCCTGATCAAAGAAGTTGCCCGCTCCGTCAAATACAATAATCCGGAGATTCATCTGATCGTCCTGCTGATCGATGAGCGCCCCGAGGAAGTCACGGATATCCGCGAGGCCATTGAAGGCCCCAACGCGGAGGTCATCTACTCCACATTTGATGAACTGCCCGAGCACCACAAGAGAGTGTCCGAAATGGCGATTGAGCGGGCCAGACGTCTCGTCGAGCACAAAAAGGATGTCATGATCCTGCTCGATTCCATCACCCGTCTGACCAGAGCCTACAATATCACGGAGCCCTCCAGCGGCCGCACACTCTCGGGCGGCCTGGATCCCGCGGCCCTTCATATGCCCAAGCGTTTCTTCGGCGCTGCCAGAAACATGCGCGAGGGCGGAAGCCTGACGATTCTGGCCACTGCCCTGATCGAGACCGGCAGCAAGATGGATGACATTGTCTTTGAGGAGTTCAAGGGCACCGGCAACATGGAACTGGTGCTTGACCGCCGCCTGTCGGAACGCCGTATTTTCCCCGCCATCGATATTGTCCGCTCAGGCACACGCAGGGATGACCTCTTACTGACGCCGGACGAACAGAGCGCCATGGGCATTGTCCGCCGCGCCTTTAACGGGCTCAGTGCCGAACAGGCTGTGACACAGGCGCTGGATCTGTTTTCCAGGACCCGCACGAACGGAGAATTCGTCAATATGGTCCGCAAGATTCAGTGGGGAAGCGCTCCGGAAAGGCAGCAGCAGTAGCCGTTTTTCTCAACCACAGCCCGGAAAAGAAAAAGAAATGACGGCAAAATAACAAAAATATTGACGTAATTCAAAAATAGTAAGATGATGTAGGGGCGGGGGCGTATCATTTTGTGTATATGAAACTGCCCCCGTCTATCCGGAATTACAATCATTACTATTTTTCAGGAGGAAATGCCATGAAACGATCCTGCGGTGTCCTGCTTCCGGTCGCCAGTCTTCCTTCCAGATACGGAATCGGCTGTTTTTCTACGGAAGCGTATCGTTTCGTTGACTTTCTTGAGGAATCCGGTCAGACCTGGTGGCAGATCCTTCCTCTCGGTCAGACGGGATACGGAGATTCACCCTATCAATCCTTTTCCACATTTGCGGGAAATCCGTATTTTATCGATCTTGAGCAGCTGATCGGTGCGGGGTATATCACCAGGGAAGAGACAGACCTCTATGATTTCGGCAGCAATCCTTCCTATGTTGATTACAACAGGATCTATCAGGTCCGCTATCTTCTCCTGCATCACGCTTATGAAAACAGTCCCTATGCCCTTCATCCCAATGAAAGATGGTCGGATGCGTCACACAACCGTGACCGCTATGCATTTGAGACTTATATAACGAGCAACAATGAGTGGCTGGAGGATTACGCCCTCTACAGTGCCCTCAAGGGCCGTTTTGAGAACGCGGCCTGGACGGAATGGGATGAGGACATCCGGCTGCGCAGATCCGAAGCCATGCAGAAATGGCGTCTGGAACTGAAAAATGAGATCAGGTTCTATTGCTTTCTGCAGTATATGTTCTTCCGTCAGTGGAAGGCAGTAAAGGAATACGCGGCGAAAAAGGGGATCAGCATCCTCGGCGATCTGCCCATTTATGTTGCACTTGACAGTGCTGACACCTGGAGCCACCCGGAACTCTTTAAGCTGGATGAGACAGGCCGGCCCTCCGTGGTCGCGGGCTGCCCGCCGGATGCATTCTCGGCAACCGGTCAGCTGTGGGGAAATCCGATCTACGACTGGGAGAAGCACAGAGAAGAGGGATATGTCTGGTGGAAATCCCGGATGGAACACGCCTTCTTTTTCTATGACGCTGTCAGGATCGACCACTTCCGCGGCTTCGAGTCCTATTATGAGATCCCTGCTTCAGAGGATACAGCCATGAACGGCACCTGGGTAAAGGGACCCGGCATGGAACTCTTTGACGCACTCAGGGATGTGATCGGAGACCGCCAGGTCATAGCGGAGGATCTGGGCTTCCTTACACCGGAGGTACACGAGCTTCTGGAAAAAACTGGATATCCCGGCATGAAGGTTCTGCAGTTTGCCTTTGATGCAAAATCCGACAGTGACTATCAGCCGCACAACTTTACCCGCAATTGTGTTGTCTACACGGGGACCCATGACAATGATACTTCCCGCGGGTGGATTGAGAATACAGAAGCAGATGTGAGGGAATATGCCCTGCGGTATCTGGGCGTCTCTTCGAAGGAAGATGCAGTGGAGGCGATGATCCGCACTGCTATGATGAGTGTTTCCGACACCTGCATCATTCCCCTGCAGGATTACCTGAACCTGGGGAGCGAGGCCAGGATCAACACGCCCTCCACACTCGGAGATAACTGGAAATGGCGCGTGCGCTCAGACGTATTCACCAAAAAACTGTCTGAAAAGCTCCTGAATTATGCCAGGATCTACGCCCGCTGACAGCCGCCCATCTCGTACCGGCTTCACTGATCTCGTGCCGGTTCCAATTGCAGGACAAGGCACAGGAATGTTTATACGATCTACATAGTCTGGTTTATCCATGACATGACAAAAGCCTCCGCGCTGCAGCGCGGGGGCTTTTCCTGTTTTTTGACAATCCTGAAATCACATCCGGCTGCCGGGAATCTTCGGAGATCAGCTGTAGAGGACGTTCTCCCCCAGTGCGCGGGCCGTGTCTTCTCCCAGATAGTGGGCGACAATGGCCAGGCCGAAGGGGATGGCGGTTCCCATGGCGCGGCTGGTGATGATATTGCCGCTGACGACAACTTTGTCGTGTTTGAGGATCGCGCCGCTCTCTTTGAGAAGCTCATCGCGGGTGGGATTGCAGGTGGCGGGAATGCCCTTTAAGAGGCCCAGCTCCGCGAAAATGCCGGGAGCTGCGCAGATTGCGGCAATCTGTTTTCCCTTTTTATAAAAAGAGACGACCTCTTCCATGAGCTTTTGGCAGGCGCGCAGATTGGGAGTGCCGGGCACGCCCCCGGGAAGGATGAGCATATCATACTCGTCGAAATTCAGCTCTGCGATGGTGGTGTCCGTGCGGAAAGTGACCTCGTGGGAAGAAGTGACCTCGGGAGTGCCGTTGATGGAGACCTTTGTGCAGGGGATTCCTGCGCGGTAGAGCAGGTCTACGACGGTGAGACCTTCAATCTCTTCACAGCCGTCAGCAAAAAAAATGGCGGTTTTCAGATCGGTTTTTGCTTCAAACATAAATACTCCTTTCCCTTGTGCAGGTCATCCTGTCCCTGCCGTACACAGGGTTGATCAGTGCTCATTTTCTACTCTATTGTACAGCATCCGGCAGGGTACGTCTAATGGAAATGAAAAAGGCCGATGATTGTGTAAAAAACAGTGGTTATTTGGCTCTTTGTTTGATACAATATTGACAAACCGTGAGGTAGCTTTTTCTGCGGTTAGGCAGACCGGCGCGGAATAAGGTGGTTTCGCGCAAGTCAACAATGGAACTGGCAGGGGGCAGAGTTTTTCAGGAGGAAATGAGTATGGTAACCAATGATGCTACATTAGTTCGACTTAAACATAGTATTATGGAAAAAGTGGCCGGACTTGCATGGGAAGACAATATTAATGAGGAGTCTCTCAAACAGCTCTCTATGGAGATCAGTCCGGGACCTGTTGCAACTTATAGATGTTGCGTGTATAAGGAGAGAGAGGTCTCCAAGCAGAGAATCCGCCTTTCCCTGGCACTGAATCCGGATCCGAACAGCGATTCCAAGAATATTGTCCAGGTTATCCGCCCTGCATGTGAGGAGTGTCCTCTGGCAGCCTATACCGTAACGGACAACTGCCGTCTGTGTATGGGTAAAGCCTGCATCAACTCCTGCCGTTTCGGCGCGATCTCCATCGGCGAACACAGGACCAGGATCGATCCCTCCAAGTGTAAAGAGTGCGGTATGTGCGCAAATGCCTGCCCTTACGGCGCGATCGCGCATCTGGTGCGTCCCTGCAAGCGTGCCTGCCCTGTCGGCGCTCTTCAGTACGATGAGTTCGGCATCTGCAATATCGATGAGTCCAAGTGCATCCAGTGCGGCCACTGCATCCATGCATGCCCCTTCGGTGCGATCGGATCCAAGACCTATCTGGTTGATATCATCCGCCACATCAAGGCCGGCGATGAGGTCATCGCCATGGTTGCTCCCGCTACAGAGGGACAGTTCGGCCAGGATATCACCATGCTCTCCATCAAGAATGCCTTCCTGGAAATGGGCTTCGCGGATATGGTCGAAGTCGGTCTGGGCGGCGATATGACGGCTGCTTATGAGTCCCTTGAGTGGACGGAAGCGGCGCACGAAGGCAAGAAGATGACAACCTCCTGCTGCCCTGCTTTCATCAACATGCAGCGTCAGCACTTCCCCAAGGTATTCCAGGAGAACGTCTCCAGCATTGTTTCCCCGATGTGCGCGATCTCCCGCTATCTCAAGAAGACACATCCGGGCTGCATCACTGTCTTCCTCGGACCCTGCATCGCCAAGAAATCCGAAGCAGCGGATGAGACCATTCCGGATAACGCCGATTATGTCATCACCTACGGTGAGTTCCGCGCGCTGATGCGCTCCAGGGGCGTCGAGGTCAAACCGGCCGACAACTCCTATCAGGAATCCTCCGTATGGGGCAAGCGCTTCGCACAGTCCGGCGGCGTTGCCAAGGCGGTTCTCGAGTGCATGCAGGAGCGCGGCGAGGATACCTCCGGTATCAAGCTTGTCCAGGTCGCGGGCGGCGATGCCTGCAAGAAGACCCTGACACTGCTCAAGGCCGGCAGACTTCCCGAAGATTTCGTCGAGGGCATGATCTGCGAGGGCGGCTGCGTAGGCGGACCTTCCAGGCACAGAACCGAGATGGAGATCAAGCGCGCGCGTGAAGGCCTCATCAAGCAGGCTGACGGACGTAAGGTTCTTGCAAACCTCAAGGATTATCCTATGGACAAATTCTCCATGTACCGCGACGGCCACATGGATGAGGAATGCATTCTGAAATAATCTTCAGCAGCGCAGGCTGCATACAGGACTTTTCTGCAGGGCGGGGACTATTCCCCGCCCTGTTTTTTCGTCTATTTTGCCCGCGCACAGGAAAGCACAATCAATGTCACTCAGCGGCCGCGCCCGGCCTCAGCCGGTCATTGGTCATGAACCGGTGCTTCAGAGCTAATAAAATGCCTGCTTTTACTATTTTTTTGTTGGAAATGGACTGGCACTTGTGCTATAATGCAATGTACTTGTGTAAATGTGGCTGTTCACGCCGTGAACCGGCTGCATTTGCGTTCGCCGATTCTGACAATGCGGAGCATTGTGATCGCTGCGCGATTGGGCGAACGCCTTTTAGTCCGGATCTTCACGCACGGAAATGTGCGGGTCTGTCCCGGACAATGTGCAGCGTATAGAGATACTGTAAAACTTGTTTGGAGGTCTAGGTAACAATGAGTGTAAGTGTTGAAAAACTTGAAAACAGCATGGTAAAGCTCACAATCGAAGTGAGTGCCGAGGATTTTGATAAAGCGATCAACAAGGTCTACAACCGCCAGAAGGGCAGAATGAATGTCCCCGGATTCCGCAAGGGCAAAACTCCCCGGAAGGTTCTTGAGAAGATGTATGGCGCAGCCATTTTTTATGAGGATGCGGCAAATGACTGCATCAACAGCTCTTATCCTGATGCCGCAAAAGAGAGCGGAGAGGAGATCGTCTCCAATCCCGAGATCAATGTGACACAGATCGAGGCCGGCAAGCCTTTTATCTATACTGCGGAAGTGGCAGTCAAGCCCCCTGTAAGCCTTGGCAAGTACAAGGGTGTCGAGGTTGAGAAGCAGGAGATCACTGTTTTTGATGAAGAAGTGGATGCCGAGATCCGCAAGGAGCAGGAGAAGAACGCTTCCAAGACTGAGATCACAGACCGTCCCGTCAAGGACGGCGATGATATCGTTCTTGATTTCGAAGGATTCTGTGACGGAGTCGCTTTCGAGGGCGGCAAGGGCACAGATTATCCTCTGACAATCGGTTCCGGTTCCTTTATCCCCGGTTTTGAGGAGCAGCTGGTCGGCGCCAGCATCGGCGAAGAGATGGAAGTCAACGTAACCTTCCCCGAGAATTACCAGGCTGACGATCTGGCAGGCAAGGATGCAATGTTCAAGTGCACTGTCAAGAAGATCACCGAGAAGGTCCTTCCCGAGCTGGATGATGAGTTCGCTGACGAAGTCTCCGAGTTCTCCACCCTTGCCGAGTACAAAGAGGATGTCCGCAAGAACATCAAAGAGCGCAAAGAGCGCACCGCTCAGACCGTGAAGGAAAACCAGGCGGTCGAGAAGGTCATCGCGGATGCTCACGTTGAGATCCCCGCAGCTATGCTCCGCACCCAGCAGGAGCAGCTGGCAGGTGAGCTCGAGCAGCAGGTCATGTCCCAGGGCATGAAATTTGAGGATTACCTCAAGTATGCGCAGACAACCAGAGAGCAGCTCATTGACAATATGAAGGAAGAGGCCGAGCGCCGCATCATGTACCGTCTGGTCATGGAGCAGGTTGCAAAGGAAGAGAATATTGTCGCCACCGAAGAGGATTTCGAGGCTGAACTGCAGAAGATGGCCGATGCATACCGCATGGATGTCGAGACCATCAAGAAGTACTTCGTCGAGCGCAAAGAGAGCATGATGGATGATATCGCAGTCCAGAAGGCAATCACTTTCGTCGCCGACAATGCTGTCGAAGTGGAAAAGAAGGCCGAGGAAGAGAAGGCTGAATAATTTCTGAAAAACGACTGTATCTGCACTGTCTCCGTTTTTGCCTGTGCAGCAATGCCCGGGCCCATGGGGAGTATGTGCTGCCGTTCCGGAGGGACGGCATAACCGGAAATAAAAAACCTGTCCGCGGATCTTTTCCGCTGCAGGCAAAATCAGTGAATAATGATCGAAGGGTCGACAGAAACTCCGGCAGGCGCCAAACCGGCCGGAGTTTCAGCCGGGCCTTCGTATTCGCTTTATGAAAGGGAACAGCATGGCAAATTTTATCCCTTATGTAGTTGAACAGACCGGTATGGGAGAGCGCTCCTATGATATTTTTTCGCGTCTCCTGAAAGAACGCATCGTTTTCCTGGGAGACCAGGTCACAGATGCTTCGGCTGAGCTGATCATTGCCCAGATGCTCTTCCTCGAGGGAGAGGATCCGGAGAAGGACATCCAGTTCTATATCAACAGCCCCGGCGGCTCTGTCTCAGCAGGTATGGCTATTTATGATACAATGCACTTCGTAAAGTGCGATGTGTCCACGATCTGTGTCGGTATGGCGGCGAGTATGGGAGCTTTCCTTCTGGCAGGCGGTACAAAGGGCAAGAGATATTCTCTTCCCCACAGCGAGATCCTGATCCATCAGCCTCTTGGCGGCGCCGAGGGACAGGCATCCGATATCGCGATTCAGGCCGCACATATGGCCTTTACCAAGGACCGCCTGAGCAGACTGCTCTCCGAGAACACAGGACAGCCCTACGACAAAATCGTACTGGATACGGACCGTGACAACTGGATGACTCCCGAACAGGCTCTGGAATACGGCCTGATCGACCATATTTATACAACGCGCAAGGAAATTGAGCAGTAAGTCGGTACTTTAACAGTACAGTGAGGAATGTATGGCAGACAATAAGAGAATGTATCCCGGTATGCGCAGATGCTCCTTCTGCAACCGGACAGAGAACATGGTGAATCGTCTGATCTCCGGACCGGAGGGAATCTATATCTGTGACGAGTGTGTCACGATCTGTATGGATATTCTCGAGGAGTCGGAACGGGATGAGAACATGTCGCTCTCGACACTCGATACAGACGGCATCAAGCTCCTGAAACCTGCCCAGATCAAGCGGTTTCTGGACGAGTATGTCATCGGGCAGGAAGAGGCGAAAAAAGTCCTCGCCGTTGCTGTCTACAATCATTACAAGCGTGTTGTCCGCGCAAAGGAAGTCGAAGAAGACGATGAAGTCGAGCTGCAGAAGAGTAATATCCTCATGCTCGGCCCTACGGGTTCAGGCAAGACCTATCTGGCCCAGACACTCGCCAAAATCATCAATGTTCCCTTCGCCATCGCGGATGCCACGACGCTCACAGAGGCAGGTTATGTCGGCGAAGATGTCGAGAATATCCTTCTGAAGCTGATCCAGGCTGCGGATTACAATATTGAGCGCGCTCAGGTCGGAATTATCTATGTCGATGAAATCGACAAGATTTCCAAAAAAGGCGAAAATGTATCGATCACAAGGGATGTCTCCGGTGAAGGTGTTCAGCAGGCCCTCCTCAAGATCATTGAGGGCACAGTGGCCTCCGTGCCTCCCCAGGGCGGCCGCAAGCACCCCCAGCAGGAGCTGATCCAGATCGATACCAACAATATCCTGTTTATCTGCGGCGGTGCATTTTCCGGCCTGGACAAGATCATCAATAACCGCATGGACAAGAGATCCATGGGATTCCACGCGGCGATCGCTGAAAAAGAGGAAAAGAAGTTCGGCAATGTGATCAAGAATGTCCTTCCCGAGGACTTGACCAAGTTCGGCCTGATCCCCGAGTTCATCGGCCGTGTGCCCGTTGTGGTCACCCTGGACGAACTGGACAAGGAGGCTCTGGTCCGCATCCTCAAGGAGCCCAAAAACGCCATCCTCAAGCAGTATCAGAAGCTTTTCTCCTACGACAGAGTCAAGCTGGAGTACGAGGACGATGCTGTGGACGCAATTGCAGACAAGGCTCTGCAGCGCGGAACGGGCGCCCGCGGTCTCCGCTCTATCATGGAAAAGACGATGATGGATGTCATGTATGACATTCCTTCTGATGAGACCATCGTCTCCTGCGTGATCACAAAGGATTCTGTGGACGGAAAAGCGGAGCCCAGACTGGTGCACGGCGAAAAGCCCCCGCTTCCGGAGAAGAAAGAATCGAAAAAAAGCGAAAAATCCGACAGACAATACCGCAAACGCAAAGCTGTGCGCGCATAAGTATGCGATTTGTGGTATCCTATAAGAGATAGATTATGGTTATTAAAACAGTAAATCTTGCACTCGTCTGCGGGGTTACCAGCAAAATTCCGGCAGGTACTCTGCCGGAATTTGCATTTGCGGGAAGAAGCAATGTCGGAAAGTCGACATTGATCAACGGACTGATGAACCGCAAGGCCCTGGCACGTGTCAGTGCCCAGCCCGGCAAGACGCAGACGATCAACTATTATGAGATCAACGGGACATTCCACCTTGTTGACCTGCCCGGTTACGGATACGCAAAGGCCAATGTGAAGGTCAAAGAGCAGTGGGGCAAAATGATCGAGAACTATCTGCACACCAGCAGACAGCTCCGCACGGTCTTCCTGCTCCTTGATATCCGCCATGAGCCCACGGGACAGGACGTGATGATGTATGACTGGATCCTCCAGGCGGGCTTTACACCGGTCATCATTGCGACGAAGGCGGACAAGGTGAAGAGGAGCCAGATCCAGAAGCAGATCGCCCTCCTTCGCAGGACCCTGCGGGAGGAGAGCCACATGCAGGCCTCTGCGGCCGATGGACAGCCTCTGCGGATCATTCCCTGGTCCGGACAGACAAAGAGCGGACGGGAAGAGATCTACGCAGTACTGGACAGCTTCCTCGAAGACGGTCCGGTGCCCGGAGAGAAAGCGGCGGACCCTGAGCAGGGAGCCGGCGGGCAGCAGTCTGGCACAGAGGGTTCCGGTCAGTAATTGCGATTCTTCTTTCGGGGAAGGGAAGAACCGGCTTATCGAGCGGGCAGATGAAATAGATACACAAGGGGGTGGAACATGAGACAGTATTCCAACAGCAGAAAGATATATGCGCTCGGATCTCTCATTGCGGGCATCCTGCTTCTTCTGTGGCCTAAAAGCGCATTGAAGCTTGTGGCGTATGCAGTGGGACTGATCATTATGGCAGGCGGACTGGCTTCGATCATGTCTCAGTTCCGCAGCAGGAGGGGAAGATCAGTGTCGATCTGGAGTCTTCTGATCGGCATTGTGATCACTTTTGTGGGAGCCAGAATCTTTGTGAATCCTGAAAATTTCGCCTCGATCATTCCGTCCGCCGTCGGTTATCTCATTACTTTCAGCGGCATCATGAATCTTCTGGAGACATTTACCCTGTCCAGGGCACATTACAGGAAATGGTGGGTCTCCCTTCTGGCAGCGCTCATGACCATCGTCCTGGGACTGATCCTGATCAATCATGCCCTGGGTATTGCAGAGACCATGGTGAGGATAGGAGGTATTGCCCTTCTCTTCAACGGTGCCTCTGATCTGTGGATCAGCCGCCGTGTCGACCAGTACGCAGGCAGCAGGCGCAGGAACAGACGCTCATCCGGAGGGAGCAGGAGCGCGAGAGCAGAAGGCGGCGGAACAGCCCGCTATGATACTTCCGGCCCCGAGATCATTGATGCGGATTCAGATGACTATCGGGAGCTGTAGAAGAGGATAGAAGACAATTGAGCATTGGAGAAATGCCTGGAGAGGGCGCAGGAGATGGTTCCTGTGCCCTTTTCTGATTTCGCGATGCACGGCATCGCTCACTGTGGAAGTCCCGGGAGAGCTCCGCTCTCCAGGCCTTACTCAAAATATGGCTTGCCTGCCTGGTGA